>Ga0131853_10027209_pt1 | contig 10273 bp, 11 predicted proteins | sample TergutLab28metaG_FD_92764 | JGI IMG/M metagenome (GOLD analysis project Ga0131853, IMG submission 92764) | Labiotermes labralis P1 segment gut microbial communities from Petit-Saut dam, French Guiana - Lab288 P1 (version 2) (version 2) | ecosystem: Host-associated > Arthropoda: Insects >... | reverse complement strand
TCTTATGAGCCTCTAAATAGTCGTATCTTCCGTAGGGGGGGGCGTCCCCGCCCGCATAAAAGCTGTTTTTTGTGTGTGATATGCTATAAAACAAGCTTTTTCGGGCGGTGGGGGACGCCCGCCCCTACGGCGTGTTCAGTTGATAGGTCGGGGCGCCTGCCCCTATTCAGTTGATAGGTCGTGAATGACTTCTCCTACAAATTGACTATACTACCTATGCCTATAGAAATTTCCGTCTGCCTATTTAGAGATTCCCATCCTTGGCTTAGCTTAGGACGGAAATTAACATAAAAACCTCTCAACTCACTTTGCATCCCAATTTCTAATTTATCTTATTCCATATCCTCTAGAATCTCTCTCATCTTCTCTCTTGCCCTCAATGCCCTCAGTCTTATGCTGCTCTCTTTCATCTTTAATAATTGCCCAATTTCTTTATGGCTATAACCCTCATAATAATATAAATATACAATGGCCCTTGCCTTGGGCTTTAATTTTGAAAGAGCCTCTTTGACCCGATTATCCTTTTTATCTTCATAATAAATATCGTCCTTTAATTCAGCACAATGCTTATAAAAAGCTTGACCCACAAGGTTCCTTGCCTTGTTTATAGTCACCCTAATAAGCCACGCTTTTAGATGCTCTTTTGTTTCAAACCGTTTTTTAGTCTTCCAAAGGGTCAAAAAGACATCAGAAGAAACATCCTCGGCATCATGCTTGTTGCCGGTAATTGAGAAGGCTATCTTTATTATAGACAAGCCGAATATTGTGATGGCATTTTCTATAAATCTCTCGTTAATGCTCAACTCCTTCACTATTAATACAAAACAAGAGTGCCAAATGTTTCAAAAAAGTTTTTGATTTTTTTCAAACATTTTTTTGATGATGTTTTCTGGTTGTTTGGTATAGTGATTTATAACAGTTTTTTTAGCTTAGCATAATCAGACAGTGCGTGTCAAGCCCACATATTTTCGCATATAAAAATTACTTGCATTGTCCTAAAAATTATATTACAATAATCTCCTAATGTTAGCCTTAATCAAAAAACATATGGCGGGATATCGGTTAATCGCTGCCCTAGGACTTGTCTTAAAGCTATTAGAGGCTACAATTGAACTCTTTGTCCCGATTTTAATAGCTTTAATCATAGACACCGGGCTTTATAGCGGCGATTTTTCCTATATATTGCGCATAGGCGTCATAATGCTTGCCCTCTATATCACAGGCTATATCCTAGCCATCCTTTGCCAATTCTTTGCCTCAAAAGCAGCTTTTGGTTTTTCTTTTAACCTGCGCAACTCGCTTTTTGCACACATAACATCTCCTTGTTTTGCTGCTTCAAGCTCATTTAGTCCGGCCGCCCTGATCTCACGACTAAACACAGACATAAACAATGCCCAAAATGCTGTCAACCGTTTTATACGCTTAGGCAGCCGTGCGCCGTTTTTACTTGTCGGCGCTTTAATCATGGCTCTGATTTTGCACCCGATTATGGCTTTAATAATTTTTATAGCCGCCTCTTTTATATCTATCGCCATATTTTTTATCATGAAAAGAGCGGCAAAAACTTTAAGAAAAATTAATACGGGGCTTGATGAAACAGCAAGATTGAGCGGCGATATTTTTAGCTATGCTATATCAAACGACAGTGCGGCAAAAAAACATCATGCCCAGCAAGAATTTAGCTATCAAGTAAAAAAATTAGAAAAAAACTCTATTCGCTTTTTTCTAATTTCACTATTTTCTAGCCCACTATCCTATCTAGCAGTAAATATCGTAATCGCAATGATTTTATATTTTGGAGGAGCTTTTGTATATGGCGGCTCATTATCGCAAGGCGAGGTAGTGGCATTGATTAATTATATGCTGCAGATATTAAACGCTTTGATAATAATGATAATGCTTGCCATTGTTTTTAATCGTGCAATAATGTCTGCAAAAAGAATCAATGAGGTATATGACAGTTGTGGTGATGCTTCACATGCTGTCAGAGAGATCATCCTCCACGAGCAGCTGAAAAAAGAGGGGGACAAATAGTGAAAAAAACAACAATGCGGCGGCTTTTGCACTATATAAAATCCCATCCTATTTTGGCTTTTTTGTCAATTGTTTTTGCACTAAGCTATGTAGCCGGTCTAATCCTTGCACCCATTTTTATCGGCAATGCCATAGATTATATCATAGGCGAAACACAAGTAAACCAAGCTAGAGTATTATATTATGCTATTTGTCTTTTAATCACCATCCTTATCGCAGCGTTGTCAAATTATCTTACTACTGCTTTTTCAGCCAGCCTGTCCCAAAAAATAACAGCTAAAATCCGACTGGACACTATGTCCAAAATTGTTGACGCCGCCCAAGGCGAATTATTGAATAAGCTGTCAAGGGGCGAATTAGCCGTGCGTTTAAGCACTGATTGTGAGCGCATTGCAGAGGGATTGACTAGTTTTATTACGCAAATTTTCACTTTTTTTGCACTAATAATCGGCACCTTAGTTTTTATGTTTAGGCTTAATGTTACACTTGCCTTAGTCATTGCACTTCTTAGTCCGCTGTCTGTCTTAGCCGCTTCAATAATAGCCTATTTTTCAAGAAAAATGCTGATTAAGCAAACTGCAATAGAGGGGGATTTGGCAAGGCTTACTGAGGAATATCTCATAGCCCCCAACCTATCAGCTGACCATTCTATAGGGGCGGGCGTCCCCGACCTATCAACTGAACACGCCACCGTAGGGACGGGCGTCCCCGACCTATCAACTGAACACGCCACCGTAGGGGCGGGCGTCCCCGACCTATCAACTGAACACGCCACCGTAGAGGCGGGCGTCCCCGACCGCCCACATGAAAACAAAAATGCTGTACAAAAAAGCTTTGTACAGCATAGCGAAAAAATTAAAGCTTTTGGCTCAAAAGCCACTTTTTTTGCTTCCTTGACCATTCCCACTACCAGATTTATCAACGGAATAATTTTTGCAATAGTTGCAATCATAGGCGCGTATCTAGTGCTGGGGGAAGCCTATTTCAGTGTAGGAATGCTAACAATATTTTTGACCTATACAGTGCAATATACCAGACCTTTTAATGATATCAATGCGACTATCAGCGATGTTCAAGGAAGCATCGTATCGGCAAAAAGAGTGTTTGGGATGGTACTATTTTCCTAGCTCAATAAATGCCGCCTTATAAACCTCAAACGCAGTTTCAAAATCCTTCACACTCATATTTTCTTGTGCTTTGTGCAAATTTGTCTCAATATCTTCACCAACCGGTCCAAACGCAACAGCTTTAGGTAAATCTCTTGCATATGTGCCGCCGCCCGTCTTGATGCAATAACCCTTTTTGCCGGTTTTATCCTCATAGACCTTCAAAAGCGTTTTTATCAAATCATCATCCTCACTGACAAATAAATTTGGCGCATACCTAAGCACCTCAACCCTGCTCCCCCTAGGAAGCACTTCCTCAACCCTTTTTTTCACATCCTCATATTTTGCGCTTATCGGCAATCGCACATCCATCGTAAAACGCAAATAATTATCATCATCAAACTCAATTATTCCGATATTCATGGTTAGCTCTCCGCTCTCTTTATCCTCCTTATAGATGCCTAAATTGTCTGCCGCCTTAGTATTGCAAAAATAATTTTTCAGTACCCCGGCAACGGGTGACGCAGTCGCAATGGTATCCAGTATCGTGACAATTTTCCAAATAGCGTTGTCACCTTTTTCCGGTGCCATCGCATGACCGGCTAGACCGACAGCCTCTATGGTATAAACCTGAGTCTCATTTTTGATGCTAAAATCGTCTAAACCTGCACCGCTTGCAAGTATTCCGCCTGCTAACAAGGAGCTGGAAAAAAACTTGCTATTGATCTCTCCGTTATTAAGATTATCTATAGCTTTGCCAAGCTCACTGTCTTTAAAAATACTGACACCGGCTTTATCGGGAATCACATTTATGCTTTGCCCGCCCTCTATAAATGCGATATTTTCTGAGAAGAACTCATCCAACGGAACTTTAACGGACATATGTAATATGCCTTTTTCAGAGTTGATAAGAGGAAAGGCTGAATCAGGAACAAAGCTGATGAAAGGTATGTCCTCTTTTTTGCCATTTTTCATTAGGTGTTTTATACAGGCAGAGCCATGCTCCTCATTTAAACCGACGATGAGGCGCAGGCGATGCTTGGTTTTTAGTCCGCTTTCTTTGATTTGTTTAAGAGCATGCAAGCATAAAATCGCAGAGCCTTTGTTGTCGGCTACGCCTCTGCCATATAAATAGCCGTCTTTTTGCACAAGAGCAAACGGGTCAGTCAGCCACCCGTCGCCTGCAGGGACAACATCAAGATGACAAAGAGCGGCAACGCACTCCTCTCCGTCGCCATACTCTGCCCAGCCAACATATCCGTCCAATTCTCCGGTTTTCAAACCGTATTCGCCGGCTCTATTCAAAAACCAGTCAAGCGCCTGCCGATTGCCAAGCCCAAAAGGAGCAGCTTTTGTCATGTCGCCTTCAGACAATACACTTTTAATTGCAATCAGTTCTTTTAAATCATTTAGCATCATTTAACCTCTTAATACTAATTTTTAGTTTTTCTAATACCCCTAATCTCCCAAACAGCTTTGCCATTTCACCAGCCCCTCCCGGTGTGTTTTTAGCACCCGTAATCCCAATCCTAAATATCCACATAACCTGCCCTTTTTTATATCCTTCCTGCTCACTAAACTCACCAAGCAATCCCCCAATATATTCTAAAGACAATTCTTCAATATTTGTCCAACCCTTACTCACTAAAAATTTTAATAGCTTAGGCAGCATTTCTCTTGCCAACGCTGCATCCGTCTTCATTTTTTCATTATCAAAATTAGATAAATCATAATTCTTGAATTCAAACATAAACCTAGTCAGCTCTTCAATATCAGAGAAAACCTCTACTCTTGAATGCAATAAACCGGATAAATATCCTAAATCATAATGCAGCAAATTTGTGTTTTTTTCATAAAAATCCATCGCCCTCTTATGAAAGTCCTCACAGGATAAATCCTTGATATGCAACGCATTGATATGCCGCATTTTCACTTCATCAAAAATAGCAGGCGATTTTGACAAGCCTTCTATATTGAATTTCTCAATCAACTCACCCAAACCAAACTTTTCAATTTCACCCTTTGGCGACCAGCCTAACAGTGCAATATAATTTAATATCCCCTCTTTAATAAAACCTTTTTTAATAAAATCCTCATAGCTTGCCGCCCCGTGCCGCTTTGACAGCTTTTGATTGGCGTCTTTCATTATGTTTTGAAGATGAATATATTGTGGCTTGTCCCAGCCAAACGCATCATAAATATGATTGTATTTTGGCGTAGAGGACAGATACTCAACCCCCCTCATAACATGAGTAATGCCCATCAAGTGATCATCAACAACATTTGCAAAATTATAAGTAGGCAATCCGTCGGATTTAATTAAAACATTGTCCTCTAGTTCTTTGTTTTCTATAGTAATCTCACCAAATACAAGGTCCGTATAAGCAGTAGTGCCGACAGCAGGAATATTTTGACGGATAACAAATGGTTTGTTGTCAGCTAGATTTTTTTTGATTTGGGCAGGTTTTAGCTTTAGACATAATTTATCATATTTAACAATTATATCTATGTCGTTATTATTTGGCTTTCCGTCACAAAAACAATAATATGCTCCGCCCTTTTTTATCAGCTCATCCGCATACTTTTGGTATATCTCCTTTCGCTCTGACTGAATATACGGACCAAAATCTCCGCCAACATCAGGTCCCTCATCATAATTTAATCCCGCATCCTTTAAGGCATCATAAATAACTCTATCAGCTCCCTCAACCAACCTATTTTGGTCAGTATCCTCTAGCCGCAAAATAAACTTTCCGCCATTTTTCTTAGCAAAAAGATAGGCATACAACGCCGTACGCAAGCCACCTATGTGCAAGTACCCTGTAGGCGACGGGGCAAACCTTGTTCTAATATTAGTTTTGTTGTTTTTCATAAGCTGCTTTCCTTGTTGTTTAAGTATGATAGTAATATATCGGAGCATAGAGGACTGGTGACGAGGTCAGTTGTCATCCCAAGCATAAGCCGAGAAATCTCCTTTGATAGACAGAGAGCTCTCTGCTCTGACTATCATCATAATACTTTATACTATTTTCTCGCTATTATCCTCGCCCTCCGCCTCAATCGCAGTTCCAAATTTTTCTTCTTCTACATTAGGTATACTAAACCCTCTGCCATACACCTCTTTGGTAGCCACCATGTATGCAAAGGTATCCGGATACTTCTTCAAAACAGCGTTAAAACCTGCAATTTGCTTATTTTTAATGATACAAATCAAAATGGTTTTCTCTTGTCCCGTATACCCGCCTCTCGCCTTAATCTTGGTCACGCCTCGCCCTAGCTCCATAACAAGCTCCTTGCCCAATTCATCCGGATACATTGTTATAATCTCAAACTTCATCGCGCTGTTAAATCCTTGCAATATCATGTTGCAAACAATAGTAGATGTCACCATATTAATAATAGACACAATAATAATATCTACCGGTCCCACCCCAATAAGATGCGGAGGCAAATACTCTAGGTTTGTACCCACAATTAAGGCAGTAGACAAAATAACGGCTACATCCACTGCCAAAATAATCTTAGCCACATTTAAATGCGGCCATTTTTTGTTGACCAGACCGCCTATTATCTCACTGCCGCCGTTTGAAGACCCCATTTTTACCATAATACCCATGCCAATGCCTCGTACAACACCGCCTGCAATGGCAGGCAACAATATTTGAGGAGTTGAGTATCTTATATTATGTAACCAGTTGCCGTCTGTTATTTGAACATAGTTATAATAAACCGGTGATACAACAAATTCGTTTAATAATAATAGAGTAATAGAGGATGTCGCAATCGCCAGCATTGATTTATAAACATATTGGCGATTTAATTTGAAAAAGGATATTATTAATAACGGCACATTCATTCCTAAGACTAGCCAGCCGGGATTTATGGCAGGATTTAAATAATAAATTGCAGCAGCAATACCGGTTAATCCACCCGGTGAGAAAAAGTTTGGCAGAATAAATACAAAAATGGACACCCCCGCCATGACTGATGCCAAAAACACTATAGTATATATAAGAACTGTTTTTTTGACGCTTTTTTGTGTGATTGTTTTAAGCATAAGCTGCTCCTTTGGTTTTGTGATTGATGATTATATAGCTGCGGTGCTTGCCAATAATATAGTTAAACCCTACATACATGATTTGCAAGCAGGATAAAAGTGTTTTATTAATTCCTCTAAACCTTTGCAAGCCTGACAAGCGTAGTGTTCTCATCTCTGACAAAAACTAATTCAAGCCAATTACCCAGCCTTCTTGCCGTTGCCGTTGTCAATAGCTGACCGGCAGTATCGGGGGCAATTGAAAAGAATGAAATTATACCTTGATTAAGTGACCATGAAGCAGACGACGACCTTACTAAGGCTGACATTCTGGCGCCGGTGTTTACCATTTTAGCTATAGGAAGACCTACCCAATATGAAAAATCCATACCTCCACTTGCACCTGCCTCTATATCTCCGTTTATTAATAATTCATATATATCCCAGCTTCCCATCGCCAGCACTCCTCCGACAATAGGTCCGTGCAAAAACGGTTCATCCACAGCTGTGTGCGCCGGCTGGGCGCCATTCTCTACAATAATTTGAGTTGTAGCAAACACGGCGGGATTGATATCTGACCTTGCCGTAATCACAGCTTCACCCTCACTTAAGCCCGTAACCAGCCCGTCATGCACAATAGCAACACTGAGATTAGATGATGTCCATCTTATTCCTTGATATGGATTGCCTCTTCCCTCAACTGTTGCCTCAAGCTGAATTGTGGGTCCTTGAGCAATCATATATGACCTGTGCGGTATGGTGAGAGTGTATGTTTCCGGAGTAAGATTTATGCTTGCAATTGCGGGAGTGCAAGCAGAAAATGAAAATGCGGCAAAAACAGTGAGAATAGCAAAGACCAAGCCTATAAATAAAGACACCTTTGTTTTTATTTTCATTATTGTCGCTCCTTTTAATAATTTAAATATTTTTATAGTATAGCTGCTATTTTGCTATATGTCAAACATATAGCATGTATGTTGGCAAATAGTAATTTTATTTGTTTACTATTCCTAGTCTAAGGCCATACTAAAATACTTTGATTTTATTAAGTATCTTATCATATTTTGCTTGCATATATTGTTTTTTTATTGTATATTTAATAATATGCAACATAATTTTTGTAATCATTGCGGCAACCCGCTGCAAGAAAATATTTGCTTTAGCTGCGGACAAACGGCCAGCGGACAGCAGACACCTGAAAATGATTTGTGGCAGTTTCCTGATGACAAACAACAAAACCAGCAGCAGCCTTGGCACAATTTCCACAGCCCTAATACTGCACAAAATCATCAAGCTGTCAGACCCCCCTCTTGGCTTAAAATTATAGCCATGATGCTTCCTGTTTTGTCTTGGATAATAAATATTGTTTCAACCATGCTGTTTATGCAAAATCTCGGAACAAATTCTCTTAGAATGGGAATAGATATTGCTTCTATACTCATCGCCGCAAGCGGTATAATCGTGATAATTATATTGTTGCGCAAGTACCCAAGGCAAAGAATGTATGGTTTTTTGGCTATAGCAATTTTCGCTTTAATTGTTGCCATCGGCAATACAGTTATAGAGGCAACATGGTAATTTAGATTTTGTTGGACCTGTCCCCGCCAGCTTTGGGGCGGGTCTATTTTATAACGCCGCCGCCAAGGCATCTGTCGCCTAGATATAAAACAGCAAATTGCCCCGGTGTAATTGCCCGCTGTTTTTTTTTAAACTCAAGCTGCAACCCTGCTTGAGTTTTTTTGGCTATGACTTTTTGTAATGGCTGCCTGTGTCTAAGCCTTGCCTCACATTCAAATGTAGTATTCCCAATTTGCTGCCCAATCCAATTGAATCCGTCAGTATCAAGCCCCTCTCTCAATAATTCCTCTCCCTCACCGCAAGAAACTACCAACACATTATCACTCAAATTTTTCTCCACTACAAACCATCTGTCTTGCTCCTCACCTTTTACTCCGCCAATCCCAAGCCCTCTTCTTTGCCCCAAGGTATAATACATCAAGCCATTATGCCGTCCTAAAACCCTGCCGCCCGTGTCCCTGATATCACCGCTCATGGCAGGCAAATACCCGCTCAAAAATTCCTTGAATTTCCTTTCGCCAATAAAACAAATACCCGTAGAATCCTTTTTCTTGGCAGTAATCAGCCCCCAATCCTCTGCCATTTTTCTCACCTCTCCCTTATCCTTTATCCCCCCTAGCGGAAAAATTACATTTTCAAATTGGCCGGTCTTTACCTGATTCAAAAAATATGTCTGACACTTGTTATCGTCCGCCGCCCTAATTAAATTGATGTCCTCAGCTGTGTGCTGCTTCAAATCCGCATAATGCCCCGTTGCCACCAGGTCAGCTCCCATCCTTATTGCATAATCCTTGAAATATCCAAATTTAATCTCACGATTGCAAAGCACATCAGGATTGGGTGTGCGCCCTGCTTTATACTCTGTAAGAAAATATTCAAACACATTATCCATATATTGCTTAGCAAAATTGACGCTGTATACAGGAATTTTTAATTTCTCAGCCACTGCTTTTGCATCTTCAAAATCCTGGGTGGCATTACACTCTCCGCACTCATTCTCTTCCTCCCAATTATGCATAAAAAGCCCGACCACCTCAAAACCGCCCTTTAATAAAAGAGCCGCCGCCACCGACGAGTCCACCCCGCCGCTTAAACCAATTATTGCTGTTTTTTTCATAGTAGTATTTTGATACTAACAATCGTTTGTTAGACCTAAAATATAATCTGCCGTCACACCAAAATACATAGCAAGCGTTATCACCGCATTTGCATTGGGTACTCTTCTTTCTTTTTCCCAGTGCACAAAAGCATTTTGACTAATTCCCGTTTCCTTTGCAAGCTTCACATAAGACAACTCTTTTTCTAGCCTTAAATCCTTTAATCTCTCTGAAAATTTTGATACCATTATAAAAATATAGCACAAATGTGTATAAAATGCTTGGCAATACACATTCGTGTATATTATAATGACATTGAAGGAGTTAAATATAATCATGAAAATTCTAAAAGCATTATATGAAAAGTATTTTGACGATACAGATAAAGAACAAAAAGATTCAGATGAATTCATATCTCAGAG
>Ga0131853_10027207_pt1 | contig 10274 bp, 2 predicted proteins | sample TergutLab28metaG_FD_92764 | JGI IMG/M metagenome (GOLD analysis project Ga0131853, IMG submission 92764) | Labiotermes labralis P1 segment gut microbial communities from Petit-Saut dam, French Guiana - Lab288 P1 (version 2) (version 2) | ecosystem: Host-associated > Arthropoda: Insects >... | reverse complement strand
TACTGGCAGTAACTAAGTTCTGTTTACTGGCAGTAACTAAGTTCTGTTTACTGGCAGTAACTAAGTTCTGTTTACTGGCAGTAACTAAGTTCTGTTTACTGGCAGTAACTAAGTTCTGTTTACCAAACCCCTGAAGACTAATGCTTCAAGAAACCATAACCACAGTATATTTATCTTAGTAATTAACCAACTTGATGCACAACATTTTTGTTTTACAGTAAGTTTATTTCATGCCTCTACATGTTTCGTGCACCATGTGCTCATCATCAGGAGGTTAAAATTGCATTTTACAGCCTCTTGTATCAGTACTATATAGGTGTGCTGATACCATAGGCTGTATAATGCAATTTTGACCTCCTGATGATGAGCACATGGTCCTAGAAACATGTAGAGGCATGAAATATACTGAGATGCAGCACGGTCAGCAAAACGTCAAAAAAAAATAACCACAGCTGTTACTGGTTTTGTGTTTCGTCAGCCATAGAAGTCGCAAATAAACTCCACATCAAACTAAAGAATATAGTTCGATTATGACAAGCATCAATAAGTTACGCTACACTTCATATAATCTTTTTTTCTAACATATTTAGTTTTCTATATGCATGTGACTTTCATTTTCCGTAAAATAGTACGAACAACCAACTAGATGTAACAGTAACAATTTATTAGTAATATCTATCAGTTCAACATGTTTCGGGCGACAATTTCGTCCATCCTCAGGAGCACTAGACTCTGTTTACAGCTTCCAATTCAACCTTGTCACCGGCAGTCAACATCATCGGTGCATTATACCACAAGCTGTAAACACAGTCTAGTGCTCCTGAGGATGGGCGAAATTATCTCCCGAAACATGTTGAGCTGATTGAAATTACTAATAAATTGTTACTGTTGCATCTAATTGGTTGTTTATACTATTGTATCAGAGACGCACGGTCACACAAACATCAAATTTTCGATAAACACTGATATAGTCATCCAGCCTACCACTTTCAAATACAGTCACGTATGCAAGTCATAGAACAGAGCACATCTGTTAATGAATCTAAATTAGAATTGCAAGTATTTAATATACAAATGTGTTACAGCACATGTATCGTGCTCAGTACCGAATAATGGAGAGAGCTGACTCACTTTGTGTGGGACCGTTGTGTTCGGCGCCAGATGTTTGTACTCAGTGGGAAGAGCAGACTTCCAGCTCAAGTTTTTAGTACATTGCTGTAGAGATGTAAACATACACAAAGTTGCCTGACACTCGCTACTCGTTATCCCTAGCGTTCTATTACATGAAGACCACCCACGCATCTTAACTCCACTCTGCCTAGACAAGACTGGAAAGGTGTCCGCGTTTTCAAACATGTTCTTGCCTTTCGATAACCCATTCTGACTTCATACACACTCATTGCTGTTGCTCGGTTATTTATTTATTTACTTATGGTTTATCTATCGACACTACTGCTACTACTGCTATATATATACTGTCGAATGACAGTATGTTTATAATGAGCTGGAAAGGATATGGAAGAATCTGTCGTGGGTTAAATTGGCTTACGCCTCTATCCCAAGCCCTTGGCCGGTGTTGTTGAGGAAAGCCACAGGAACTTTCTCAAGGTAGCCGGTTTACTGACAGACATTTAAAGCCGTGACCTCTCGAATGTGCAACAGAATTGCTAATCACTTGCTAAAGATGTTCGCTAAATTGCAGTAGCAAGTCTGAACCTAGTTAATGACTGAATTAAATTAGAAAGCTTCTGTGTAGCAAAATATTTGGAACTAGGGGCTTGCGAAGTAATGGGTTTTAGGAATTATTTCCTCAGGATATTCTACACGGATATTGCAACATAATCCAAATGGATTACAGGTTAAGAGTCACAAAACATTCCCATCAACAAACGTTTTTCAAGTAGACAATATTTTAAACACACAATAGAATATTCTTTGAAGCCCATAAATAATTTTTATGCGTTCCTTGAGCTAAATCCATAAATACTTTGCATTCAATGGGAATTTCTTGTCAAATAAACAACTGTCTGCTTCTGAAGAAAGAACCTCATCCTAGAAGCTATACTTCCATTAGTCATTCAGCGACGAGTAATCCCGACAGCGATAAAACTTTCTGATAGCAAATGTAATCAATTATTATATCACAAATTGCATTTAACTATGTCCTGCTTCTATCCCATTACTTTTCGTCAGTAAAATTCATCTTTCTATGTTATTCCCTTTAACGACATTTTCGATAACCAAGATGATTTTGCGCGATAAGTTACGTTGATCAGTGACAAGTGAATGTTACACAATGTGGAAAACTATCGGCCGTGACCCGCTTTATAGTACTATTGTGGCATTTTTAAAGTTTCTTTTATTCTCCAACTGACGCACTTGTGATTTGTCTTTAAAAAATATTAAAATTTACATTTAAACAGCTCCGGCATGTTTCGGTGTGATTACACCAGCAACAGGGAGCACATTAATTCGTACTTACTCAATCTACAGTTGTTAAAATAGTCCATTAACCTTTTGGCGCCGGAATTATTTTTTTAATTTTAGCACATTCTGTATATAAAATGTGAATAATATAGGAACCAAATACGTTAGAAATATGAAGCAAACTGCATTTTGAAGAGAAAAAAAACGGAGAGTATACACCACGTTTAAAATATTCAGTACCTATATTTGTTGAATAAATATATAAAATGTAACTTTACAGGTTAGCGGTGCGGTACGACCACTATAGTTGACATTAGGCGTCAAAAGGTTAAAATACTTTAATGGACTATTTTAACAACTTTAAGTTGAGTAAGCACGAATTAATGTGCTGCCTGGTGGTGGTGTAATCACACCGAAACATGCCGGAGCTATTTTAATGTAAATTTTAATATTGTTTTTAAGACAACTCACAAGTGCGTCAGTTGGAGAATAAAAGAAACTTTGATAATATCAAGATGCACGGTACGAATGTGAAGATTATTGCGACATTTGTTTGCAGGGATACAGGAAACTTCTAAAAGTCTCAGTCATTACGCGATCTTCGGATTGATATTTGAAAACAGGATCTCTGCAACAGAAAACACAATTGTTTTTCAGCACTCCGCGTTGTTCGTCAGAATTTGTGCTGATGATGGAAATTCTGCTCCGATGTGAAACGTAATTATGTGGCTAATGTGCCTGCATTATGGATCCTCAAGATCAATAATGTTTACTAATTCATTTTCGAAATAGTCTATCTTTCCAGTAAGCATCTCTTACTCTACAGAATTTGGTATATAAATTTCAACGCACGTTTTAAGAAAAATGCGAATATTATTTGAGAGACAAAAGTTAAAATTATAAAATAAAAGACATTTTATAGGAAACGAAACAGAGATTATGCAGGATATCTTAAAATGCAGTAAATTTCCTTGTTGCCTAAGTAGATAAATATAGTTTAAAAAATAACCAACACGATGACACTTGTGGACTATCCTTTATTTTCTTGGGTAGTCGTCATTCATTCTCTACATGTTTCGAGCTTTCTGGTAAGCTCATCATCAGGAGATCATTTTTCCTGTACAGTCAGCCTCTGGTATAGTGTGTACTGTAACATGTAATGTTTTGCTTTGGTTATTTCTAAAACATAGTTTGACTATTCCATTTTTATAAATTACAATGATACACGGAACAATGAATGTAAAATTTAGATAAATATAATTTCTGGAGGTCTTGCAAAGGCTCTAATTACACCAACAAAACTCTCAATCTCTAATGGCAGTCAGTTAAGCATACAAACGGAAGAACTCTCTGAGTACTAACTCACAGCCAACTTGTTACTTCAATTCAAGTTACTTTCGTTTTGTCATTCACATGCTAGTGTCTATCAGCTATACTTCACTTAACAGCATAGGGTGACGTCACATCTTGATATATCGAGTGACACCTGAAGTTCTCACAGCGATGACCATGCAGCATGTGTGTCTTTTGGTATTCGATGACGTGCTGTGTGTGTGGAAATTTAATGACGTTTCGGGAACAACTTGCTGCCACCATCTTTAGAGTACACCCGAATATGAAGGCATCTTGTTACTAATAAACTTCGGTAAATGTCTATCAGCATACACGACGGTACCAACAATTAGGTATTCTTCTGGATCTTTTAAACTATTTAGAAGCGAATCAAATTAAATTTAATGTGCCAGTCCTTGGCACTGACCAAAGAAGGATGGAACCTACTCTCACAGAAATACAGATCGAAAGAGCAGCCTCAAAATAAGCACCGAACACTTTACAGATCTCTCTCACTCTGAGCAACAAACGGAGCAGGGGGTCCTGACTTCTGCTTCTTATACTCTCAAGAGGTCTTCAGACAAGATAATAAATGGGCTTCCTGCTCCATTGTACACTCACGTCGAAGATCAAAATAACATATCGTTAAACGAATTCACGTCATGGATATTTCTAGGCATAATGGCTCTGTCACTTCGATTTGTCTCCTGTTAAATTTTGTGTTTTGTTGACCGTGCTGCATCATGATACAATCGTGTAAAGAAAAACCAACTTGATACACAACTTATCCTTAGCATATTTGTTCAACCTCTATATGTTTCGAGCTTATCTGTGCCCATCATCAGGAGGTAAAACCATATGTATACAACAACTGGTACTTATTTTAAGTATCAATTGCTGTATACATACGGTTTACCTCCTGCTGATGGGCCTAAATTTTGTGTTTTGTTGACCGTGCTGCATCATGATACAATCGTGTAAAGAAAAACCAACTTGATAAACAACTTATCCTTAACATATTTCTTCAACCTCTATATGTTTCGAGCTTATCTGTGCCCATCATCAGGAGGTAAAACCATATGTATACAACAACTGGTACTTATTTTAAGTATCAACTGTTGTATACATACGGTTGTACCTCCTGCTGATGGGCCTAGATAAGTCCGAAACATGTAGAGTTTGAAGAAATATACTAAGAATAAGTTGTGCATCAAGTTGGTTTTTCTTTACACGATTGTCTCCTGTGTTCAGGATGAAACCGAATCGGTAAGCAGGCAGATTTTTTATCACAGCTGCAGAAGTGGTCATTGTACAGTTAGGTTAATAAAGCCATTTTACAAAAATCATGGGTCGTCTTGTCAAAATTATGCACGGTTAGTGAACTCTCACTACTTGAAGCAATGAGATACGGGTGTCACTGTCCGACTTCCATGGATAACCGTTGCAAAATTCTTGTTATTCTAGGAAATGATGTACAATTAGCAGCTCAAGCTATAACATACAGCTTATGTGTCGCTGAATTGTAGGCTGAATCGCGAATAATGGCGTGGAAATCAGATGAAGGAAAACATTTATCATAAATGTTAAGGCTGACGTCTATCGCTTAGGCTCACATCGCCAAATCAGATTCGCTGTATAAAGCAGTCTAGCTCGCACACACCAAAGTCTTAGCTCGCACACACCAAAGGCTTAGCTCGCACACACCAAAGGCTGCTGTTCTCCAACAAAAGTGACCAGACACTTTACATAGCTAAGACAAAGCCACTCAACGTTAAAGGATTCCAATACCCTACATTTTGCACTTACACAATCCGTCTACGAATCTAATGAACTCGCAAAACCGACTTCAAATTCATTTCTCCGAAAGAGCTTCTTAAGTGGCAGAAACGCTGTTTCTAAAAATAGACGAGGTACTTCAGACTTTAAAGTTGTGTGTGCTCAAGTACTTCGTCTTTAGTTATCTCTGAGTGACTGGGAAAGAAGATCCATAGAGACAAGCCACACTCATTAACGTGACGGACGCCGCATTCCTTATTATTATTATTATTATTATTATTATTATTATTACCATCATCATTATACTGGTGTCGCTTATAAACTGATACTACCATACATCTGGTGTAGTAGTAACGTTCTAACTCGTTGCACGCACATGGACTCTGCAGACTTTACGGTGTGGGATGGGGGTGGACAGTGGGTCAGGGGGTCTCCAAATATACAGAGTACTACTATTTAGCGTGGGCTGTTCTGTACTGGATTATGTTTTCTTAACAGATCGCAGTATTTTGAGTTGCTGTTGTGAGATCAGGGTGTAAATTTGTCAAAAATATTGGCACCCAAGCCCCGGATATCAAGTCGCGAGGGCCCAACCGACAGGTTATCCATGACAAACAAAAATGTTTGTATTTGGGAATGCCCGTTTAGCGGCTATTTACCTGAAGCTGTGCGTGACTCTCCCCAGGCCCTCTAAGACTAACGACAAACATGTCTACATTCACATAAGCAGCAATTGCCCCATTAGAATTCGTCCCTTACTGCACGACAACACGTAGCATCTGACGTCGGGCATTCCTGAAATAAACTGTATAAATCACTGTATGAAACATTTCCTCCACATCCATCATTATTCATTAATTGCCTGAAAGAAAATGCAATATTAGGTAAGAGATAAATTCCACCCTAGACCAGGCCATGAAGACCCAGAGGGCGAGGAGGGGTATAGCTCTATTCTTTCCTCAATTTGACATTCAGAGGATCGTGCATCGTGATATATTCTTACAATAAAAGCAAACTAGATGCACTATTTCTCAAATTTATTTGATATAAGTACTCTACATGTTCCGGACAGGTCCACTCTCCGAAACATGTAGAGTACTTTATAAAATAAATTTGAGAATTAGTGCATCTCGTTGGCTTTTATTATAAGAATATTTCCTTAATCTCGGCCCTAGATAGGGGTGGGTGGTCAACGCCACGCCCCGGCCGCATTAACCCCAGGAGTGACCCGATACTCAGTGTACTGGAGGCTGGGTGGGCCCCAGGGCCGGTCCGGACGGGGTGCGGAAAATCCTCAACAGTCTCAGTACGGCAGTTAAGTGGAAATGCTTGCACATGGCTGTTGCGAACAGGACAAATGAATGTTCATCTACATGCAATCTGCCGGTAAATTAGCTATGTCATTATGTCTGGCTGCAATGTGACTGCAAGATATATAGCACATATACTTCTATTTTTCCGTCGGTCCGTCACACGTCCATCTCTCTGCACCTCTCTCTGTACACTCCTCAAGCAGCCTACACGCTCTTCGCTACAAAATAACGCGCAGCTCTTCCCGTCCCGAAACTTGATAGCGAATGGTCAGTGGCTGTGAAGCTACGGACATTCCTATACTCTGCGTTAGACGAGGATTACTGTTCAGCTTCACATACTCACAGATCTTTCCTCTGCGAAGTAACTGTGTGGGCTGTGCGCACCTCACGGTCACCGTGTCTGTAGCCTGCCACTTTACCGACAGAGTGGTCCCTGCACGTCCCTTGGCCTATATCTCGAGTCTCAGTTTGTATGTAATCAACCTTACTTTGATTCGAAGCAGCTGAAGTGTGAGACGAAAAGAATAGAAGTAAACAAAGGTAATGCTGCACATGTGCTGTCAAGCTTCTGCGCCTTGACTATGGACACACAGCAGGCGACCGCCAGGCGCCATGTTGAGAGCTACTCTAATGACGTCACTCTCCCACCAGGTGGCGAGCTACCTCTTACGCCTCTTTTACTGAACCTCTTGACAACGGACAGATTAAGTTACACAAGAAAGTCAACAGTGGCTTATGTCAGAGGGCAACTTTAAATTGATGAAAAGCCAAGACCAGGCAACGGTTTTCCGTCAGAGCGCTGATTAGGGGAACGAGCTCTGGCCTGCAGGTATAGTTTTGTGTGTCCTTGGTTCTCGTAACAAGTGTACACGTCTGGTGTAATGATTACGCAAGGAGGGGGTGGAAAGAGTAGGGTCTGTGGACTTGAAGTGTCTAGGGAAAACATCAGTCAGAGCAGCCACCGTGTCCAGATATTAATAGGTCTACAGTTTGTTCGCGTCTGTGGCCGTTACTTGCACACGGCATTAGGCACAGCACCTTCTCTGCGCCTAGAATGTCTTCCAGACAAACTGAACCGAAATAACTGCGTTCCAATCCAGATGACAGGTCGCACTAAGTCCTAGGTCTGCAGTCGATTTATTGATGGGACTGCGGTTTCGGATCCCGATGAGGGCATGAATGTTCGTCTCTTGTATTTGTTGTGTGTAATGCAAGTGGCAAAATCAGTCCCATTACAGGTCCGAGATGCCCAGAGGGTTCCAGGAAATTAAGGTTCTCAGATTACGTGATAATGATCCAGGATGGTGGTAAGATTGTCAGCCCTACGCACCGGCCGCCTTTACCCCCAGGAAATATTCCTGGTACTCATTTCTGTTAGAGGCAGAGTCGACCCCAGGGCCATAGTGCGGGGGGACCGCAGTTGCGCAGTGGTTAAGGCGCTGCGCTACAAATCGGAAGGTCGCTTATTCAATTCCAGATGGTGTCAGTGGATATTTCATTGACATAAAATCCTTCCGATCGCACTATGGCCCGGGGTCGACTCAGCCTCTAACAGAAATGAGTACCAGGAGCATTTCCTGCGGGTAAATGCGACCAGTGCGTAAGGCTAACAACCTACCATCATCCTGTGCCGTTGTCACGAAATCTGGGAACCTTAACTTCCTGGAATCCTCTGGGCCCCTCCGTGCCTGTAAGGGGACTGCTTTTTACCTATGTAAGTGGCGACCTCTGTGACGGGCTAGTCACTAGTTTAGATGAGTCCTTCCGGACATGTCGGTCTAATTCTGTGTGGTGTAGAAACCTCAACAGTGAGAGGGCCTAGGTCCTAATTGGGCTGTCATGTCTCGGAATGAAGTAACTGAATTCTTTATTTGAGGGTTGTTTGACCGTGCATCTTCCTTATGAAATAAAGTGAAATCCCAACCTGATGCAACAAGGTAATATAATTGATGTATTCTTAGCTCGACATGTTTCGGGTACATACGCCCATCATCAAGAGCATTAGATGTTGAGTTGCAGCATACGGTTTTCTGCACCGAGTTTTTGGATGGGTGGTGGTCTTGAGAGCCGTTGCGTAGGTCGTGTTTAAGGTGCGGATGGTGCCGTGCGACTGGCTCGGCACCATCCGCACCGTACATCAATAAAATTACCTAGTTGCATTGAGTTGGCATTTCAATTTATTTCATGAGTTCTTTATGGCTTACATTAAAAGCATTTGACGGACGCTGACTACCGACCTCTACCTAAAGCCGTAGTTTACACTGAGTGGAGCTACACCTCCCTTCTGAGTCTTCATGGTGGGGAAAAGGATAATTTTATCTTCACAAAATTTTAATAAATTTTCACTTAACGAGTGAAATTACGTTAACTGCAGATTCATATTCTAAGTGCTTTTACCATAAAGTCCTCTAAATGGTATGAAAAATAAAAGGCCACTTGAAAACCTGAAGTGAAGCCTAAAACGAAAAGACGGAGAAGGTGTAGTGATCACCACTGCTTCTTCGTATCCTTGAGGTCCCGGCTTCAGAGCTCAAACCTGAGACTCGTTTAATTAGCACACAAACTAACGCAAACACATATTTTTTTACATCAAAACATTTAAAATCGCTCCAACATGTTTCGATTCTAAGATCATCTTCAGGGACCTACACTGTTCTTGCTAAAGTTACATTTTTAAAAACACTCACTGATTAATTTCCTCGTTTTAACTGGGTGCTGTGGCAGCATGTCGTATTGTGTAAGTCGTACGGTGTTGGAGGAGCATTCTCAGCACCGTACTACTTACACAATACGACATGCTGCCACAGCACCCAGCTAATATAAGGAAATTAATCAGTGAGTGTTTTAAAAAATGTGACTTTAGCAAGAACAGTATAGCTCCCTGAAGAGGATATTAGGATCGAAACATGTTGGAGCGATTTTAAATGTTTCAATGTAAAAAAAATTATGTATGTGCGTTAGTTGGTGTGCTAATTAAATGACTGTACGAAATGCACGGTGCAATGATAGTGACTGAGACTCGTTGTTTGATTACTACGTCTTTCACCAATTTCTCTGTAGTAGCACGAGGATGGTGTTCTGAAATGGGCCAATACTCTTATCTTCCACCTTCTGTCTAGTCCATTATTCATTACCCATTCTATAATTCGGCGCTACACGATATGGCACCTAACACAGAGCAATTAAATATATCAAGAATTTGTAACTATTAAAAAAAAACAAATTCTGTGCACTGAACACTGAACTGCTGTCACCAGTGCATAGGACTCCCAGTTAATAAAATCATTATAACAATTATTTATTTATTTGTAGTTTAATGGTGCTGTCAGTAACGTAGACTGTAGCAGCGGATATTTGTAGTTTAATGGTGCTGTCAGTAACGTAGACTGTAGCAGCGGATATTTGTAGTTTAATGGTGCTGTCAGT
>Ga0131853_10027206_pt1 | contig 10274 bp, 11 predicted proteins | sample TergutLab28metaG_FD_92764 | JGI IMG/M metagenome (GOLD analysis project Ga0131853, IMG submission 92764) | Labiotermes labralis P1 segment gut microbial communities from Petit-Saut dam, French Guiana - Lab288 P1 (version 2) (version 2) | ecosystem: Host-associated > Arthropoda: Insects >... | reverse complement strand
TGATTTGAGTCACATGATCTCTTAACATCAGTTTCACCTCATTGTACATTGTTAATTTGATGTATAAATTGTACATTAATCATTAAGTACCCAGTTTCAGACAATACCATTGTGTGTAGTATTCAGCTTGAATTTGGATGTTAAGAACAATGTGTGTGTGTGCTTTCACCTTCAAACAATATTGTGAATTTCATGTTGTGTCCCAAGGCTCATGTGTTTTAACATTCCACACTGTTTCATCCTTAATAGTAAGAAGACAAATTTCATACAATTTTTCTCTATTTCATTTATACCTTTGCAGTCTGATTCCCCCACCCCCTGAATGGGGTCTCACCTGTACAGGTATTTTGTGAAAAAATAAAATTACAGTAGTGCTCTATTCCTGATTAGTCAAAAACAACCACCAACATTTATCTGGATTTAGTCCATTGTAGGACTGCAAAGGGTTAAAGTGCAAGATTTTGAATGTATGTATATATTGTATGTAGTTCATTTTTTAATTTCTACTCATATTAATTTTATTTTGTGAATGAACATTTGGTTGAAGTACCATAGAAAGATCCATCTCCATATTTCATTTGTACCACTCCATTTCCATGCCTGCATATGTTGGTGTCTGAGATCACATGATATGATTTTACGCAGGCAGTATTCTGTTGGTTCTGGTGAATGGTTGTTAGTTATGTTGTAATTGTAGCACAGAAGATGAATATAAGATTGTTGTATATGATTTTGAATTAATTGTTCCTGGGACATAAAATAATAAGCATGGTTGGGAGAAGGTAGCATGTTTTAATATCAACTTTGCTAGAAACTGGACCTGAAGATGAAACATTGCTATTGTTTTGGTTGTGTGTTGTGATTCATATTATAACATTATACAGGCATTTGTCTGTTGACAGGGATGCATTCATTAACCTTTTTACAGATGAACAGGACAGCTGACTGAATTTGTATTCTTTTTGTCTGAAAAGGAAAACATTGACCTAATTGGGCATTTAAATTGATTAGAGCTCTGGCTTCAGCAGAAACCTGACATTTAAAAGGCCATATGAGGGAAGATAAACAGGTGGTTGAATCATGTGGATTATTTTTCCTTACAATTACATATTGTAGTAGGCACATGTGGTTTTGACTGACATGAAAAAATACTTTCCTGGTGTGGTAAATTACCAAATGAAAATTTGCGTGGTTTACTGAATTGCTGTATTTACTGAATGAAATTTATCGTGAAAAGGAGCTCATCGCAGTTTTAGACGTTCTGTGTGTGTGTTTTCATGGGAATTGAAGATTTTGAAAAGGGGTGGTCTTATAGGTGGTTAAATATGGTACATAGCAAAGGGCAGGAAACATTCAACTTGGTGCAGTGTACAATGATCACGTTTGAATTTATTTCTTACTCTTTGTAGAAGCAATTACGAGGGTTGTCCCAAAAGTAAGTGCACTGATTTTCCTATGTACGAATTGGTAAAGTGGCACCTCATTGATGTATATTAGCGTGTTGGTAGTGATCTTTGCTGCATGTACATACTTGTTTCAACTGGATTGGTTGAGTCAGTCGTGCGCTACTGCTGTTTGTGTTTGGTCGTGTTTTATAACCTTGTTACATTAGCGATGCAGGAAAATATCGAACAAAGGTATGCTATCAAATTTTGTGTGAAAGTCAACAAATCTGCCACAGAGATATTTGCTTCTTTAACTGAAGCTTATGGAGATGCGTGGCACAAAGCTTTCAAAGAGGGCCGAGAAAATGTTGAATACCCTCATTCTGGAAGACCAATCTCGTCAACAAATGATTAAAATGTGGAAGTGGTGTGAGGTGTGATGGCGAAAGACCGCCAATTGAGTGTCAGGATGATGGCAGAACAAACGGGCTTGGATGAAAACGCAGCTCATAGAATTCTAACAGACCACTTAAAAAATCTGTGCAAAACTAGTGCTAAAAAACTTCTCTGTGAGCAAAAAACGAACCAGTCGGAAATTTGTCAGGATTTGCTGGGGAAGACTCGAAATTGAGCCAGATTTTTTGGATAAAATAATAACAGGAGATGAATCATGGGTGTTCGACTACGATCCCGAGACCAAACGGCAAAGTGCGGAATGGCACACGAAAAGTTCTCATCTGAAGAAAGCACGCATGAGCAGATCTGGGGTGGAAACCATGATTATTGTTTTTTCGACAGCCATGGCATTGTGCACAAAGCATTTGTACTGTACCTCCAGGACAGTCAGTTAATCACGCCTTCTACAAAGATGTCTTGGAACGACCTCGAAAATGGGTCCAGCGGGGTCCATTCCGAATGGACATTGCAGACGACTGGATGTTGCACCACGATAACGCGCCAGCTTGCACTGCACTTTCAATTCGAGAATTTCTGGCGAAGAAAAACATTCCAGTACTTCCACATCCTCAAGCGGGACACTCTCCACACTGAGCGCGGAACATGCGCACTGCCCTTATATCGTTGCAGGTGTAGCGAGCAGGTAAAAACGTGTTTACGAATAACGTCATGGATAGTTCGTTGGCTCTGTGGAGGGCATAGATGAAGTAGTAATGATCGCAGACATTTGTAGTTAAACACTGTAGTCTGTGGCAGTTAAATGTCCAAGAAATTGGGTGGTGCTGTAGGTATATCATGATTTCGAGATTGTATGGCGGCAGACTCAAAGAATCAAAATATTCGGCGTAACCAGAGTCGGAAAAACAAACAGCTACCCATGTAGTGCTTGTCAAGTGTAATGGCAATTACTGAGGGTTTTATAAGTGGATGGTAAAAGATCTATTGATTAAACTCCTTAAAAATACTTTACATCTATAGTTCAAACATTATTGATTTGAATGATATCCTTCTGCAACGTTTCTGGAGTTGTCGATTTCGACGCGTCGAGGAAATTCAGCATACAAAATGCAAGCAAGTGACGGGTTCTGGTAGTGGCTTTTTAAATCGTGCCTCAATGCACATATTTCCTTGACGTTGCAAGCTTATATGTTCTTCGTTAACCTCTGTCAAGTGTTAGGTCAAAGCCGAATACTTAGAAACCCCTAGTGGATAATGAGTGAGTAGTGAGGAATCATGTGAGCTCAGTCATCTTGATGTTTACCAATACCTGAAAATAATATTTCGTAAGCTCTGGTGGCTCCAAAGGGTGAAGAGCAATCAATTGTGATGGGCTCGGAAGGAAGCTGAAATCCATTTACATATGTCACAAAATTTATATCATAACGATGAAAGAGGAACGGGTTTGTACTGGCAGAACCAACAAATGGGTCAGATTACATGTTATGTGATGAGCGACCGCAGTTTATGGAATGGTACGAGGACCAAAAAATAAAAAATTTTCGCGAGAAAGAAGAGCTGTTTCCATACTGAATGGACAATGTCAGTGTACTAAGGCAGGCTTCCTGTGCTTTACGAACTGTGTGTTTGAAATTGGTTAACTTTGAGCACTTTCGGCAGGCTATTACAATATCAACCATTTGCAATAAGGTATTCCGTACCATGTATCTGAAACCTGATACTGTAGTTATCCCGAAAGGGGTTTACCGTATGTGAGATACAGCAAGTTTGTTGAGGTTCTTCAATGGCTGACGTACATTAGTCGGAAGAACAACGTTATTCATGCCGGTAATGGAAGGGAGGTGCATTTGGCAGGGGTACAAAAGTGGAAGTCGATGGGAGTTGTTCAGAAACAAAATCTTTGAGCGACTTGGATGTTTTTGGCATGGGTGTCCTTGTATGTCCAATCGACACAAACCCATAGTTACAATGAAGTAATAATGCTGAGCCGGTATGAGGAAACTTTCGAAGTTGCAAAAATGAGCGATGTAGGTTATAATGTTATTTCGATCTGGGGGCGTGAGCTTAGAAAACTACTGCACGAAAATCCAGGCCTTGAAATGAACTTGATTCTCACCCCCTTTTGAAGAACTATCCCATTAATATTCGGGATGTCTTGTACGAGGGTAGAAATGAAGCCACAAAGACATGGTACAGAGTTAAGGAGTGGGAAGAAATCCGCTATGTGGATGTTATCGGTCTCTATCCTACATTTGTAAATATGGCAAATTCCTTGGGTCACCCGAAAGTACGTGGGTACAGACTGTACCTCTGACTTTTTGGATGGGGAAGAGATTATAAAATGTAATGTTCTGCATACAAGGAAACTGAATCATCCAGTTCTTCCGTACAAAATAACTCCACACTGATATTCCCCTCGTGCTCTGTGTGTGTCGACACCATGAACAAAGACGATTGTACACACACTGATGAGCAGTGTATGGGTAGTGGATGAGGTCTGTAAAGCCGTAGCGATGGGCTATTGTTTGGTGCAAGTCTATGAATTTTGGCAATGTACCGGAACGCGCTTTGATGAAGGTAACAATTCAGGAGGCCTTTCTGCAGAGTACGTTAATATGTTCCTAAAATTAAAAACGAAACGTGGCTACCCACCGTGGGTACATAGTGAAGACGACAAAGACAAATACATTGAGGACTACTGGCGCGGAGAGGGAATTTTTCTAGACATGGCGTCCATTTCCAAAAACGCGAGGCAGAGAACACCGACAAAGATAAGATTGAACTCAATGTGGGGCAAATGGGCACAAAACCAGAACACGACATGGACAACCTTTGTTGCCTCAGAGAAAGAGTCTTATGAGCTCTCAACAAACCCAGGTATTGAGGTTACAAATCTCATATTCTCGAACGATGACGTGGCACGGATATCCTGGAAATATTTCAAGGAAAACATGGCCACAGGAAAGTAATAACGTGTCAGTTGCTGCTTACGTTACCACCCAAGCTCGACTTAAACCATACGAGTACCTGAGAGAGGTGCGCGAGTCTGTGTTATATTGCGATGTAGACTCGGTAATTTACATTCAAAAAGTAGATGAAACCCCGAAAGTGGAAACATTGGATTATCTGGACGACCTCAGGGACGAGTTGGAGGAGTCTGGCCTATCCCGACATCGAAGAGTTTGCGTCCGGTGACCCCAAATAATTAGCATTCTCTGTATTTTGCCCCTACACAAGAAAACGTGCAACCAAATGTAAAGTATGTAATTTTTAACTATGAAAATTCAAAGGTCGAAACTTCACTGTTCTCAGGGGTATGATTCTGAAAGACAACACATCTGTGCATTATCACAACCCAAAAGTATCAAGCGAAAACATGGTGGTGTAGTTATATCAAAACCCGAAACAAAGGAGTACAAGGTTGGTTTAAGGAGCGCCGTCTTATTGACAACGTTGATTCCTTTCCTTGCGGGCATAATATGTTTATTGAGGGTGTGAATATGTATAAGTAGTTAATTTATATAGGCTGTGATATAATTATTAAGGCTGTGATTAGGTGCAACATAACTTGGTTATTAGGTTAGGATATTTAAGCATAAATAGAGGAGTCATTACATATTACAATTCATTTTAGAGTACTACGCTGAAGCTGCAACATCAATTTACACTGATCGTCGCAGGACCGAGCAGTTGCATCAAGTCTACATTTGTAATACGACTGTTAGAATGCAGGAAGCAGCTTTGTGATACAGTGTATGAAAATATTGTGTGGTGAAAGTGAACACATCGCCCCGCATCACCTGAAAACATTTCATTTGTTAAGACGTACCCGACTTTGAAAAACCTTAAAATATACTTACTCTTGTAGTGTTGGATGTTTTGTGGGACTGTGCCTACGCCACAAAAGTGGGCGAATTATTTACGAAAAAATCACATCATCGTGACATTAGTCCGGTTATATATCCACAGAACTTACTTCACCAAGTTCCATCGTCACGTGATATTTCCTTAAATAGCAAGTATATAGTTGTGTTCAAGAATCCCAGAAAGAAGACTCAAATTGTGCACTTGGCCCGGCAGGTTTATCCAGAAAACATTTCTAGTTTTCACAAAACGTAACTGGAAGCCTATAAAGACCCGCGAACTTACATGTTCTTGGACCTAACGCAATCAATTAACGATCCACTAAGATTTAGAACAAAAATATTGCCAGGCAAAATTACTGAGGTGTTTGCACATGTACAAGGAAATGGTCCGATTAAAGCCACGACTCCACTTTCTCCATGTCCTTAAAGACGCTAAACCACAAGCCAGACGCGTGTTACTTGTATCTGCAAGCGACGACTTAGTAAAAGCACTTGTCGAGTGTGCTGCAAATACACTGACTCGAAATCATAAATTAACCAAAAACGACAAGAGCAAGTGGGGTAACTGTAGTAATCGCTTACGAGCGTTACGATCCCAAAGATTAATTTTAAAAGTAAACATAATCTTTTAATTAAAAAAACGCGGGTTTATAGTTCCACTGCGCACAAGTATTTTTGTCCGGTTAATGGGAGCACTAATTAATAATAATTAAAATGGCATTGCAACTTATGATATTGGTGCCTCCTGAAATATGCGAAAACCATTCTCAACCGTTAACACCACCAGTTAAAAAGAAAACTAATGATCGTAGCTACAAGAAATGGACTCAAATTCGTCTGCATCAAGACCTACGCTTAAAAAACTGAAAAACGGAAATCAAAATAAAAAAGAATAGCTGCATTGCTGTCTCTGACACCGGAGTGTTTCTACTAAGAAATGCTATCACGGATTGCACCTGCTCTCTGCTTACAGAGGGAATTTGAGCAGTCTGGATAGGTCTCTCTTTAAAAACATCTTTTTCTGCATTTTATATTTCGATTCTAACACTACCACTACTTGACAAACAAATGGAACACACCAGGTAGAAAGCGTGTTGCAGTTGTAGATGTTGCAGTTTTCTGCAATTGTAGATGTTACTGATTTCTGCAGGTGTATATGTTGCTGAGTGCAAGTCTATACTTGTATAGCAAAGTAAAATGTAGAAGGCTCTGAACGTTACGATGGCACGATGCAGAATATCCAAGCACGGTTAAAAAACCGCAGTTTATAGTACCAATTCCTGTTCTAAATCGATTTTTCAGACATGTCGCATTTTTTTGTAAATGCACCTGATTGTTATTTTAATGCATATTCAGACACTGGGTCATACAACTTAACGGGGTTTTCAGACATGTCATATCATGGTATCTTAATGCGTCTCCAGACAGTAGGCCACCCAACTTAATGGGGGTTTCAGACATGTCAACTCATTGTTATCTTAACGCATCTTCAGACAGTAAGTCACTCACCTTGCAATCCTTTCAGCGCCAGCAAGTTTAAACACGTTACGTCTCTTGTGGGGGAAAAACTTCACTATAAGACCACGAGCAGTTAAAAATTTACCAGTAGTTGCCGTGTTCTCCAACACGTGTTTCGAAATTAATTCCGCTGCGAGTTCTGTCAAAATAAATATGGAATTCAGAATAAATTCTCGTCCTGAGCGAGGTAAGTACAATTACTTATATTCCTTCTTCTATGTATGTGTGATTTATAGCGGTACACTAATTTTCAATGTGTTTTACACGTACAAGTTTCAAACCGCGAGAACAAGAATTAAGACATTACAATACAGTTCAATTGCATGGGCCTATGTATCCGCATTAGTCTACAAACAACATCCGAATGCAGTGTAATACCAGCTGAGCTGAAATTTAATTAACGCTGGTTTCTTCTACACAGGTAATGCTCTTCATAGTTAAAAGCATATTTATTGCAAAAAACACCACATTTTCTCGAAAACAACTAATGTAAAATATTTGTGTTATAGGTAGACATGATCACACTGCTTGTTATCACAGTGGAGTCACCTTAAGAGATTGGGAGATTACAGATTCCCCTTGAAAAAAAACATACTAGTTCGGCGCCTAAGTGTATATACGTAATTCAATGAAAGTCATAGCATTCATTTTAGACAATGCTGAAGCTTTAAAGAATACTCGGGAATTTTATATAGTTAGTGTGTTATCTTTTACAGTGTTTGTGGTTTTTGCTCAAAGTTTAGTGGTTTTTAAACTGTGTCCACTCAACCCCCAAGAGTGTGCTAACAGTGGGGCAAAAAATAGCCCGTAGTAAATTCGCCATTGAAATTTCCTTACCCGGTAGCCAGTGACACATATTCTAGTTAACGTGTCCCCAGTCCGCACATGTTTGTTGTCTTGATTTCCAAACGCTAAAACTTTAAAAATATTAGGCGTGTACTACTTTCTACTGTTAAAAGTCCAGCGTAGAGTTTTTTAAGTGCCTTTTAAACTTCATACTCCGTCTGCAAGTTCTTAGCTGCAGTGGGATAAGCAACCCGAGGCAAGTTTTATCTGCGCGCACACAGCCAATTCAGTTCCTACCTGTGTTTCGGTGACAACGTGGCTGTTCCCGTCGATTCACCCTTCTCGTTTTCGTCTTATGCTATTAACCCCGAAAATTCTTTTCCGCGTTTTTTGTATACAAATGCATTTAAAGACTCACAAAATTTAAAATAACTAACATTTGCATAAAATTCGTTTACTGTTTACGTTCATAAACAAGCAAATTACGTTAGCGTCAAAACATATGTGCGTATATGCACAAAATTTTATTCAGCGTACGCTGTTCTAAAATATCGCTGAGTCTATTTAATGTAATTGTAAATTTTATGTGTAAAGACGTTCCTGGTATGTGTTTCTATTTCTTTTAAACCACACAAAAAACTATTTCATGTTATCATGTAGCAAATTATTGTACGCAGTGTTAAAATTCGTTTATCTTCCTTTCATATATTAGTGTTAAACAGCGCGTAATTATTCAAAATTTCATTCAGCGCATTCTTACATACTGTGCTAAAAATACTGTCGCATTTTAAGAATTCTAATGTACTTGTGTGTAAAAAAAGAACAAGTTACGCGTAAATATACTTGTTGTTGAACAACACACAGTTAATTACGAAATAAATAAGTATAAAAAAGAAATTTGTATTTTTAATAATAATAAATTATATATCTGCAATTATTATCCTTATTACAATGCCTCATTATTCCTTTTAAAAAATGGTAAAATTTGCACGATCCGGCCTAGAATATTTCAATTACGACTCACGATATCTTGTCGTTCAACCAAATATTTTACGCCTCACCAATATACAACAGTAGTCTTAAACTAGCGCGATATTAACTAGTAAATATAAAATTTAAAACTGGCGCTATTCGCCATATTTGGCAACAAATTAAAATTTAACGCCCGTCCTCCATGTCGTGTAGTAAATTTAAAAGTTTAAAACTAGCGCCGGTAGCCACACTGTAAAAAATTTGAAAATAGCGCCCGTTCGCCTTGTTGTAAAATAACAAATATTTAAGTTAGGTTAGCGCCAATTTAAAAGGCGCCAAACTGTCTAGCGCAGTCCGCAGTATTATAAAATGATTGTTTAAGTTAGGTTAGCAACAATTTAAAAATGGCGCAATTCAAAATGTTGACTCAATTTCAAAAGGCCCCGCGCCGTCTGGAACAAAGTGTAAATTAATTAAATAATTAATTCAAGGTGATTTGCATATTAATTACATAAATCAAGGTGATTTAATATCAATCAAACCTAATTTGCATATGAATCAAAGAGCCATTGTCTGAGCCGCCATGTTCGTTTATATAAGAAGTCATTGCTCCTGCTAAATAGGATTGCTTAGTATTGAAGGAGCCACATCCGGAGAATAGGGTGGGTGTTCAAAACATTGGAAGCCCAGGTAGGCCAGTTTCTTGTGGGTTCCAAGTGCCCGGTGAACAGGGGCATTGTCGTGCAACAAGAAGACCCCCTTAGTGACCTCGCGGCGTTTTTCTTTCAAAATGTCCTTCAATTGCACCAGCACAGATGAGTAACACTCCGAGTTGATAATTTAGATCTTTGGAAGAAAAACAATGAGGAGGATGCCGTCTTGATAATAAAAAAAGTAATAATAATAATAGAAAAAACCAGGCGAGAAATTTTCCAGCGGATTTTTGCACTCGGAATTCTTTGAGCTTGGGTGAGCCGCTGTGCCGCCACTCTACTGATTGTTGCTTTGTCTCTGGGTCATAGTGATATAACCAGGTTTCGTCTATGGTCACCAATCACGACAGGATATCAATTGGATCGCACCGAACAAAATTTCAAAAGTTGCGCGGACGACTGAGACCGTTGACTTTTTGATCCGCGTTAACGAATTTCGGGACCCACTTCGCGGATAACTTCCGCATGTCCAAATCTTCATCAATGATGAACCCAACCCGCTCACGTGAGATGCCTAGTTGCTCAGCTATTGATTTAGCCGAAAGCCGGCGGTCTTCCTAGATTAGCTCGTGAATTTGATCAATAATCTCTGGAGTGGTCACTGTTTTGGGTCGTCCAGG
>Ga0131853_10027205_pt1 | contig 10274 bp, 9 predicted proteins | sample TergutLab28metaG_FD_92764 | JGI IMG/M metagenome (GOLD analysis project Ga0131853, IMG submission 92764) | Labiotermes labralis P1 segment gut microbial communities from Petit-Saut dam, French Guiana - Lab288 P1 (version 2) (version 2) | ecosystem: Host-associated > Arthropoda: Insects >... | reverse complement strand
AGGTTAAAGTCCCCTAAAATTTCCACCCAATCAACCCATAAACTGGCCAAGTTTGTCCTTCCCCCCCCCCCGCCGCCTTTCCCCCCCCCCCCCCAAGAAGATCCCTCTAGTAATCATTTCTGTTAGAGGCCTGAAGGAAAAATCAACGAAAAATCCCAATGACCCCATCGCGAATAGAGGCCTCGACCTTCCGCCTTGTATCGCAATGCCTCAACCAACTGGGCCACCGCCTGCCCCAGGCATAATGGTGATTAATTAAAATTACAGCCTGAAGAAACAAGATGTGTAGCCTTTGTTAGCTTCCCCGTAGGCCCGTCCTCCGCCGGCCAGAAACCATGCATAGCACTAGAGCCCACGTTACCTTCCTCCAGGACAGCGACCACAGGCAAGCTCTTGCCAACAAAGTACTCCGGTAACTGTATACGGACCATAAATCAACAAATATGAACAGTTTTATGAGTTTATGGGGTCATTTGCAGATCTTAACATAGAAACGCCATTAGCAGGCACAACAACTGTCAGGTCATTTCTGCTTAGAAGGAAACATTAGAAACGTCGGCAAGAAGTCGACCGTTGTTACAAACTTTACAACGAAAAACATGTAAATATTCGTCTATCACCTGCTTGATCTTGGGCTTCGTCCGCGATTTAAATTAGATTTGAGCTCTTCTGGGATTTTACGTGGCCCAGAGTGGTTAATACCGCACCGACGTTTCTGGACAACCTATCGCTTCCTTCCCGAGTACACTGTACCAAAATCCATGAATTCTGGCACTCAGGAAATCAATCTTGGCGTGTGCTGGCCGCACAAGACACCAAAAGATCGGAGACTTTCCATTCCATCGCCGCGAAGAGCCCCCAAATCTCGCAAAACCCCTACTAGGGACAGTCAGTATTATCAGCAGTGGTGAATCTGACTAAACTCTGCCAGTACATTAGACTTCACGTTATGTTCGGACGCTCTACGTAAAGACCGATATGTGTTGGTAGGTAGGTTTCACCCTTTTTACAGGCCACGAAGGCCCTTAGGGTGAGTAGAGGTATAGCTCTACTCTTTCCAATCCCTCGGCACTAGATGGGGGTGGGGTTCAGCCCCACGGCCCGGCCGCCTCTACCTCCGGGAAAGACCCAGCACCCATTGTACAGGAGGCTGAGTGGGACCCAGGGCCGGTCTGGACAGGTGCGGAAAATCTCGTCCCCACCGGGATTCGATCCCGGACCGTCCAGCCCGTAGTCAGTCCCCATACCGACTGAACTACACGGCCCACTATGAGTTGGTCACTACACCTAACTGCAGAGTCCTCGCTGAGTCAACCCGATCTGTTTACGACGGATTAGAAATGTAGGTTTTTAAGTCAACACACAACTTCACTATACATCAAAACAGCTACATGTTTCGGCTACCGTTCTGTATCCATCATCAGGGCGATCCCAATAACTGCATTATTACCTTTCATATCCTTGGAATCAGCCCGATGATCGCTACAAAACAGAAGACAAAACATGTAGTTGGCCTGTTAAATAGGCAAGCCACGTTCCTTGCTGAGAAGCTAATGTGGGCCGGGATAGCTCAGTCGGTACAGTCACTGGCTAGGGGCTGGACGATCCGGGGATCGAATGCCGGTGGAGGCGATAATTTCCGAACCCGTCCAGACCGGCCCTGGGGCCCACCCAGCCTCCTGTACGATGGGTACCGGGTCTTTCCTGGGGGTAAAGCGGCCGGGGCGTGGCGTTGACCACCCACCCCAACCTAATGCCGAGGTTAAAGAAAGAGTAGAACTATACCTCTACACCCTCTCTGAGGCTTCGTGGCCTGTTGTAGGCTGAACATTGTACCTAAGAAACTAACAGGTCACAAGGTGGTCAAAAAATTCTCAGCATTTTATTCAATCTGAAGGTTCATTTAAATCGCCAAACATATATCAAAGGGAAAACTCTTTGGAAAAAAAAAACGAAGCAGAGGAAAACATGACATACACCTTACGGACAATGCACTTTGTTCATAAGAAAACAATAGAAACTTGACGTCACGGTGTGGCTATGACCTACTGTGTTGCCGAATGTAAACGCCGTGGAGTCTGGTATATAAATACCAATGCTGCGGAGTCTACTGCCTCCATGTTCAGGAGGGTTACTCCGAAACGCCAGTTAATTCCCCCCCCCCCCGGAGTAAAGAGCGTCGTATCCAGGAACACGTTCTTAGAAGGAGAAAACAAATGCTGTTAACCCTATAGCGGACAGATGCTGATCTGAATTGTATGACGTAATTCTTTTAATGTGTGACGCCGTTGCGTTTCGTAAATGTCAATAAATGAAACACACTGCCTAACCTAACCTAACCTAACCTGTTTTTTGTATAATATATTAGTATCGTCAATACACAACATACATCAAGACAAGACGCAATAATTACAATTAGTTTATATTTGGCTACAAATTTCGGCCGCAACCGGGCATCTTCAGGCCAACTAAGTTTTGGTCTGAATATGGCCGGTTACGGCCGAAACATGTAGCCAAATATAACCGAATTGTAATTACTGCATCTTGTCTTGAAATATGTTGTGTATTGACGGTATATAACACATTATACAAATCTGATACACACAACGGGATAGCCTCTCTCTCAAACAAACAAAAATCTAACCTAACCTAACCTAACCGAACCACAACTGACTGCAAAACACTGTGCAGCATACTGAAAAACAGAACACTGTTTTTCAAACAAACCGTAGTTGTTTCAATACGCGCACCGCGCATCCGTTATTATTTTTCACATATATCATAATGACACGCAAAAATGTCGAAACATGTAGGAGTGTAGATAATGATATGAAATGTGCGTATGTTGGCTACAAAACCGTAGTTGTGTTTGATACTGTGCACTGATGTTCAGTTGGCTTTGAAGTCATTCACTGCATTCACCACATACTACTATGATGATGATGATGATCATCATCATCATGTAGTATTATGTGTTATATGTTATAACCTTTACGAAAGATATTTACAATCACACACCTGAAACAATGTTTCTAGCGTATGCAGTGTTGAAGCTGTTCTGTGGTTACAATTTATGTTACATGTCGTGTTACTTTCCATGTTACATATGTTTCGTACTTTTACATTAGTACTGTCCGAAATACGCGTGCAAATGCCCAATATGGACGTTTACTGTAGGTCATTATTATTATTATTATTACCAAAATTATGGATTGGATACCACGGGAGAGAAGGAAAAGAGGACGTCCAAGAAAAGCGTGGATGGAAGGAGTACAAGCAGCCACGACAACAAGAAATTTAGAACCGGATCAATGGAGAAGCAGGGAGGAATGGCGTTTGGTTTCCGGAAGACGGCGACAGCTGTTAAAAACCCGGATAGATTATTATTATTATTATTTCAGCTTTATGCATGGTATTTACAATCATATACATGCAGCAAACCATGTTTCTAGAGCACAAATACTGTCTTGCAGCTGTTCCGTAGTTAGTCTGTGCTACATGTAATGTTATTTCCCATGTTGAATATGTTCTGTACCATTACATCAACACTTCCCGCAGTATGTGTGCAGTGCCCAATATGGCTGTTTTCTGCAGGTCCTTAATTTCGTGCTTTCTCGGTATGTTGCTCAGGTATTGCAGTGTTTGTGAGATGGTTCCAGTTGCCCTGTTGTTAGTGGTGTCTCTTTTGCTTTCATATTCTTATTCTTATTATTCTTCTTCGTCTTCTTCTTCTTCTTATTATTATTATTATTAAAACGTTAAAAGTGAAAATGAAGATCGGGAACCAGGACAGTGTAATGGGTCGTGCCTAGGCTAACTAGGCTACAGACTGGACGATCGAGGGTTCGAATCACGTCTGCGGCAAAAAAATTTTGCCTTCTTTAAAATGTCGACAGCGACTGTGGGGACCACCAAGCCTCCCACACAACAGGGACTGCGGCTCCTTCCCGGAGGCAAAACGGGCGAGGCGTTGAGTACTCACCTCCACCCAGTACTGAGGTTAAGAATAAGTGGAGCTATATCTCTCATCCCCCATACGCCTTCATTGCGTGGACGGACACAACTTTTACCTTTAAAGAAAAAGTGGTACCTGCCTACGTAATGAAGGTGTGTGCGAGAAATGGAGGTATAGCGCCAATCACTCTTAACCAGGACATCGGACTGAGGTTAGTGGCCAGTTTCACGCCCCGGCCACTCTAACCCTAGAAAGAGTCCTCGGTACCCGCTGAAGAGGAGGATGGATGGGTCACAGTGGAGAAGGAATAAAACTCTTTTGCCCCCGCCGCGAATCGAACCACGATCGTTCGGTGTTACGATCACCACGACCACCAACTTCTCAAACACAACCGCCAAGTGCCGTGTTCGTCCGCCCCTTTACTTTATGCTATCCGTACGACCGCGTGAGAAGTTAACTTTCACCAACTCGCGACACAAGTTTCAAATTACAAGCACATTTATTGACTTATTTGGGTTGCCGCCCGTGGGCCGACACCGCGTACATTAGCACGTGATCGGGGTAGTTTCGGAAGGACATGCTTCATCCTCCTTCAGAGTTTCGCAGCTGGTTCCTCCAACATGTCCGTAGAGATGGAAGGCAACTGACAAACGTCTTCTGGGACGTGATGCAGTGAAGTCTGGTAGGAATTACAGACTTATGGAGGCGGCTGCTGCCTTGAAGCTGACGGTACAGGCCATTAATTGTCATAGAAGTTGCTGTGATAACCTCGAATATCGAATGCTAACTACCTAACTAACTCCATCGAGCAGAGTCCTTCCTGATAAGCTGCCAGTTCGTCAGTCAGTCGCGAAATTCCCCGCACTTTATAGAACCCAAAGGTTCATAGCCGCATTCACAAACGCCCGCCACCTGTCCCTGAACTAACCCAGAACAATCCAGTCCATACCCCCCCCCCCCATCACACTTCCTGAATATCCATCTTAATATTATCCTCCTAACTCCGCCTGGGTCTTCCAAGTGGTCTCTTTCCCTCATGTTTCCCCCACCAAAACACTGTATGCACCTCTCCTGTCTCCCATAAGTGCCACATTCCCTGTCCATCCCACTCTTCTTGACACGATCGCCCGACTAATATTTGGTAAGTGCAGATCACAAAGCTCCCCGTTATGCAGTCTTCTCCATTCCGCTGTCACCTCGTCGCTCTTAGACCCAAATATCCTCCTCAGCACCCTATTTTCAAGACCCACAGTCAATGTTCCTCCAGCAATGTCACAGACAGAGTTTCACACCCATACAAAACAACAGGCAAAATTATAGTTACAATCTGAATGCTGCATTCTTATATTGCCCTCGATCTGTCCGTGCCCAGTTCTCACCAATTACCAATTAGTCACCCGTAGAACAAAACTGCTGCACGGTATAGTTGCCATGCCTAGGAGTCTGCTAGCAAGAACCGGTCGGTCGGTCGGGCGGGCGGCCATCATCATAGGTCTAAAGGGAAAGGAAGAATGCCAAGGCAGAGGGGAAAGGAGGGGAAGCATCAAAGGCGCCCGCGGTGCAAAACGTCTGTTTGTCTGCAGCTTGTTTTTGTGGGCAGGTTCTCAGCCAAGCCATGCCACTGCAAGCTGTTTATCTACCTGCTCCTAACACTGTCCGTCTTACTCAGGCACCATGCCTTCAGATACTACGGTTCGAAACTGGATCCGAAAAACAACCATTCTTTCGCCGTTATCATTGATTCTTACGTCTTAAGCAGGCTTTGTCACGCGTAAGAAACATCAGCTCTCATGAAGGATCCTGCTCCATGCACTTCTCATGTTACATCTGTAACGATTCGCGTCCAGCTGTGGGACACATCATCTCTTCAGGAGACGGAATGAGTTTTCTGCGGGATAGCAACACGATTTTAGGTGCGTTCGGAAAACCGCGAAAAGCGATTGTTAACTTCTGTTCGCCCGCAAGGAACAACTCGGCCCCCACTGCACAGACTGTAATGAAAATTGATATTTGATTTTTTTTTCGGAAATGTGTTTAGAAAATTAAAGTTCCATTAAAATTTGCCAAGAATAACGGGCACTTCACATGAAGACCAATACACGTTTACGATGTATCTTGCTCAGTTTTTATTCTGGTAATTAAACCGAAAAGAATGAGAGAGGCAAGGTATGAATTAGTACGTATGGACAGCACAGGTGTATACACGGTTTTGGTGGTGAGACCTGAAGGAAAGAGACAATTTGGGAGACCCGGGTGTAGGCGGGAGAATAATATTAAGATGGATCTCTCAGTAAGTGGGATGGGGACATGGACTGGATTCTGTCTCAGGATAGGGGTAGGTGGCGGTCTGTTGTGGATGCGGTAATGAACCTTCGGGTTGCATAAAATGTGGGGAATTTGACTAGCTGAGAACCGGTTACCTTCAACAAACGTCTCGGCTCCACTGAGTAAATAAATAACTCGCTCATTTCCTCTTAGAATGACAGAGATTTTAGACAAAAGTAGTATACAAAACCAAAACACAAGTTTGTGCTCAGTAACTTTTCCCCCGAAAATCGTGCCGTTTGTGAAAATGTGGAAAAATATCGTACAGCCGAACAGGCCAATACAATACGGCACATTCGCACTGCATGCTTGATTAACCTAAGACCACAGACACACACAACTCAGAAATATGTAATACTTATTGCTTTTACACGGAAAAAAATGTTAACGCGAACGCGACTCAATGTAACGTTCATATGTACAAGGCCCGTCTCGTTCAGTACCGTTTAGACCAGTGTTTCTCAACCGCCGGGCCCTGGCATCAATTATACCGCACCGCGAGAGGTTCTCCTGGAATTTGTCATTTTAGTTTTCTAAGCAATTTTCATGAATAAATGTATTATAGTGGAAATATTCTGAGAATAATATTCATGAATGTGTCGAAAAACTCAGACCCAGATGTTGGCTTGAAGAAACTAAAATATGCTACAATATTCCTTTAGTCCAGTGATTGAACTAATTTAAATGTAATTTTATATTTGTCAACATGACACACCGTATACATAAGTGTACTAATACTCTTTATGATTATGCCATAATTAATTATGAATACTTACGTTAGTTTAATATATGAACTTAAAAACATGGAAAGGTATTTACGAATAAATCTGTTGGGACCGGGCCCTCGTCTTATGAAAAAAGAATTTACCGGGCCGCGGTCTCACAAAGGTTGAGAAACACTGGTTTAGACGACATATCCGAGGTTCAGGTGGAGGTGACTTTAACCACTCCTACCGCCTTCTCGGACTTGGTGTGTCGTACTTCGGTAAGCTGGTACCCCAGCGTTCCGGAGAAAAGTGTGTAGAACAATACTCTATCCTGAAGATGGCGGCAGAACGTTCCTCCAAAACGCTGGATACCAACCTTTCAAATTACAAGGAGTCTCATCCCAGTACACGGTAATCTTAAATCACGGGTACTCCGTTCTGGTGCCTAAGATTTTTGGACCCCTGACCATTATTTAGATGAATTTCAGGTTTCAGGGCGTGAATAAAAGTTAAACTTCTAGGGCATATATAGCTGTGAGTCTCCAACGGACACTGTTAACTGTTTGGACAAACGAACACCACTGACACTGAAAATCACGGAAGACATAAATACACCCTGGACAAAATGCAATGTCCGAGCAGGTGCTACATACAGTGAAGGTCTGAACAAGAGGACGGTAAAGTCGCTGTATTGCAACAGAAGGGTCATTTATATCAAAGCATTTCAGTCAATAAAGCGAGTGACAATGGGTTAAGCGGAGTTCAACTCCGGGGATGAAGGATTTTTCCGCCCACCGCTATATGCTATGAATGTGAGGCCCATCTGGTATCTGGGGCTTCCTGCCCGGACATACGGTGTCTCCACTGCTCAAAATATTGTATTCTGATGTGCTTGTGGCAGTGCATATCGATATTATAATTTGCTACACCAGTTCCTGTGAAACTGTAATGTCTCTTTCTCAAGAGAATGCAGCTGACCTTCACAGCTTGCGTAAGAATCCCTTAACCCTCGCGACGACGGTGGGAGTAAAACGTATAGATCCTGTCAAAAACAACAGTCTCTATCACTGTACGGTGTAATTCTTTTTTCGTTTATAACAAGCCCAAGGTCAAATTTACACACAAATCTTAACACACAGAACATAACACGCAATAACTCTATTCTCTCTCTCTCTCACACACATACACACAAAACACGACTGCACTTTAGCCAAACGTAATTTTAACTGGAATATGTCCGTTACTGGTCACAAACAAGGAACAAACGCCTTTCTACAGCGCAAACACTGCCAAGGTCAACTGCAAACTCCACAGTCAGTACCTATATGTATCTACCGAACAGCATGACATCATATCCCTGGACACAGCAAATATTCAATCACTACCACAAGAACTTCAAAACACACTACATTATGTATCTTTCCTCGGGAGGTATTTCACATCAATTGAAGCCCAGTCTCCCTTTTATACCTGAGCTCTGTAAACTGTCAGAACGAATTTGAACTGACAGGCTATGGACCTCTGCTTCACAATGTTAGCCATAACTCCAGCCCATTATGTTCAATAATGGGTCATGACATCACAGTACTAGAGCCTGGCAGTGATGTTATGGAAAAAAAAAACAGCACATTTGTTCAATTCGAAATACAAACTTCTGTACCAATATGTTTTTTATGTCGAGCCTCACAGAGTATGTTGGGGATAAACCAAGAAATTCCACCGCTGAAGAATAATAATCTACACAACATGTATATAGCTATCAACATTCTAATACAGCAATAACTAGAATCTGGTACACATGTTCACATGCAAACAATTCCCCAATTCTCCACTTATCACTTTCTTCACATTAAATATTCTGTATTTTGTCCACACACTATATTTATGTATCACTGTCACAACAAAGCCTGCCATGTTCACATTTACTTACTTACTCCATGGTGCAGAGTCCTTCTTGAGAAGCTAACTGTTTTGCATCTAGTCAAGAAATTCCCCGCATTTCACAGAACCCCAAGGTTCATTACCGCACTCACAAGCGTCCACCAACTGTCTCTATTCTGGGCCAGTCCAATCCAGTCCATATACCCACATCCCACCTCCTGGAGATCCATCCTAATATTATCCACCCATCTATGCCTAGGTCTCCCAAGTGGTCTCCTTCCCACCAGTTTCCCCACCAAGACCCTATACACCCCCCTCTCCTCACCCACATGCACCACATACCCAGCCCATCTCATTCTTCTCAATTTTATCACCCGCAAAATATTGGGTGAGGAGTACAAATCATTTAGCTCCTCGTTATGCAATCTCCTCCATTCCCCCGTTACCTCGTCCCTCCTAGGTCCAAATATTATGTTCACACACACACACACACACACACACATACATATATATATATATATATATAAACAATTATATTAAACGTTACTCTGCAATACAAAAATGTAGATTTTATTTAAGACTAACAATAAAACTGGAATGTTACTAGCAACCGAAAAGGACAGAAACGTGTAACCACAGTCTAAGTTCAGTATGTCAACTGAAATGCCTCGAATGAAATAAGGAAACCGGTAGAAGGTTCAAGTTTAAGCAGCATATTCATGCAATTAGAAATACTCACATCATACTCTACCTTTGTACAGAACATTCTAGAAAATGACTACAATTCAGGAAACACTGGACATACTATGGATATGCCTTATGTTATGGAAGATAGTGGAAATATGCCATATTCCATACGCACAACATTACCCGAATGTTTCGAGGTTAGGCACCCCATTGTGCAGTCATGTAATAATTATGTATACTATAAGTCAACATAACTAAGTATCTGTCACTTAATGCACCATATATTGACATTTAAAATATAATCAACTAAATAAAATACCTAAGTCCAGTGAGAACAGTCCTCTGTGAGAAGCTAGCAGGTACTCAGCCAGTCAAGAAATTTCCCGCATCTTATGAAACCATAAGATTCATTATTGCATTCACAACTGCCTGCCACCTGTCCCTATTCTAAGCCACATAAAATCATTCCATGCCTCTCACCCCTCCCCCCAAACCATTTCTTGAAGTTCCATCACAATATTATCCTCCCATCTATGCCTGGGTCTTCTAAGTGGCCCCTTTCCCTCAGTTTCCCCACCAAAGCCCTGTATGCACCTCTCCTTTCCACCACACATGCTTCATGCCCCTCCATCTTTCTTCTTGATCTGATCACCCGAATAACATTTGGTAAGGAGTACAGATAATTCAGAACCTAATTATGTAATTTTCTCCACTCCCCT
>Ga0131853_10027204_pt1 | contig 10274 bp, 9 predicted proteins | sample TergutLab28metaG_FD_92764 | JGI IMG/M metagenome (GOLD analysis project Ga0131853, IMG submission 92764) | Labiotermes labralis P1 segment gut microbial communities from Petit-Saut dam, French Guiana - Lab288 P1 (version 2) (version 2) | ecosystem: Host-associated > Arthropoda: Insects >... | reverse complement strand
TGTGTGTGGGTTAGGATTGGTGTTTTTTTTGGATTTGTTGAGTTTTTTGTGGTTTGTGGGGGGTGTGGGGTTCGGGTGTGGGGGGGGGGGGGGGGGGGGGGGTGGGTTGGGGGTGGGGGGGGGGGGGGGGTGTGGGGGGGGGGGTGGGGGTGGGGGTTGGGGGGGGGGTGGGGGTTGGGGTGGGGGTTGGAGTTGGCTCTGGTGTTGGCTCTGGTGTAGGTTCTGGTGTTGGGGTTGGTGTAGGTGCAGGGGTAGAGGTTGGTGTAGGGGTTGGTTCTGGAGAGGGTTCGGGGGTTGCGGTTGGGGCAGGAATTTCTGGCAAAACAATAACAGGATTTTCTTCAGGAGGAAGTGTAGACGGATTGTTCGTCCCCTGCCCTGCCTGTCCTGTTTGTGTTTCCTGTTCTTGTCTGATTTCCTCTAGGAGTTGCTCCAATTGCTCTGGCACGCCCGCTAGCTCTTCTTGCATAAAATTGCCGTTTTGAATTATGTAATCCATATTATTATCAATTGCTCTCAGAGTAAAAGCATCGAGAGCATCTACAGAGATGTGACTGATGGTGTATGAGGTATGATTTTGATTCACATCATCTCGCACGGTCATCATAGAACCACTAGGCAGACTACGACCATTAACCTCACCAAGCCCAGTAAGCATTGAAATCGTGACCACCCCATCCGCACTACGTCCCATAACAAACATAGTGCCGCGTACCGCAAGGGCAGTATTTCCTATGCGTGTTTCCATAGATGTTCCATCTTGCGTATTAGCAATAATCAATGCCGCGCCACTTTGCACAGAGAGCGAAAGTTGGGTGGCAGATGCAGATGTCACCGCCACTTGGCTATTCTGGTCCATCTCAAAAATAGAGGTGTCATCTACCTGCAAAAACACGAAGGTGTTTGCACCTGTATTTATCACATTTCCAGATGCAAGACGCTGACCCTCCACAGGCGTGAAGGAATTTGAGCCACGCGTTAGTGTCACATCAGTTCCTTCTATCAAAAAAATATTGATATTACGTCCTGCTGGATCTGCGGCGTGTACAGGATGTGCTAGACCTATAGTCATAGCACAAATAACAATCACAGCCATTAACCTTTTCATTAAGTTCCTCATAATTTTGTCTCCCTTCCCTGGGCAATTTTTATTCTTCAAACATGCTACCTATATTACTAATCTTACGGATAACATTGTTGCCTGTATCTATAACATATAATGTGTCTCCAAAGATATGTACACCTTCTGGCAAATGGAGGCTAGCCACATCCAGCATACCATCCTCATGACCAGGATGGTCACCACCAGCCATAGTTACAACTCTGCCATCAGGCAAAATGGCTCTTATGCGATGATTTCCATTATCTGCCACAATCAGAATATCTTCAAAAATGGCTAACCCACGCGGCGAATTGAACATCGCTATGTCATTTGAGCCATCTGCCATGCCCCCTAGCGGCTCGTCGCCCCATTCGTTTGCATTTTGGGCATTAGCAAAAACTATATCATCTTCAAACAACAAAATGCCTGCAATGGTTGTAACCACTCCGTCATCAATCATGCGAATTAAATGATTGCCTGTATCAGATACAAAAATACGACCATCATCATCCACCGCTATACCCATGGGACCATTGAATAGTGCGATATTTGCAACACCGTCGTCATGACCACGTTCACCTGCGATGCCCGCTATAGTCGTAACATTGCCCTCTACATCAATCTTACGTATTACATGATTTCCGCTGTCTGCTATAAAAATATTACCATCATTACAAACCGTCATAGCCGATGGGCGATTAAAAAGCACATCTATTCCAGACCCATCACCATGACCTGCTACGCCATTGCCTGCGAAAGTAAACACATTGTCTTCCATGATAATGCGCAATGAATGATTCATCGTGTCAAGCACTAGGAGATTTCCACTTGGATGCATCAATACATCTGATGGTCTATTAAACAAAGCGGTATCTATGCCACCGTCTCTATGACGACCAATGGGGAAGCGAAAAATATCCAGCCCAAAAACACTTCCAGCAAGTGTTGTGACATAACCGTCTTCATTTACAAATCGAATAAGATTATTGAAAGTATCTGCGACATATATGCCATCATCTGTCACCAAAATGCTTCTTGGTAGATTAAACTGAGCCATAATGCCATCTGTCGCGCCGTGACTACCCGTGCCTACGATTGTTTTTACTTCTGTCACAACTTCCGTAACTTCAGATGCTCTTGCATCAGTTGTAGCAATTCCAAATAGCATAACCACAGCTATTGCTGTTAAAAAAAATCTCTTCATAATACATGTCCTCCTGAATGCGTATTTATATCATCCTGATATAGTTTCTTCATAAATATATATCGTCAATAAACTGCCGTTAGTTGATACACTTCTAAGGGTTCACTTTTTCCTTTAAGTGGTATGCTACCAATAGATTCCACTTCAATGCGACCCTCTAGTATATCATATACATCTTGGCTAATGAGTACCTGTGAACGCTCGGAGTTGGATTCTAGCCGAGCGGCGGTATTTACAGCATCACCAATTGCCGTATAATCTTTACGAAAGACTGGCCCAAGATTTCCAACTATAGCCTCTCCACAATGTACACCAACGCCAAATCCAATATCTATTCCAAGCCTATCTTTTATAGATTTGTTTACAGCTTCTGCGCCACATACCATATCCCATGCGGCTTTTACTGCCTTATAGACATAGTCTTCCTGTGGCACAAAACCATTGAACAGTGCCATAGTGCCATCGCCCATAAATTTATCAACAGAGCCGCCATTATTAAAAACAGAAGATGATGTTAGTTCAAGATATTCATTAAGAATCTCCACAATATTTTCTGGGGTATCGCGCATGGCTTCTGTCATCGGAGTGAAACCACGCACATCAGCAAAAAGTACAGCAATATGTTTTTTATGTCCAACAGCGTTACTATCTGCTTCCGCAGCAGATATAAGCGTATCTACAAGCTTTGGGTCTACATATTTCTTGAAGATATTGCGGACACGCCCTTTTTCCACAGCTTGCAATATATATTCATATACAAGCTGGTACAAAAACACCACACCGAGTGCTACAAGCGGCGAGAGCAAAGGCAAAACATAACCTTGGTCATAAATCCATAAGGCTACAAAGAAGTAGCCAATACCTAGAACCACAAAGATAGCTAGAGCTATACGGATATCAAGCAACTCTCCAAACAGCATAGCCAAAATAAGTAATACCGCTATAATGGCAAGCCCTACCCACTGTGATGCGTGTTGCTTAAACACTCCATCTAGTAGCATTTGAACCACATTAGCATGTATTTCCACGCCATGCATAGTCTGAAAAGAAATAGAGACAGCGTAGTGGTCTTGCATTCCTGAAGCATATGGGCCTATCATAACGATTGCACCAGCATACATCACAGGATTAAACCATGGCTCAAAAATATCCGCAAAGGATAGGTCGAAAAAAGCACCAGGCGCATCTGTATAGCGTATATATGTTTCAAAATGGTAATTCAAAAAGTCTGCTTCTAGTTCAAAGCCCCAATAATCCGCATATGTCTGCGCTATCATCACAGGGAAAGAATATACCACCTCGCCTTGGAAAATCTCGCGTAGCATAGCCGAACGCTTTACGCCATCGGCATCTGTTGTACCATTAACAGGTCCATAACGGACATATGGCAAAAGTCCATCTATCGGGCGTAGATGATTGAGAATAGTAGGCTCAAGCGATAAAGTTTGGCGGTCTATGCCCACATCAAACAACGAAGCAAGCACAACATTATTGCTGCCCCTAACTGCTTCTATGAGGGCATCGTCAAAATCAGAGATAAGCCCTTGCTCCGTAAACAAAATATCTATTGCGATAACGGCAGGTGCAGTATTTGGGTCAGCATTAAGTATGTTTATTGCTTCTGCCATGCGCTCTCTGCTCCAATGTTCAAAGAGACCAAATTCTTCAAGTGTAAACTCATCTATGCCAACTACGAAAATATCAGGGTGACGCATGCCGTAACGCTGAAAAGCAGCATCTTGCAAGCTATGCTCCAATGTCGCAAGAGGGTTTATGTAAAACAGCGCGAAGAGCAAAACAGCAACACAGGCACTTACCAATTTTTTTATGGTTTTGAGTTTCATAATATAATCTCCATCTCGTCAGCCGCCAATATATAGCAGCTTGCATCCGGGCTATTGGCGTAGAGTCTCCGCCAGCTCAATATTTCTCCATCATTATATTTCTGAGCAAAATGCGAAAAAATCATTCGCTTGCAATCGGCATCTCTACGTAGGCGTATACCATCTTCAACAGTGGAATGCCCCCATCCTTTGAAATTTACATAGTCTTTTACGCTATAAGCGGCATCAAAGACCACAGCATCCGCATCTTTACAATATCCCAAAAGTTTAGCATATTCATCATTGCCCAAAGCCGCTATCTCGCTATCCAATAAATAGACAACTGTTTTTTCTCCGTCTGTTATGTGGAAAGAGGTTGTTTTATCTGGATGATTTGCAGAAAATGCCGTGATGGTGAGAGACCCAGCCGCAAAAGGCACTTCCTCATGTATTTGAACACATTCTGCATACACTATTTCTCCCAAAGAAACTGGCCAATACGGCGGAACAAATGCACCAAATATCTGATTAGGCAAACTTCTTTCATCGCGTGATACGGTAAAAATTCTTATGCCGCGTTCCGCATCCAAAGCGGGGGCAAAAGCACTAAGACCAATTATATGATCCATATGCAGATGGCTTAGCAATATATCTTGTCGCATTTTAGGGATTTTGCTTGAGCTATTTTCTATGTCAATACCAAGATTGATAAGCCCAGAGCCTGCATCTAGTGCAATAGAATAATCTCCCGATGTGAGCTTTATGCAACTGGTATTTCCACCAAATACCTTATCTACATGATGCGAAAGCGGCACAGAGCCACGGCATCCATATATTTTCAGTCTCATCTGTCATTTATCCCCTATTCCTTAGGTATTTCCGCTCCCGATTCCCAAGATTTGCTTTCAGCAAAGAGCTCTACCAATTCTTTATGCAACTTGCCTTCATCTGCCATTTCTCTGAGTATATCTAAGGCCTTATCCGCAGGAACTGCCTTCTTATATGGTCTATCGGCAGCCGTTAATGCCTCAAAAATGTCGGCAATAGTCATTATGCAGGTTTCTAGGTGCAAATCCTTTGCTGTTAGTTTACGTGGATACCCACTACCATCCAAAAATTCGTGATGATTTCTAGCCCATTCTGGTACGTCTGCATATTGTGTATAATACTTCCAAAAAGCCATTTTATCCAACAAGCGACCCGTAACTACCACATGATTCTCCATTAGTAACCTTTCGCCACGGGTAAGTGTGCCTTTTCTTATCAAAAGAGCTTCCATATCACTATCTTCTAGCAAGGGGGTCATTTCTCCCTTTATGTTGATATATGTCATGTCACCTAATTCTTCAACTTTCAAGAATGTTTCCTCTGGCAAAAATCCCGCAGGATTCACAGATTCCACAAGCATCAGTGCATCGTCCAATTTATTTATTTCTCTGTCATGCATGTCCACACTAATATATCCCTTTAGCAAGTCGATTTCTAGCTGATGTCGCTTTATTTCAAAGCGATGTCTGATAGATTCCACCCTATCATCTCCTAGCCTGTTAGCCTTGTCCATAATGTGTACAGGGGTTACTATTTTTCCTATATCATGTAATAAAGCCGCTACAGTTAGTTTTTCTATCCTGCTTTCGTCAAAATGATATGGATGATTAGGCGCGAAGCGAGCTGATAAAAACAGCACAAATTTTCTACAATATTTTGCCACACTTTGTGTATGTGTGCTAGAATAGCGCGAGCGTTCATCAATGGCCTGTGTCATTACAGCCACAAAGGAATGAAAGAGCATTTTCATTTCGCGCATGTGTATTAGGTTGGCAAGAGTATTCGCTGCCAAATTTGCCAAAGATGACATAACAGGCGGCGAGAAAATATTTCCATAAGGCACTACCTCGCCTGTTTCGATGTCTGTTGCGTTCAAAAGCTGTATAACCCCCATCACCTCTTGGTCTTCGCTACGAGAGACCGATAGGGGCAATGCCAGCATGGACTTTGTTCTGTAGCCCGTTATTTTATCATAATTCTTTGGGCCACTAAAGTTAAACTTATCACTGGTATAGACATCATCCACCAGCACAATTTTATTTTTTAGCGCAGCATACGCGCTTATGTTTTCTATGTTTTTAGCATCAAGTACAATGGGCGGCAGATTTATTTCTTCTTCTGACCGAAAAATACCCATGGAGATATTCTTGATAATTCTGAAATGAAGTTTTCCGTCTTCTACTATATATAGTGTCCCTGCGTCAGAATGTGTAATCTCCATCATTTTTGTGAGGATTATGTCGAGAAGTTTGTCGTATCGCGTTTCGCTGTTGAAGGCCAGCACAACATCAAAAACCTTTTCAAAATCATATTGTTGCTCAGCCATTTTCTATGCCTCCAATGTCTTTAACTTATATCAAACAACATAAAATAATTATAGCACAACATATCAAAATAGTCAATGCAAAATTCGACGATAAAAAAGGGTGGTCACACAAAGTGTCCACTCCTCAAAAATAATGCTATATTGATGTTAAAGCAAATCGCAATACATTCATTGCGGAACGTTGTATCTCACCTAATGTTATGCCGTCTTTTTTCCAAAAGATTCAAGCAGCGAGCCATCGCCATCTGTACCTTGAAAGCCCATAGAACCAGGTATTAGCACATCCACCTGTGTACGTACGCGGTATGCATCGTTTGTAAGTTCTTCAAAATCAGGGTCTCGACTTGCCTGCATCCACCAATCCGTTACTATATTATTTTGTAGCCTCATACGCCATTAATTTTGTTGCATGATGTCATAAGATTATGCATATTTCAAAGTCCTTTAGGTAAATCTCGCGCAAAGCGCGCTCGCTCACGCGCGAATCATTAATATTACGCTTTTCTTCTTGATTATTGCAAGCATAATGTTTAGAGCAGGAGGAGCGACCACTTATTTGTAAGCCATTCACCATTGCTGCCGCTATTTTGCCAGAAAGCAATGGGTCTTAGGAAAAATACTCAAAATTGCGACTGCACAAGGGGTTGCGCAAAATATTCATGCTTGGTGCTAAAAGCACATGCGAACCTTTTGATGCTAATTCTTCACCATGCAGCTCTGTCAATTTATACAGGAGTTTCACATTCCATGTTGCCGCATAAGATGCCATGATGGAAGCAGGAAAAGAGAGTGCAATTTCTTGACTTGTCCCTATTTCCAGCACATCAATTTTTACAAAATCCGTCACCTCACGAGATGGCTTGCCTAGTTTGCCTTGTGATGTGCCGTAATATACTTGCACTACTTCTGCGCCTTCGTAATCACCTGTGTTGGTCACTTTTTGCACTTGTTATTACAAAAAATTTCACAAAAACCCTTGACAGACTTAAAACAATGATTTATAATGGGACAGTCGCATTAATTTTATCACATTATGAAGAGTTGGCCGAGTGGCTTAAGGCATCAGATTGATAATCTGACAACGTGCGAGCGCGTTCGGGGGTTCAAATCCCCCACTCTGGATGGTTACCGAAGTGGTCATAACGGGGCGGTCTTGAAAGACTGTGGGCTGACTGGTCACTTCGTAGAGGAAAGTCTTGGTTTTATGGGCTTTCTGAGGTACAATAGTAATTGAATATTTTGCAGTGTTGCCATGAAATGTTGCTATATTTCTTGCAGAAAATAATTTCATTTCATGGTTCACATATACGGATGGTTACCGAAGCGGTCATAACGGGGCGGTCTTGAAAAACTGTCGATTGAGTAGCCATTCCGACCTCGAAAAGCCTTGATTTTACAGGGTTTGCGTGTTACAGTAACAACTGAATATTTCTCATGTTTGCCCAAGATGTTTGCCCGATTTCCAGCAATGGAATTTTGGGGTGCAGGGCAAGCAAACTAACTGGAGGGTTACCGAAGTGGTCATAACGGGGCGGTCTTGAAAACCGTTTGAGGGCAACCTCACAAGAGTTCGAATCTCTTACCCTCCGCCAAAATCAATGCCAGTAAACTTGCGGGTTTGCTGGCTTTTATACTTAGAACCCCAAAATCCTTTTAGCACAACTTGGCTTTTTATGAGCCTAATGTTTGCCCGATTCGTGCCTGTAACCTCGATTTTTCGCCGTGGTTACAGGCTTTTTCGTGGATACACTTTTTCTCTAAATGTTTGCCACGCCCGCAAGCGATGTTTCGTCAAGCCATGTCATAGCCCCTGCTGTTTCTTTTTTCGCTGAAAAATCCAAATGGGCGTAAATGTTTGCTGTTATAGAAAAATCACTATGCCCCAACCAGTCTTGAATCTGTTTAAGGGGTACGCCGTTCGCCAACAGGAGTGATGCACAGCTATGTCGCAAGTCGTGAAAGCGTATTCGTCTGAAACCGTTGCTTTCTAAAAACTTTGGGAACGCAGATGTAAGGTAGTCGGGTTTAATCCGATTGCCGAGTGCATCTGTGTAGATGTAAACACTCTCTTTTTTGTTGTAGGATTTCCCGCACAGCTTACGGTTGTTCTCCTGTTCGTCCTTGACCTCTAACAGTTTGGCACGGATAGCCGGAACAAGCGGAAGTGTTCTGAAACTGGACTTTGTTTTTGTGGTGTCATCGGCTACCACTACCTTTTGTCCGTCCACATTTGCAACGGTAACGGTATGTTCAATGGTAATGGTGTTCGCCTCAAAATTGATTGATTCCCAGCGAAGTCCGACAACCTCTGACCGCCTAAGACCGTAAAACGCCCCGAAGATAACGCCTAATTCCAGCTTGTGACCTTTTGCCGCCTCAAACAAGTCTACCGTTTCAGACTGTTTCAAAAACTTGCCCGAAAATCGGTCTGCTTTGGGACGTTTGACCTTACCCATCACCGTATGAGGGATATAATCCTTTTCTACAGCGTATTTCAATGCCTTGCTGATGTTGGCGTGAAACTTATGGACGGTCATGCCTTTCACTCGTTTGAGTTGTTCGGCATAGAAAGCGTTGATGTCCTCGGCAGTTAGCTGTTGTAACAAGATGCCCCTATCACGGAAATACGGCACGATGGCTTTTTGTACATTTAGTTGATAGCCGCCGAATGTGGTTAGCTTAACTTCCTGTCTAATTGCCTCTAACCATTCTTCCATGAAGTCTGCAAAAAGCATTTCGTCCGGGCTTGGCTTGTCACGCTCGGTACGGTTGGCGATAATCTCATGTTCTTTCCTAACCTTACGCAACATATCCTCGGCTCGTTTGGTGTTACCTTTGACAACAAGCCCTGTGGATATGGATTTCCTGCATCGTTCGCCCTTTGTGTCCGACCAAGACAGCTTAATGTGGTAGATGCCACGGACTTCTGCGAGATGCCCTGTTACTCTAATTTTTCCCTTTTTTTGTAGATGGTCTGCCATTTGAAACCTTAACCTCCTTTGGTTGCAGATAATGTCCACCTACTATTGACTATTTCATTGTAGCGCGCCGACAAAAATATTGCAGCCCCCAAAATCATTTTAGGCAAGCAATTTTTTTATGCGGTGTGCTTTTCCGTCAATAGTGGGTTCAAAACCTTGACATATCTCATTATGTTTACCTTTGGTACACGAAACTCCCGCCCGATTTTTAGGCTGTCAATCGTTCCGCTTTTAAGTAGACGATAAACCGTCTTTGTGCTTACACTCAATAACTCGCTCACTTGCTTTACATCAAGAATATCGGGATAGTCTTTGAAAACAACGCTGAAAACTTCTTGGCTGCTGATGCTCATATTCATTCCTCCTTCAATGCAAAAAGCCGCCTGTAATTCGGCGGCTCTCATAATTTGTGACTTGCTCTATTAAAATCTCAAGTATGTGCAGGACGGCTGTTTCGCTTGCCCTGCACATCGTTTGAAACTTTAACCCAAAATCCAAAAGGAGCAATCACACCATGCCAAAAATACCAAAAGTCAATCCCTGCCTAACCTTGCAAAAGTCGCAGTCCTCTTTAACTTCTTGCCAACCCTTTTTGACGAGTACATAGCCACTATCCCTAAAATCGCTTTCACAGCGGGAGCAGAGAGTCAGTACCATCATTTCACCCTTTGAGGCACGTTTAATATCAATGCCTACACAAATCAATAGAGCAGTATCAATCTCGGCTTGTGCATTGCCGCCGATATGCCCTATGTACCCTGTCATACGAGAGCGGTCAATCGTCCGTATT
>Ga0131853_10027200_pt1 | contig 10275 bp, 4 predicted proteins | sample TergutLab28metaG_FD_92764 | JGI IMG/M metagenome (GOLD analysis project Ga0131853, IMG submission 92764) | Labiotermes labralis P1 segment gut microbial communities from Petit-Saut dam, French Guiana - Lab288 P1 (version 2) (version 2) | ecosystem: Host-associated > Arthropoda: Insects >... | reverse complement strand
TTCTCTCAAAAGTCCCGGCAAACGAACCCCCTCCAGGTTCCCCAACAGGGTTCCTATAGAGAGGGAGACCCGTTTAGGGGGCATTTTACACATCTCACAAAAACATCATCTCTCGGTTTCCCCGGGTAAAGGAGACCTCCCTCAAGGTCATCTTGATGGAATCCCTCGCAGAAAGATGCCCAACCACCAGAGCCCTCCATTCATCTATCAAAGTCCCCGGTATACGAGCCCCCACATACCAGGTTCCCCTCGGGGGTCCCCATGGAGGGAGATACCCGTATCCGGAGACTTTCGTAACATATCTTCCGGGGTCCCCAGTGAAGGAGCTCCCCCTGAGGCCCCCTGCACTGAGCCTCTTCAAAGAGAGTTGCTTTATCCCCAAAGCCCCCTTCATCCAGTTCTCAAAGTCCCCGGTAGACGAGCCCTCCTCCAGGTTCCCCAAACCGGGCCCCTATGGAAAGAAATGTCCGTCTCCAGAGCCTATTCTAAATATTCTTCAGGGTCCCCAGCAAGGGAACCCTCCCTCCAGGTTCCCTTCACAGAGCTCCCACAGAGAGAGACACTCCACCTCCAGAGCCCCTTTCAACCATATTGCAAAGTCCCCAGTAGATGAGCCCATTTCAGGTTGTCCAACCGAGCCCCATGAAGAGAAATGCCCATCCCAAGAGCCTTCCTTTCATAACCTTCAGGGTCCTTAGCAAAGGAAACCCCTTTCCAGGTTCCCCTAACAGAGCTCCCATAGAGACAGATGCCCAGTTTCAAGAGCCCCCTTTCAACTATCTCTCAGAGTTCCCGGTGAAAGCCTCCCCCCCCATTATACTTAACAGGACCCCGATGGAGAAAGGTGTCCGTCTCCAGAGCCTTCACAAGGCCCGGTAGAGGAGCCCCCTACAAAATTCCCCCATGGGGACCCCATGGAGAATGATGCCCGTCCCCTGAGCCCTCCTCCCTATGTCCTTCCGTGTCCCCTTGAAGGAACCCCTCTAACAGAGCTCCCGCAAAGAGAGATGCTCCCTTTCCGTAGCCCTCCAACTATCTCTTAAAATTCCCAGTTAACGGACTCTCAAGGTTTCCCAACGGGTCCCTACGGAGAGAGGCACCCGTCTCCAGAGCTTTCTTATACTTTTTCCCTCAAAGTCCCCGGTAAATGAGCCCCCCTCCATGTTACCCAACAGGGTCCCTATGGAGAGAGAAGCTTCATCTCCAGAGCCAATGATTTGTTCCTTCACTTATATCTGTCAGAGTACCCAGTAAGGAGCTTTTCCGACGAAAAACGGGGAAACATTTGGTTGCCGTCCACGGAGCCCCCATGTGGACGGAAGGCCTACATACAATGCGGTGCGGACTGGTTCCCAAGGGGATCGTTTACGAAACTGCAATCTCTACCCCAGCGTCATGCAGCCTTCAGCACAATACCTTCCGCATTGGCTTGGGTAGATCATAGTTCCGTTAGCCAACATGTGCCGTGGCAACCCTCATCAGGGAGTGCCCTACACATCTGTTACCGCCTCCCACGTGACCCAGGGTAGAGTAGAGTACGAATCCACGATACCCCGAGGTACGGACGAAGGGTTGGATTTATGGGAAACTGGGAAACCTTAGTGCTGAAGATGGATTTGTAGGTTATAGGCAGCATTTACTGCAACATTCTACAATATGAAGGTACACAATTTTGCTTTTCTCGAAAATGTTGATTGGGCTGACTGAAATTCGGACGCAATTATTGCAACGATCACCTTCGAATACTTTCGATAGGACATTTGACAGTTGTTCCTTTACCGACTGGTTCAAAACGCGAGAATGAGAAAAGTTGTAACAAAAATAAGCGCATTCCCTTGACACAGTGTTCACACAAATGAGAGTTCCGAGAAGAGATTCAAAATACTTGTGTCCTCTCAGATGGAGGTAAGGCTTTTTATCTTTGTAGATTCAGTCCATCACGGCTTGGTAGCGCGTGCTAAACACGTAATGTTTCACGCATTCCGTCCGTCTGCTAGCATACATATTCTGCGTAGATCATTTTCCGTTTTGAATATTATGTGCCAGTGCATTTACCTTTCCAATACACTACGAATCGGTGTTATTTATTTTATTGTAAACACTTCATTCCCGTTGTTGCTGTAAATAACAACACTATTTTGAAATTCTTGAAGACGCTTACGCTCTTCAGAACGGGGGTTTAATTTTCAGAGCACCAGACCCCGTATTTTTCCAGTTATGAATAGGCGCAAGTATCACGGTCGCCCTGCAAATATTCGTCAGCAGATTTCTGGTCAGTTCTTATGTTCTGTAAGGACGGTCTCTCCACTGCACACTTTTAATATCGAAAGAAATTACGGAGCAGCTGGGATGGCGTTGTCGGCACAGTCACTAGGCAAATCGCTGGATGGTCCCGGGTTTGAATCCCGGCAGAGGCGAGGGTTTTCTCCTTTCAAAACCTCCAGACCGGTTCTAGGGCCTTCCCTCTCCCTCACACAGCGTTGTATTGAATATTTACCGATGTTTTCCGGCGGATAAAGCGGCCGAGACCTGACGTTAACAAGTGACCTCCTGCTAATAGTGAGGTTAAGCATAAATGGAGCTGCGCTTTTGCTCCCCCTTATGCCGTCGTGGCATGGACAAGGGAAACATTATGTTGTAGAAAGAGAGGATGACCGTAATTGATAACGTGGTAAATGCGAGCTAGAAATCAGTGGTGGTCGATTTGAGGGAACTGTTGCAACGTCCTGCCCGAAGGGCTGAGGTAAACAACACAGATCCCCGGTTCGTAATCGGCTTCCGAACTGTAAAATGAAATGGGGCAATGCCTAATTAAAGTCTAAGTGCTAACCACTCACCTGCTGCTTTCGAGGATTTGGATTAGCGCGATTATTTGTTATTATCACGATTTGTTAAAATTTATCTCCAAATTAAATTAATATTTAGATAAGTAGTGAAGAATGGGGGGGGGGGGGGGGGGGGGGGGGTGGATAAAGATGGTTGGTTTGAGGGGGGGGATTTTAAAAAAAAAAAAAATAAAATTTAAAAAAAAAAGGAAGAATGGGGGGGGGGGGGGTAGGGAAGGCTGCTAAATGACGATGTGTTTCAGTAGAGGAAATTTAGAACACATTAATAGAGAAACATACACACGTACAACGCTCTTAAGTTTTGCGGTCTTTAACTTTTTACGATACGAAAACAAAATCATAAAAAACAGGACATTTAATATTTTCTAACAAATTATATATATACATGTGTGTGTGTGTGTGTGTGATCCGAGAATCCAATTAAAAAATGCAGCGGGTGAAATTTTAGCCACAGTTCTGTGCGGTCCCTTCTTTTAGAGGTTGTGTTTCCTAATTTTGTTAGCTTGTTTATCGTTGTATTATCCTATTGCAGATATAGCTCGATTATTGAAATGAAAATTAAACTGTACAGAGTCGTGAATTTTTTCTCCTTCTGTTTCGCTCAGCACTCTTTTCCTGTATCATGCTGAGAAACCTAAAATCACTATCTTGAAACCAGAATTTTATCCGTAATCTCAGTTCGTTTCTGAGCATAGACCTTCCAGAGATGGAGAATAATCTCTTACAGTGGGACTCAGCTTAGTTTGTGCCTCCCCACTCTTTCTTCTGAAAATGGGAGCAGATCAGTCCTCCGTATGTCGTATCTTTGCGAACGAAAGGGGATTTAAAAAGGTCCAGAAACGGAGTAATTCTGGCCTATTGCATCATAGTTAGAATTCTCCGGCACTGAATAATAATTTTGTCTTCTCAAACAGAGATGGAACTTGCAACACTCTGAGCAAATCGCTTAAATTGGAAATGGCGAAGAGAGAAATTAACCAATTTGCAGAAAAACATAACATCTTCATATTTTAACTTTTGTTATCAGGATAATGATGGGCCGGGTAGATCAGTCAGTATAGCGACTGACTACGGGCTGGACGGTCCGGGATCGAATCCCAGTGGGGACGACATTTCCGCCCGTCCAGACCGGCCTTGGGGCACACCCAGCCTCCTGTAAATGGGTAACGGGTCTTTCCTGGGGGTAAAGGTGGCCAGGGCGTGAGGCTGACCCCCATCCCCATCTACAGTGCCGAGGTCCTAGAAAGAGTAGAGCTATACCTCTACTCACACCAAGGGCCTTCGTGGCCTACAAAAGGATGAAAACCTACCTATTAGGATAATGAACAGAGACAATTTTAAAAGGGTTTTCTCACGAATGAGAGAACTTATAAGCGCATACGAAGTTTTATTCAGGAACTGTGAAGGACAAGTAGGTGCAGGATTTGAGGCAGTATTAAAATTGACTCCAACGACATTTTCGTTTTTGAGCTGTAATTTTCAGTTTTACTGTTGTTGTTGGTGAAGTAGTGAGGTCCCCAGAGCCCCACTTAATTTGAGGCGTTTCAAATTTTTATTCAACATTTATGTTAGCAAGTCATCACTACTAAAAGGTTAATAAATATCTATAAGCAGCTGCATTCTACAGAATGTTAAGAATGCTATTGTGAGGAAGAAGTTTCCCATTTCAAGTTCCTAATACATCTCAAAGTGATAACAAGGGATTTGTGTCAATATGTCGTGGAAAGCCGATAGGAACATTAGAGTTCATGCAGTTGGCACTCGCCCGTGGGGAAGTTCGATATTGGTGCATGCGAGGTGATACAAAGTTGTAAACTATTTAGGATATATATATATGATCTCATCTCATTTACCGGTCTCTTGCGCCACAATATTAGGTTACGAGGAGAACGAGCCACGTTCCCGCTGTCTTCAAATTGAAACTTTGAAACTCATGAAATCGAAAGTCAGGAGTGGTGTGGCAAGTTCAGTTTTGTTAGCCAGTTCCCAATTAGGACCGTTATACGTGACCGGACCAGAAAATGGCTTCTCAATCAATGCAATTCATTGTTTTCATCTGATGCTGTTTGTGAAGTGCCCTTCTGATGAGAACAGACGTTCGTTTTAATTTCCATGTGCCTTCAGTCCTCACTGTGCCCGCGTCCGTAGAGAAATTTGTTATTTTGCCTACACACGTTTCCGGTAAGACCATTTAGTATTCTTTTGTAGTATTGTGTTCTTATTGTCTTCCTGTTCTTAAGGCATCCGTCGCGTCCGGCGATTTTAATTTCGCCAAGCGACCATTTGTTCTCAATTATGGTGTAAGATGAAAGGCGCGTGTGTGTGTGTCGTAGTCTTTGTTACTTGCCATCGGAAACGACACACGCACCCACCCCACATCCGTTCGAGGGAGAATTTCTTGCTTACCCCTTTGTTTTAAACTATTTCTTAAGGGTTGCTTGTTTGAAATGTCCTGTTGAGACAGCTGTAGCCACGCTTGTATTTGCGGGGACTTATGACCATATATGGTAACGCTTGGGGTAGTGCCAAGGTCCTATGATGTCACTCGACCCCGAATTCTGATGCTATTTAATCCGGGGGATTGGAAGCCTCTGGGGACATTCTTGGCCGTCAGTTGCTACAGGAATCGCTGTCTGATCACATTGTCAAATTTTCTTTGCTCTCCTTGTGAGCGGTACTTACAAATTATTTAACAGCGCTCTGCATAATATATCACCACAGCGCACTACATCAGTCATTTTATTATATTCTCCTATCAACGAGCTACAATAAATCAGCATTATCTACTTTTCAAGAGTTGTGGTTGGAGTCTTGAATATCAATTCTTAAGTGTCCAGCACGAGCCTGAACCAATTTTCCTGAGGAACCAGCCGCTCGGTCAACACCGGCGTAACTGATTTCGTCCATCACACTCGGTATACAACATATCTGCATTATTAATAAAAGTGGACAGACTTTCTCTCACTATTGATTATATGCAGATGATGCAACTGTATGTGCAAGCTAAAAGTGCGTTACAGAGTTCATAAAAAATAATCTAACAAAATATAGGTTTGTAAAGTGTATAGCCTATAATATATGTTTACATGGTAGCACATATATTTAAAAAATGGTTCTTTATGCGCAATGAAAGCATGTGGGAGAATGGAAGTGTAGCTTCTTGCATTCTGTACCTTGGCACTACATGGGAATGAGAAGTCAGCAGCAGGTTGTTTTATCTCTGGGAAAAGAACGCACTCTACTCATTGAACAGAAATTTATTAGGGCTAGAGCGGGTCTGGAACCTTTGAGACGATAATTCTCTTGCCAGTGAGGAGAAATGAATCACACTTTGCGTAATAAGGACCAACAAGATGCACTATTCTCTCTTAATTTATTTCAATAATCATCCTCTACCTGTTTTGAATAGATTAACTATTCATCATCAGGAGGCAGTTTACTGTATATTTTCGAAGCAGGTAGAGGTTGATTATTGAAATAAATTAAGAGAAAAAAGTTCAACTTGTTGGTCCTTCTTATGCAAATATATCATGATGCACGGTCCACAGAATGTCAAACCGAATCACGATTGCGCTTACATACAGCCTGGACCATAATGAATATCCCGAGAACAATAATGTACATAATGTGTATATGAATTGATTATAGTCACTGGGCTGTGAGTTTGAGGGTCTGATGTTCGAATTTCGTACGGGGAAGACATTTCTCTTTTCAAAACATCCAGACCGGTTCTGGAGCCCACCGGTCTCCGATTAAATGCGCACTGAGTTTCCCTCCTAGGGCTAAGTCGTGAAGTTAACAATTCACCTCCATATAGTGCCCAGATTAAGAATTAGTGAAACTTTACTTCTGCTTCTCCTACGTATCTTCATGGAGTGGACAAAGAAAACTGTAACTTTTTAGATTGTTTGAGGCTGTTCTCTATTTGTCTTTAGTTTGTAGGAGGCGGTAAATAATATTTACGGTACAAAACAGCCTATGTTCAGTGCAGTTGTATTAATTGGTTAAGTGTCTGATGCAACAAGCGATCACTATGCAGCAGTAGGGTGATAAATAGTAGAAGGCGGGCCAAAGGACAAATTTAGAACCTTGTCATAGTGAATAAAAAGTATCTTTTTCAATAGAGTTTACAAAAACTTTCTGTATACTTTCTTGTCATAAGGAATACTTAAATGATTTTTAGGTCTTATTTGTTCAGCGGCAACGCACATTCGTGCTTGGGATACTCAGTTAATAAAACAGAATGGAATATATCATGTGGAATTCTCAAGTGACAGAAACACTGCTGTTTTACTTTGGCAACACAGACCTTAGTGTAGCAAATTATATATTAAAAAAAACTGATCGGCATATGTGCCATTAGTCATTTACTTGCTAGGTGCAACAGAAATTAACCCTTGGAAAACTAACACATCATAACTTAACCAAGCCAATCGCAACATCACGTGATATGCCACACTTTAACCCAAACTGAACGTTACCTAGGACTAATCGATCTTTCAAGAACCTACATGTCCCAGTTAGGAATTAGCAGACTTCGCAGTGTCAGTATACTTTACACTGCATTATACATTTGGTCCCTACAATAGGTGTAGTGAGATTGTTAGACACGTCTGAGTCAGGCAATGGTGCAGGAACTCTTGTTAGAATGACCGTGTTTAGAATGCAACATAAAAACATACTGCGGGTTACTGTCCTGTTGTTAGACTGTTAGCTGTGCTACAATTAATTTGCAGTCACAACGGATCTTGAAAAATATGGGATCGAATACAGAAAGGAAATAATTAGAATATACTCTTTTCCTCGGCTGACGTGAAGCACGGAAATGTAAAACTCGAGCGCCAACTAATCCGAAACTGTCTGCTGTTCCTGAAGAATACAATAAAACTAATAAAGGCGTCAGTTCCCATAATATGATCTTAATTATGCGTTGGATATGATTTGAAATTTGATTATTCATGCTGTATTTACATACATCAAAAGAATAATACAATTTATTTTGCAGCGTCATCACTAAAATCGACAGGGTCAGCTAATTTTAGTCCCAGTAGTCCTCTATTTTCCCACAGTCTGTGTTCTTGCCGTTGTTTACAATTGACTTTTCTTCCTATAATATACTTCCTCAATCGGAAGTTTAATTTTCTTTGTATCTGGTGCTGTGTCTTGACTTATCTTGTTAAAGCTTGGCTTCGACATTTTTGTTTCCGCAACATACGACCTTACATTCTGCTCGTCCCTTTCTGCCAGTCTCCACTTGTTCGTCAATTTTTATCCATCCGTAAACCTGTCACTGAACATGAACAAGAGATATAGAAAAATGAAAATATCAGGTTTCGACGTCGCCTAATTTTTCGTCGAATGTGTTTCAAACTGGATAAAGGGGACGAATTCGTATAGAACTAAAAATCTAAACTTACAAAGGTACATAAGCCATCAAATAAAGCGTCAGTGTTTGCATCTGCTGAGTATAGGTTAAATATTTATTTCATTTGCTAACTCTGTAAAGTGTCATTTGTATCAACATGCACGGAATTTGAGATGAAAACAGAAAGTTACACTTAAAAGAACATTGGCGTCGAAGAGGTTTCCCAATCTGGCGTCGGGACACTTTGTGATAACAACTACGATAGACACTGGCAGAAATGCGTGTTTCGCCACATGGGTTCTGGAACTCGTATGCGGACCCAAAAAGAACGTAATTCCGTAATGCATGTACCCTGTTTTATTCTAGTACAAAGAATATACTTAAACGCACCGACCTTTCGCCAAAACTGACAACGCAATATACAACAAGGGAAGCCAAGCTTAAAGCACTGTAAGAAACAGTTATATGCAGTTAAACTGATATGAATCATTGCCATATGAACGACTATTATAAGAAGCACATAATGGTTCCAAACCCATAGGATCCTCACAAGAACTAGACATCTCTCTAATTATGATTGAAGCACAGAATAATTTCTTCTGGTTGCTGTACGTTCGTATAAAGTTCTCTTCCTACGTTGGCTGTAAATTTCGCTTCCAGAAAAACATTCACACTTTCTTAATTTTTTTTAGGAAGAAAACTTACACAAGGAAGGTCTTATGAGCATTGTAAATGTTTAAGTGAAAACCTTACCTGTTATTATCTACGCTGCTTGTAATGCCTGTGAGGTCAGGTAAACGAAACCATCCAAGCATAATATACGGAGATCGATATATAGACCAGAGAGATAAGTAGACAGACAGGCAGATATATATGTAGGTAGATGGATAGATGAAAAATAGATAGATAGATAGACAGACAGACATAGATAGATAGATAGATAGATAGATAGATAGGTAGGTAGGTAGGTAGGTAGGGTGGTTCGGTGGGAGAGTGGGTAGGTATGCAGATATAATGCTGAAACTTACAATTATTAGGAATTGCTTTTGCGTTCCCATTTCACATATTACGTGCGCAGAATTTATGTTACAATAATTTGTTTTTCTGCGTGAATTGTACGGCGAAACATTGAGACATATTTACAAGGTCTAACAAATTAAATAATTAACTAAATAACTGTCAACATCCAGTAGCTGAAGACGTGTACGATACGGCACTGAATGACTAACCACCAATATAGGAGCCCAGTCACTAAACAGCTAACGAATCTAACAAAGAACTAACTTGCTAGGTTACTGAATAATTACACAACGAAAAATCAATACAGCAGCAGCACTTTAACTTTCGTAGCTAATATGATTCAGTGTATCTGATTCAAATATTCTGTACATGATGACTTTGAGTGGTGTCTCGAGAGGGCAACAGTCTCATGTATCAATTACTAATTCATAGCTTAATTGATCGAGCTGTTATTGAGGACGCTGAGGCCACAATATGGTTTTGTGTTCTTTTCGAGCCAATAATACAACATATTGTACTTTCGTGTGAAGGTTCGGATAGCGAATAAAAGTCTGGAACTCTGTATCATAAATAGTGCCGTTGTGTATATATGTTATTTATATTAATGTAATTCTACTGATTCAAGAATACGCTGCTGCATTTGCAGAAACTTACTATGGTCCTGAAAGTTAATAATGTTGAGGAGTGTGTTGCCACATTTAACAGGGACATACGAGTATACTGCAAAAGCTGAACCTCTCAGGACATATGTTGTAAAAAACATTTTCGAATTTTTTTTTTTATAAAATTCAACAGTGGATAGCTTGTCTGTGAAATTCTTTACACCCCGTGTATCATATTTATATTGCTGCGGTCTCGTAATTAAAGTGACAAGAACATATTTCTTATCCGGCCGATATTTGTTCCGTACGATTTCGTGTCCTTACTTACTTACTCCATGGTGCAGAGTCCTTCTTGAGAAGCTAACTGGTTTGCAGCTAGTCAAGAAATTCCCCGCATTTCACGGAACCCGAAGGTTCATTACCGCACGCACAAGCGTCCGCC
>Ga0131853_10027197_pt1 | contig 10275 bp, 7 predicted proteins | sample TergutLab28metaG_FD_92764 | JGI IMG/M metagenome (GOLD analysis project Ga0131853, IMG submission 92764) | Labiotermes labralis P1 segment gut microbial communities from Petit-Saut dam, French Guiana - Lab288 P1 (version 2) (version 2) | ecosystem: Host-associated > Arthropoda: Insects >... | reverse complement strand
TGACCAAATGGAAGGAATGACTGCTATGTTACTGTAAGCAGCTGACCAAATGGAAGGAATGACTGCTATGTTACTGTAAGCAGCTGACCAAATGGAAGGAATGACTGCTATGTTACTGTAAGCCAGGAGAATAGCAAGGCGAAGAATGTTCAGTAAGTAAAGTAAAAATAAACATGACGTCATTTTTAATTTTAAGTAAATAAATCCACCGAGAAACCGTTTATGATCAGTCCCCCAGGCGTGCTGTTGAATTTCTGTCGTCGGTGCACAAGTATAAATACTTTTTCCCCCCAAATGAAGCCAACTGGGTGCACACTACTTCTTAGTATGTTTATTTCATCTTTTCTGCATGTTTCGGGCAACTGTGTGCCCATCATCAGGAGAACTCACTGTACCTATGCGACACTGGTACTGTTCACTGTGTATGGGTGGCTGTTCGGTCTGCTGGTTGGGATAGCATCCCAACCAGCAGACCGGACAGCCACCCATACACAGTGAACAGTACCAGTGTCGCATAGATTCAGTGAGTTCTCCTGACGATGGGCACATAGTTGCCCGAAACATGTAGAGAAGACCAGACAGCCAACCATACAGAGTGAACAGTCCCAGTGTCGCATAGATACAGTGAGTTCTTCTGATGATGGGCACATAGTTGCCCGAAACATGTAGAGAAGGTCAGACATCTTCGCTGTTAAAATATGTACGTCATAAAGCTCCAAACTAAACGTTAAAACACGACATGTTTTATTCTATTCGTCTATGTGGGGCAGGAAAATTTAAAAAAAAACATCGCGCTGTAATGTTTTATGTTTTCTGAAGAGATTCACGTGCTGATAGTCCGTGGTGGTCTAACTGCGGTGTCAGGACAATTTTTATAAAGTTGTTATGAAACGTGTATACTCCTGCCGGGGGGGGGGGGGGGGTAGTAGCAGGTTCTGAAATCTGTGAAACGTTGTTTTTGTGGGGGGTTGCGGATTGAATGACCGGCGGTAATGCATGTTAAGTTGTCACGTTAAGGCAGTTGGCCGCGGTCCGTGTCGTGGAGTCCACGCTGTGGGTTCTGTCCCTATTTAGAATGTAATTTTGTTGTGACTGTTGTGTTTGTTGTCATCAATGTGCTGCTGTCTGATATGTGGGTGCTGGCCACTTGTCTGATTGTGTACTGTGCGTGCGAACAGCACAATGATTACTGAAAGATTATGTTATGATTATGTTGATGATCTTAACTGATATGCCTACCTAATCTTAGTAACTGACCAACTTAATGCACAGATTCTTGTTTTATAATAAGTTTATTACATTCCTCTACATGTTTCGAGCACTATGTGCTCATCATCAGAATATCAAAACTGTATTGTGCAGCATCTGGTATTATCACAATCTGTAGGTGGCCGTCCGGTGACAGGAGTCCTCTCTCTACCTGTGCACCGGACGGCCACATACAGTGTGTGATGATACCAGATGCTGTATAATACAATTTTGACCTGCTGATGATGAGCATATAGTGCTCGAAACAAGTAGAGGAATGTAATAAACTTATTATAAAACAAGAATTTGTGCATTAAGTTGGTCAGTTACTAAGATTAGACAGAGATGCACGGTCAGCAAAACATTATACTGAGTCGCACGGTCAGCAAAACATTATACTGAGACGCACGGTCAGCAAAACATTATACTGAGATGCACGGTCAGCAAAATATCAAAATTTGAAATGCCTGTGTACATTATAAATATGAACTACAAGATTATTCATTTCAGTCGGAAAACAACAAATAATTTATTATCAATTCTTATAACAAAACCAACAAAATGCACTAATTTCTCAAAATTATTTTCAGAATAAAACTCTACATGTTTCAGACAGTTCCTCTGTCCATAATCAGGAATTTTTTCACTGTACACACAGCAAAGTTACATGTCATACAGGTTAGCTGACAGCTTGCGAGCAAGATCATGACGGAACTGGTTTTGTTCTGCTGCTGGTGGGGTTAGCAAACCTGTATAAATTAACTTGGCCACGTTAGAGGGAGGTAGGTGCATAAACATGTGACAGGTAACGGAGGCTGTAGTTACAGTTTTGTGTACTCCTGATGATGGGCGTTGTTGACACCCGAAACATGTAGAGTGAACTTGCAGAATAATAAATGGACTGCTTTGTGTTGCATCTCGTTGGATAATTATTAATATAGATCCTGGGGCGCGTTTACATTCTTGATGAATTCTGAAACGTTTGAAACATTCCGCGGGTTTCTGTAGAAGGAGGAGCGGCGTTCGCCGCACCAAAACTTAACATGCACATCTAACAATGGGACATAAAATAAACCTTCGTAGTTTGTCTGTACGTCATTAAATAATCGATACTTGTACTGGAGGTTTGGTGTGTTTTCTGGGAGGTATTATTTGCGCTTCGAGTGCTAGAAGTGCAGTCAGTAAATCAAAATGTCTTGTAATGCAGATGTTGTTCCTCAATATTTGATACATATTGCCCTTTGTGTTGTCTTGTAATTGCATGAATCCGAATTGGGGTGATTGCTGTGTCTATTTGTTCTAACTACCCTTCTGTTTTGCGCGGTAATATTTGTTCTGCATCTGACTTATTGTCTCCATGGAGCATAGTCCTTGCTGACAGCCCCATAATTCCCTCGTCAAGAAGCTTCTCGCATTTTACAGATCCGAAAAGCCCATTACGTCTTCCCGGCCCGTATACCGAGAGAGTCCATTTCAGTCTACGCTCTCTCACCTGATTTCTTAAGATCCATTTTAACATTATCCTCCATCTATAACTAGATCTTGCAAGCGGTCTCTTTCCTTCAGTTTTCCACGCTCACTCCGTAATTATTTCCCTTTTTCTGCCGTGCTTCTCACACGCTCTGTCAATCTCACCATTTATTAGCCAACCGAAACCACATCTGGCGAGCAATGAAAGCAATCACGCAGTTTTTCACAGCCTCCTTTTACTTCAACACTTTGGGATCCGAACGTTATCCTCAGCATCCCGTTCGCACACTCAGTTTATGTTCTATCAGTTCGAGAGACAAAGTTTCGTACCCGTACACAACATAACTTTCCTGTTTGCGTTCTCCGAACTTGGTAAGTTGTATCTTGCGTCACATCCTTGTTTTCAGTTCAAAATAATAATAATAATAATGAGTAGAAAAAGCAATATTAAAATATATGAACAAAAAAAATTTGTAATCCTCCTGCGATGGTTTTTTCATAGGTATTTTCAATATAAATAATGCAAAACGGATATTCAGCGGAACTGTGTGTTGGTGTCTACAGGGCACTGCGAAGGCGACTCATCGCATGCGTCAGTCACTCGTTAATGAGAAGGTTTCGCGGTCAGCAGTACAAGCAAATAAACAGGGCGGCCAGCAACAGTTGGACACTACACGGTGAGCAGCGAAAACTTTAGGCATGCGATAATGGCGAGTTTATGTTTGTTGTATATATTGTGATATAGTTATCCAACACAAACCAAAGACATGGACACCTTTCAAATTAATACATTAATTAAGTTGAATTCAGTTTAAATAGAGCATTAATTTGAACAGTGTTCATTTGTTGGTTTATTTGGTATGATAATGAAGATCGTTGCAAAACGGAACGTGTTAGGTTAGGTTAGGTAAGGTAAGGTTAGGTGAGATTAGGTTAGGTTAGGTTGTAACCGTTGTAGTGGGTTCGATGCTCTTGACGTAAGGTCATACATTGGTTAGGTTAGGTTAGGTTAGGTGAGATTATGTGAGAATAGGTTAGGTTAGGTTAGGTTGTAACCGTTGTAGTGGGTTCGATGCTCTTGACGTAAGTTCAAACATTGTTCCTCTTGTTGCATAGTGGCATTACTGTTATATCGTAATCATTTTATTGATGTGTATTACCATATGTTTATTACAACTCGTGTGGTAACTGTAAGAGCTCATGTCACACAGGTGACGTTCTAAGACCACATGCCTGCCGCGACTGCAGAGAGGCTTCCGGTGCAAGGTTAAGCATTTAAAGCGACTAGCGATCGTGGGACCCGTCAGTTGATGGTGAATCAATTGTACTTTATTTTGCAACCTTACGTTGCATTACGCAGTCACTCCCTATCAATCAGTCTCTGGGACAAGACGTCCTTACATCATCTGGCGAGTCCGGCGGCAGCAGTGGCGCCTAATTGGTCTCCTCTTTCTTACGTGTAAACTACTAATTATTAGTAAAGTCTATCAGCTGAAGTCTATGAACGTTGCACTCCATAGCCATCACCACTACCTCACTCCTACTAAGCAACGAAGAAGCCACGCCCCCTTTTTTTTAAATTTATTTATTGCGTTTGAAATTCTTACAAGCACATGTAGGGTATAAAAATTGTTCCGATAATCAATTTACAACAGTATTTTTGGATGCTTTTCATGTGGGTGTCGTGTGATACATACATAAGGGTTACAGCAGTGAAAAAGAAATACAATGTAAATAACACTGCCGATGTTAGATAAAATCTACAACAGGAGGTGTTTTGTTCGTTTGTGTGTATATTTTCTGTACTGTGCGAGGAGGTCGGGTAGGGAGTAATTTCCTATTTGAGAAATAAGAGGGTTGGAGTGTGTGGTACACTGCTGAAAAAAAAATTTCCCTCAGCCGGTAGATGAAAGTATGAATGTACTCAAGTGAGAGAGTGGAGTGAAGGTAGTGTATGGGGGGGGGGGTTCGTCTGGGGTAGTCGCCGATTACCCTTAGGCATTTAATCGACGCCGTAATCAGACATCTGAGTTACGCCCGATCAGAGAATTTTCTTTGGTGGACACAATGCTCGCGTAGATTTACGACTCCTCCAGGGCGTCACTATAATTGGGGGGGAATTAGTCAGTTTGAAGGTTAGTTTGACTTTCTAACAGCAGGGTCTTAAATAACACTCAAGAGTTTTTTCTAGAGCGACGGAAATGTGTCCAACTGACATTTTGTAAAGAATCTTTTGTAGTTTTCCGAAAGGATGGAAGAAGAGACACTTGACTTTTGTTATGTTTTAGTATGATCCAACCATAACTGAATGCTAGAAGTCTTATTGTTATCATCTTTTGGAGTGTGGGAGTAGGAAAATCACAAGATAAAGTTAGGGTAGTGAGGGACAGGAGTTCAACGTCAGCGGTAGCACCGAAGGGGGGTAAATGTCGTGTGCTGGTGTTGGAACTGGCAACATCCGCCGTGGTTACTTCGGATTGCTGGCTGCTAAATGTTGGTGTTGAATTTGAAATAAATGGCAAACAAAATAAACGACCTATTATCATCCTTGTAAATAACAAACTTGACGCACAATTTTTCGTGTATATTTATTTCTATTCTCTACATGTTTCGGGCAGCCATGTGACCATCATCAGGAGAATTATTGTTATCAATGTGACACCTGGTTTATGTCACTCTGTGTAGATGACCGTCTGGTATGCAGAAGCATATGCTACTGCATACCGGACGGTTTTAAAACCTCTAGAGACGATTTAAGGCGTTTTCTTAAACCTGCACGACGCTTGTTTCTTTCGCGCGGTCTGCTTGCACCATAAGAACGGCACGCTACGGCATATCCTTGTTTTATTTGAACCCTCTAAAGTCCAGTGATCACTATATGTACCGCACAGTGGTCACTATATGTACCGCACAGTGGTCACTATATGTACCGCACAGCGGTCACTATATGTACCGCACAGCGGTCACTATATGTACCGCAAAGCGGTCGCTATATGTACCGCCAGTTTAACATTCAACAATTCTACGTTCTGTCCACACAGTGTATTTATGTGTTTTGTGTGGATCTGAGAACAAACAGCGATTATTTCCCTATACAACATTAACTGAATGGTTTGTATAACCGAGACGGAGTGTGTTTACTGCGCGGTACGGACTGGATATTTATATATAATTCGGAACATTGGTTATTATATGTACCAGCAGTTTAACATGCAAAATTCTACGTTCTGCCCACACTGTATTTATGTGTTTTGTGTGGATCTGAGAACAAACAGCGATTATTTCCTTATACAGCATTAACTGACTGGTTTTTATAACCGAGACGGATTGTGTTTACTGCGCGGTACGGACTGGATATTTATATATAATTCGGAACATTAGTTATTATATGTACCAGCAGTTTAACATTCAAAATTCTACGTTCTGCCCACACACTGTATTTATGTGTTTTGTGTGGATCTGAGAACAAACAGCGATTATTTCCTTATACAGCATTAACTGACTGGTTTTTATAACCGAGACGGAGTGTGTTTACCGCGCGGTACGGACTGGCTATTTATATATAATTCGGAACATTGGTTATTATATGTACCACCAGTTTAACATTCACAATTCTACGTTCTGCCCACACTGTATTTATGTGTTTTGTGTGGATCTGAGATCAAACAGCGTTTATTTCCCTATACAGCATTAACTGGGATGGAGAGTGTTTCTGCGCGGTACGGACTGAGTGTTTATATATAATTCTTTGTTTTGTGAGCACAGTGTATTGATGTGTTTTGCGTGGATCTAAGAACAAACAGCGATTATTTCCCCATACAACATTAACTGAGTGGTTTTTATAACTAAGACGGAATGTGTTTACCCGCGCGATACGGACTGGATATTTGTATATATTTCAGACTAATCGTAGTGCCTAAAGGGCAGCTGTTGATTATTAACGTACCTTTTCCTGTCAGGCGGTAATTGCATGTGTATACTTCATGTAGACAAGGCTGCGACTTCCTGATAAATAGCAAACCTGTTCTCTGTTTAAATGTTTCGTTACGATTACGGATATAATGATCAGACATGACATTTGGCGAATGGGTATCAGCACTGAAATGAACTCGGGAAGCAAAGATGATCTTGCCACGATCTTGCCACGCCGCAGATAGGCGTTCAGAAACTCAGACACCAGCGTTCGATGCCATTTCACGTGGAATTTGTGGTGGACAAAGTGGCAATATGGACATAAAACACAGTACTTAGTTCTTATGATGAAGAAAACTGAAAGCGTGAGCATATAAAACCGTAAGAAGTCACATTAAAATTTTTTAATACCCCAAGTTTTAACTACTTAGTTTTATGTTGATATCGATATATTTAAAAGGTTCTAATATTTTACACTTATATATGTTATAAAAGCCGTTTATTGTAATTTCAGCATGTACTGTACAACACACTATACCGTAATATAAACAGCCAAATAGATGCAACAGTAATAATTTTATTAATACTTTCAATCAGCTCAACATGTTTCGGGCGATAATTTTACCCATCCTCAGGAGCACTAGACTGTGGTATAATGCACCGGCAATGCTGCCTGCAGGCAGCATCGCCGGTGCATTATATAACAAGCTGTAAACACAGTCTAGTGCTCCTGAGGATGGGCGAAATTATCGTCCGAAACATGTTAAGGTGATTGAAATTATTAATAAAATTATTATTGTTACATCTAGTTGGCTGTTTATATTATTGTATCAGTGATGCACGGTCACACAAACATCAAACACTATACCATACCATAGCTGTATATACAGCCGTCTTCCTGAAGATGAACCTTCGGGTTCGAAACGTGTAGAAGACATTAAAAAAAATAAAAAATAAAAATATTAATTTAGAAAAGGTGCATTTTGTTGGGTTGTACTGTGCACGTAGCTATTTCTCTGCACGATACAAACCGACTGATGTTTGTAACAGAATTGTCGCGCTTCTTCTTCAAGACAGCAAACAAAATTGGAAAAAATTCTAGTAATATAAGTCTACATTTTTTACACTGGTTTTGGGGGGCGGGGGAGGAGGCGTGTAAATTACCCTAAACGCATTATGTCGTTTAAGGTTTTCTATAACCGGTACCATAGAAACGGCAAAATGGTTCGAACAAGAACATGCAGGCGGTGACATTAAGAAAAGTGGGTATTGTGCGATTTGAGGCTTTGCGTTTTGGTTCGTTTTCCCCGATGTTTCGAAAGACCTTAGTATGTTTACATTAAGGTTTAATTTTCAAAACATGAAGAAGAAAGCAGTAAGTTTGGCCGAAACACTGGCACAAACCATCTTCATTTTTTTTAGCCAAGCACTGTATAAAACTCCCTGATGATGGATCCCTTGTGATCCGAAACATGTTAGAGCAATTTTAAATATTTTATAATAATTCTAATTGTATCTACGAATTATATATTTGTGCATCTGTTGGATAATGAAGTGTCATAATCGGCACAAAACCTAACCCACCGACAGACCTTCAAATTCGAAAAGATCTTGATGCTTAGCTTATCATTTAGTGCGTCTGTTCATGGCGCGTCATAATGCGGCTGAGATTCGAGTTTTTTAAAGTTGGCGACGTCTTACAATACCATCCTTCTGGCGCAATATTAATGAATGTTTTTTTTTCATTTAGATTTACGTCTCTAATAAAAGTGAGGCAGAGGCGAGTAGATTTAATTAAAAAAAAAGAAAACTTTCATCTGACAGTCAGACCGCCTGCAGCGACCCAATATACGACTACTCCAAAGCAGATGCATGCAGCCTGTGTTTTCACCAGCCCCCAGGACCCCCCATGAACACAGCCTTGGTCAGACGTCGCAGTTTCATCACGGCTAACTTTAAGCATCTTCTCTCATTTTTGACCAATTTTCCCTTTTCAAAACAATAGAATTCACTTTAATTATCAACCAACAATTGCACTTACATATGCTGCCACAGCACCCTGTTAATATAATGGAATTATATTGTGAGTGTTTTTAAAATGACTTTAGCAAGGAACAACGTAGCTCCCTGAGGATGAACTTGGGAACGAAATATGTCGGAGCGATTTTAAGTGTTTTAATATGAAATTTTATGTAAGTGCAATTGTTGGTTGATAATTAAAACGATTCTACTAAATGGACGGTGCAACAATAAGGATAATACAATTAACTTTCAATGTTCTTCTGAATTAATATTACCTTGTGCGTTGAACTGACTGTACCAGTAATGGACCTTAAAAGTAAAAGGAAATGATTATGCAATAAAAAGGCACGTCATTTTTCAAGTTTACTTTACTTGCATTTTATAAATAATTGCCCGATAAAGCACGTAAAGTGACATGTGACGTTTTCTAAAAGCGGGAAATCTAAACCAGCGATTCAAGTGATCGCCCCAACCATACATGAAGTGTAACCCAGCCACTTGGGGGCTTTTATCGATAATAATAATAATAATAATAATAATAATAATATTACTTGTTGTTTTTGGAACGCAACAGTTATTATTAATTGAAGCAAAAAATTACCAGTTATTTTTTAAAAAAATATATGATTTTCAGTGTCCAATTAAATCCTGTTTCTGAATTACGTTTACTTAGATTCATGTTGTGACCTAAGATTTTAATTGCATATAATTCAGTTAAAGATTAAATTTAACCTGAATTATACATAAACACTCAGTCCGTACCGCACAGTAAACACGCTCCGTCTCGGTTATAGAAACCAGTCAGTTAATGTTGTATAGGGAAATAATCGCTGTTTGTTCTCAGATCCACACAAAACACAAAAACACAGCTGTGTGGGTAGAACGTAGAATTGTTGAATGTTAAACTGGCGGTACATATAGTGACCACTGGGCTTTAGAGGAGCCTGAATTATATATAAAGATCCAGTCCGTACCTCGCAGTAAACACACTCCGTCTCTGTTATAAAAACCAGTCAGTTAATGTTGTATAGGTAAATAATCGCTGTTTGTTCTGAGATCCACACAAAACACATAAATACAGTGTGTGGGCAGAACGTTGAATTGTTGAATGTTAAACTGGCTGCACATATAGTGACCACTGGGCTTTAGAAGAGCCTGAATTATATATAAAGATCCAGTCCGTACCTCGCATTAAACACATTCCGTCTCTGTTATACAAACCAGTCAGTTAATGCTGTATAGGGAAATAATCGCTGTTTGTTCTGAGATACATACAAAACACGTAAATACAGTGTGGGGGCAGAACGTAGAATTGTTGAATGGTAGTTTCCCTGTGTAACCAATTTCATATTTCGTATACATGTAAAATAACCACTTCCACCGCGTGACATCCCAATTGCAGTTAATAATAATAATAATAATAATAATAATAATAATAATTATTATTATTATTAAATCTGGTGATATAGTTACCACTGGTTTGAATTATATATAATCATTCAGTCCGTACCGCGCAGTAAACACACTCCGTCTCAGTTATAAAAACCAGTCAGTTAATGTTGTATAGGGAAATAATCGCTGTTTGTTCTCAGATCCACACAAAACACATAAATACACTGTGTG
>Ga0131853_10027196_pt1 | contig 10276 bp, 7 predicted proteins | sample TergutLab28metaG_FD_92764 | JGI IMG/M metagenome (GOLD analysis project Ga0131853, IMG submission 92764) | Labiotermes labralis P1 segment gut microbial communities from Petit-Saut dam, French Guiana - Lab288 P1 (version 2) (version 2) | ecosystem: Host-associated > Arthropoda: Insects >... | reverse complement strand
ATATGGCGGCGGCGTGCATGTAAGCGGTGGCGCGGTGTTTAACATGCCTTCGGGCACTCCAGCAATCGCGAACAACACCGCCCAGGGTCTAGCCGGCAATGCGGCACATGCAGGTCGTGGCGGTGGTGGTGTGTTTGTAACCGGCGCAGGCTCTCATCTAATGCTTGCAAGCGGTGATATCCACTCTAACAGGGCGACCCGTGGCGGTGGCATACGGCTGGATGCAGGCAATGCCACGGCCTTAAACCCGGCAAGGGTAACAATGACCGGCGGTGCAATGCGCAACCATAGGCACAACGACGCAAATGGCGTAATCACCATAGGCGGCGGGGTATATATCACCGGTGAAAATACCATATACACTATGTACAACGGCATTATAGGCGGCACACCCACAGCCACATGGCCATTCGCACTAAACCAAGCCAACACCTTTACAGATGCAAACGTGGCCCTAAACGGTGGCGGTGTAGCCGTTATGAACAACGGAAATTTCACCATGTCCCAAGGCGTAGGCACACCCAACCATGGCACGGTTGCCGGCAATGTAGCCACAGCCACCGGCGGTCACAACGGCGGCGGCGGTGTACTTGTAGACGGTGCGGGCAGTTTGTTTACCTTCAACTACGGTTTGCTAACCAGGAATACATCCGAGGGCATAAACATCAACGACGGTGGCGGCGGTGCAAAGGTACGTCACGGCGGCGATATGATAATGAACAATGGTTTTATCCGCGACAATGTAGCTGCCCACGGCGCAGGCGTGCGTATTATGGGCGGCCCCGGCAATGTGACATCAGACTTCACCATGCACGGTGGCACAATCGAAGATAACAGGGCCTTGGCAGCAAGGGCCGCAAACCAACTTGGCATAGGCGGCGGCGTACACATGCAGCACGGCACTTTTACCATGAACGGCGGTCAAATCCGCAATAACCGCGCCGGCGGTGGCGGTGGCGTACATGTATATGGCGGGGTGCCGGCAAGTAACTTTGTAATGGCTGGCGGTTATATAAGAGGGCATAGCCTGGTGGGTAACGGCGGCAGCGGCAATGGCGGCGGCGTAAGCATAGCCAACGCAGGCGGGTTTATGAGAATGTACGGCGGCACAATAGGCGGCCGCCCAACTAATCTGGCATCCGGCACAGCCAACCCATATGCCAATACGGCAGGCCGTCAAGGCGGCGGCGTACATGTATCCGGCCAAGGCACCTTTACAATGGCACAGGGTAGCGGTATGCCCAACCATGGCATAATTTCATACAATTCTGCAACAACCGCAACAAGTGCCGTAGGAAGCGGCGGTGGTGGTGTGTCAGTGGAAGATGCAAACACACATTTCATTATGTATATTGGCACTATCAGCGGCAATACAGCTCAGCTTCATGGCGGCGGTGTGCATATACTAGATGGCGGAATGTTTAATTTGATGGGAGCCGGCAACAAAACTATCACAGCTAACCAAGCCAATTTCGGTGGCGGCGTATGGTTGGGGCGCATCAATGTAGCCTCACCGGGTACCCCGGCACCACTTGGGCAAATGCGCATGAATTTAACCCCGGCAGCAAGCGAAGTACACATTACTCACAATGTTGCCACTTTCATGGGTGGCGGCATCTATACCATGCACCACTGCTACAACAATCCTATGCAATTAGTGCCCGCCAGCCCACTTACCCCACCCTTTACCACAAGTGCAACGGTAGCCTATAGCAATATGACTCTTGTTGGCGCAACCTTTGCCAACAACTCGGCCAACGAGCTACACACTCCTCCGTCAAACAGAAACTTGCTGACAAACCTGGGCTTTGCCACCGACGCAACCAGCCAGCCCGCAGCTATCCCATCAACCGGTCGTCACCCACTTAACAACTACGACATCAACTTCATGTTCGATGGGCCTGAAGAAGTCGCATTTATGTTTATCAAAACCAATAATATCATCGCCCCATATATAGCAACACCCAATAATGCCGGCACAACAAGGCTGACGGGCGCCTGGTTTCAGTTATACTGGCGTCCAAACTCGGCTACAGCTTGGGCAACCGTTGGGATACCTGTAGTCAGTAATGCCCAAGGCGAGGTGTCGCTAACCCTAACCAATGAAGGACAATTCCGGCTGGTGGAAATTACCCCACCCCCAGGCTTCCAAGCGCCTTTTGGCTACTGGATATTAGTCGTGACACAGGTTAGCGACAATTATGTAGTTTCTGCAATAACCAGCCACGGCGGCAACCCGCCCTTTGTGCAGCATGGCGGCAACTGGTGGGTAGGTAACAGGCTGGACTTTGATTTGCCCTTAACAGGTGGAGGCGGAACAATGCTGTTCGTTTTGTCTGGCAGCATGGTCATATTCATAACCATATTAGCAATCGCACTCATAGTGATAAAGAAAAAAATGATACTTAAAACCCACGCCCACGCAGGGAGGTGTAACAGCGACATTAGATATAATAAAAAGCAATAAATATACGGAATTATCCCACGGTGGCTTTTAGAGGCCATATTCATAGAAATCAAGCCGCAATTATGATAATGTATCGGCAAAAGCATCATGGTGCTTCTGGATTGCATTGCTTCGCGTTTTATGTCGACGCTCACACAATCACCATACCCCCCAAAGCAGGTGAAAACCATAAACAATCTAAAACTAACAAAACTAACATTCACCCTAACCTTCACCAAAGACACCCGCCTCCCAAGATTCATAGGCAACACAATCCGTGGCGCGTTGGGGCAGGCCCTTTACACCCACTATCCCCATGTCTTTAAGCAAATCTTCAAGGTGGAAAGTTCAATATCTGTCCCCAACCCCATAATAATCTCTGTCCTCTACCCAAGCAAGGCGCTTTACACAGCCGGCGAAACGCTATCCTTTCACATCACCTTGCCGGGCATAGCCAGTACCTTTGAAGACAGTGTAATAGGCGCGGCAAGCCACATGTTAAATGGCAAGTTAGCCAGCACCCAGCTAACCCGCCACCAACAAGCATATAGCCTAGAATGGACAGACGAAGGCGCTAAGCATCTCCCGCCCTGCGAAAATCTAATGGTAAATTTCTTAACCCCAACGGAAATTTTGGTAAATGGTCAGCCGCCCACCCAACTGGATTTTTCCACATTTATAGACAGGGTTTTCACACGCATATCCGGCGCGATAGACAACTACACCCAACATGAGTTTCTAGTCCCCTATAGCCTGGTTAGCAACAAGCCACACATACGGGCGCAATGCAACCTAAAACCGGCAATCCTTCAAACTAGCAACCAACCGATACTGGGCTTTATAGGCACGGTGCAATACTCCGGCGACCTAACGCGCTACCTGCCATACGTAGACCTATGCAGCCAGCTAAACGTAGGCAAAAAAACAAGCCGCGGATGCGGCGAGTATAGTTTTGAGATTGGGTGATGGTCTTTATCGTGTTTCAATAGCTGCGAAACTGTACAAATTTGAACGTAACCGTTTTTTGCGAAGCGCCGTCCACAATATGCTCGTTAACGCGGCGCTCACTGCACGCCGCTAGGGTTAACACGCCACGCTTCTTTAGCTCTGTAACCGCCGCAAATACAAATGTAAACTCGCCCTGGCACAGTACAGCCGTTGGCGACATATCCATAATGCGTGCTACATATTCCCGGACAAGCGCTGCCACTTCAACATCCGTTGCCAGTGGGGCTATAAGGGGGAAGGCCATATCAACTACATCGCCATACACCTGTGCCGCTGTTAGCTGTTGCTCGTCCCACTTGGCTGCCGGGTGATTGGTAAAATTAATAAACATGACACCTCCATTATTTAAACAAGTCCTTTAATAGCTCTCTTTCAGGCTTGCCCGGTGCAAAGCGTTTGACGTAAAGGGAAATAATCTGCATTGTAGATTCCGATAGATTTAACGAAAGATCATTAACATTGGGTTTCCCGGCATGGGCTAAGTTGTTACGTATTATTCTTATGGCATTCCATTTATCAGTAAATGCGTTAACATACTTGTCGCCATGCCTTACATATTTAGCGCGTATTAGCCTCGCGTGTACCTTATCGCGGGCCTCATCATCTTCGATGTCTTTGCCTATAACATCCATGCACATGCTTTCCGCAGCGTCTGTTAGGAGTAATGCGCCAATCACATTCTGCCCTTTTTTTATTTTCCATAATACAAATGCCAGTATCGAGGCAATGCGGTCATCTTTATACGGCTCAAAGTGTTCTGCAACCTGTGCCATTATCTGGTGGATAATCAGCGCTACCGGGTGGCTAAGCACTTCATGCTGGCTTTCCAGCGCCTCAATAGTTTGGTTAATAACGGCATGTACATCATATTGGTTATAATTGTCCGAAGCCATCATTTCCACTAGCTTAGTAAAAGCCTTGCGCACTTTGTTTGATAGCTGCTGATCTATACGCCGTCCTATTGCACTGTCTTGCTGCCGCTCCTTGCTACTGCCTACGCTTACCAGCTTGCCTTTCCAAAGTTCAAGCAATAAATCAAACTTCCCTACGCGGTTGTATTCGTCTACGGCGCGTGTCCATTCCATTAGCTCTATTAGCTGTGTCATATCAACTATTGGCGTATTGCCGTCCAGGTCATCGGACACTTCATGCATACCATAAGATACCATCTCAATTGTAACATTCCGTTGCAAGATATTTTTTGCAAGATTAACCGTTAACAGTTCGTAAAACGGCAGCGAGCGGAAGGAATGGCTTATATCAAAATATATCTTGTCGCCATTTTCCAGTGATTTTGCAAGCTTGTTAAGTATCACAAGGTTTTTTAATTGTTCGTCCGGTGTCATACCATACTCCAGTATGCAGATATTCCGGCAGAACGGGCCTAGCGCCGCTTTTAATGGAAGCAGCTCTTTTTGCATCTTGTCTGTAGAGAGCCGTGTTTTACTGTCCTTACTTTTATCGGAAATCTCCATTAGTTGTAGCTGATAGTCCATATCATATTCCGCACATACCTCAATGTAAGTGTTATCTTTAGAATGGATGTATTCATAAAAAGATGCCCATGAGCTTCCCGATGTGCCAATAAGTATAAGCTGGCCGATATCATACATTTTCTTTATTGCCGCCGCTATGAGTGGCGTCTCGCAAAGCTCGCCATCGGGATTGCCTGCGCGGAAATATTTTGCCATCCTGTATGCATAATGAGTATCCTTGTCCCTGCCACCCGCGCCAATTGATGCAATTAATACCTTTGCCATACTAAAATCTCCTTCCTGTGGGTAATTTTGGTGTGGTTATTATACACTGCATTTTTACCTGGTGAAAACACCCAGTTTCACCGTTCGAAAAACACCCAGTTTCGACTTTTGTTTAGCTGTAGGGTATAGCATTAAGGCCTCCAAGGGGCAAAACCCGCTCCTGGAGGCCTTATTTTTAAAGCTGAGTACTGATTATTAGTAATTGCCTTGCTTTAATGCCGCTAATGGTTAGTGCCAAATCCTAAAATTATCGCGAGGGCTTGCTGGTCTACCGTTTACACGCAGCTCAAGGTGGAGATGAGGACCCGACGAGTTGCCGGTTGTACCCGACCAAGCAATTAAGTCACCCTGGCGTACAGTTCTGCTACCGAGGTTGAGTACACCTGTAGAGCCTGATACTTGCCGTGTACGGTAGGATGGTATTGTTGAGTTTACATTGGCAAAACCGTTTAAGTGCCCTAGCCTTACATTGTACCTTCCACATGATGAGTTAAATACTATGGAGTTGCCGAAGGATGTAAGGTGTCTTTGCCCGTTATGCCAGCGGTAATACTGCCTAAATGATATTGTACCGTTGCCAGGTGCGTAGACTCGTGTGTTCATTGGGGCTGTGAAGTCGCAAAAGAAGCCGTGTGTTGTTACGCTGCTGGACCATGACATGTTGCCTCTTAGTGGGAATCTTATGCCTGTAGGCTGGGGCGGGTTAACTCGTATTGCGTGGTCTAGTGAAATCCAGCCTGTTCTGTTTTGGAAGGTGGTTCTGCCCCATGAGCCTCTTACTTCTGTTACGTTAAGGATTGTGCGGTGCGGAATGTGTGCCAGTATGGGTGAGTTGGTGCTTGGGTCACGACGTAGGTTGAGAATGCCGGAAACGGGCGCGTTGGCTTGGTATTGACCGGGGGTGTGTGCTGCTTGTGCTGCCTGTACATCTGTGGCTAGGCTTGGTGCGAGGGCGAATAACATTACTGCTGTTAATAATAGGCTGAGAGTTTTCCAGATTGTTTTCATGTTTTTTACCATCCTTTTCGGTTTTTTTGTTTGTTTTGGTTGGGTTGTGGGGTTGCTTTTGTGGTGAGGGCTGTTGTGCGGGGGTGGTATGGATAGCAGTGACGGGGTTAGCCACGTGACTCTGGTGAAGGAGTTTGTTTTCATTTTGCTCACCTCTCTTTTTGTATTTGTGCTTTCACTTATTAATAGGGGGGTTGAAATGCATTTTTTGAGACCTTGGCTATTGGAAATATTTGCATTGCACAATCAAGACCGACATTAACAACCCTTTATATTTCTTAATAGGTGGTGTCACTTTCGGTTTTTGGCGCAGTGCCGATTCCCACGCTGTGCTTATTTGAAATTGGCATAATTGCCGGCATAAATAAAAGAACCGCCTCCGTTTTATTGGGGCGGTTCTTTTGGGTTTGTGGGATGCTGTGCTTGCTGATGAGTGGCAGACCCATCTCTGGGAAAAAGGGATACACTGCACCTTTAAGATAACATTAGCAACACTACATTCTAAACGTTTCAATCCCATCTCCGGGAAAAAGTGTCACGCAACGCCAGTTAGAAGCCGCGAAGCGCGAATTAGAAAAGGTTTCAATCCCGTCTCCGGGAAAAAGTGTCACGCAACCCTTGCCATTTTCAACCCGCATAAACACTGGCTTTGCAGGGTATGTTTTCGGGATGATTTATATGTGGGCATAAACCAGCCCTTCGCATGGCATCTATTGGTAATTTCAATATTCACAAGAAGCCACCCTTGAGTGCGTGCAGCCAGTATAAACACTAGCTTTTTTAGCATCTCAAACCTCAAAAACCCACGATTCGGGATGATGGCGTTTTTTAAGGGTAAAAATCATCCCGAATCGCATCGCTTCCTAAATTATATGATATCTTATTGCACCTCAACCGTCAAACTAGCCTTTTTCAGCTTTCGTCATTATCATCTAAACCGGGTTTTGCCCCCGATAAAGCCCCCTCTAAGCTCTCACGCCCCCATGCTTCTTAATCAAACTCTGCGCCTTAGCATATTTCTCATGCCCCTGGGGAACATCTCGCAAGATATTCAAGTGTTTTTCATCCTGACCTTTGGGTCTGCCGTGTTCCCTTCCAAGATGGTTTATCGCATCTTTAATCCGCTTATCGCTAGGCGCTGGCAGTGCAGACGGTTGAGATTCCGCAGCCACATCCTTGGATACCGTAGGCACGACAACGCCGCCGCCTCTTCTACGGAAATCGCGCCCGCTGCTTGTCCACTCTTGGGGCGTATTATCCGTAGTTCGCCGTCCCTCCAATGGCATAGGGTTAAGCGGCAACTCTTGGTCTCTTTCATTTAAATCCGGCAATGTGTGTATAAATTTCTGATTAAAATCGTTGCCTAAGCCCCTCCTGTTAGCCCCAAACCATGCATACACAGTTTTATCATCCGCCGGCCCACTTAGCGGATACATTACATTTCTGTACCTGTTGCTCCAATTAGACACATGCAAAAACTCGGATACATGCTTCAAGCTGCCGGAAACATCAGGCAAGGTTACACCATTACAGGCAATATCCGAATCACCACCCTGCACAAACACACTAGCCGAGATGCTCAAATTCTCATCCAACACGTACACCCGGCTTTCGTTAAAGTTAACGGAAATCCCAACACTACCAAAACCAATAGGCTTGCCATGGCCCAGCTTATGTGCATGTGACGGCTTGCCATCTTGGCTAGAAGCCTTGCCGCCAATGGAAAGTACCCATATCAGTTTTGCAAGCTCTTTCTCTGTTACGTTTTCAAATGCAACATCAAATGTAAAACTGCGCCTTTGACTTACGGCCCGCGCGATTATAGACATATCAGGGCGGCTGGCGTCTTTGCCTTTAGCGTTAGCATACCGGGCAGACTCATCACTGTTATGCCAGTAGAACTTGCGGCCCTTTATCTCGGCGGAGTCCAGCTTAGTCTTCTTATTCCTATCCGCAGAGCGTGTGCCATGGGTAACAAAATAATCATAGTTGAAAGTTGCGGCATCAACATCGGGCTTTTTCATATAAAACTCTGTGGCGCTTGGGCGCGGTTGCCCCAATATCGGAAGCAGCCTTGGCTCGCCGTCATACCAGTTGTCAGGTTCTGGCGCGGTTGCGTCGCGAAACATCACGCGGGAGGCTATAGCGTTAACTTTCTTGCGGTCTCTTTGGTTATCTTCGCCGTTGCCATTATTACTGCCGCTGCCGGTGTCGTTGCTTTTTTTGCCCACCATGCCAAATAAACGACAGGCCTCACATAGATTCTCACTGTCTGTACAAGGCGCGAAATCCCCAATCATGTCGCCAACCTTACGAGTAAACACTTCCTGGCTTATACAGGCTGGCGAAATATAATACTCTCCGCCCAAGTTTTCAAAATACACAGGGAACGGCTTGCCGGACTTAAAATTTGCCCATCCTTCATATGGAGGTTTATTCTTGTCTTTAGCGTTGGCAGTGTTATAAAGCGACTCTATTTTTTCGATACGGTTTATATCCTCCTGTGTGAGTTCGTATGGGGGCAATCTTTCAAAATCATATACTACCGTGTCAAAGTGCTTTCTATTGCCATCGCCAAATTTATAACCCGGCAGGTGATATGCCGCAATATTGTGCTGGTTGGTAATCTCGCCGGCAACGCCAGATACCACAGGGTACTCTAGGTGCTGATTTTTTCCATATCTGCCGCCTAAGGATATGAAAAATTTGCCGCCCCACCCGGGAAGCTGGCTTCTGCTGAACAGTGTAAACCCCCGGTTAAATACGGGCCTATACCCGTCTACATCTTTTACAGGCAGTAGTGCCTTCCTGCCTGCCTTTAGCAGCCACTTGCCACCGGCTTTCTCAATTACACCCACGCCCATATTGCCGCTGTTGCGGTTACGGTCATAAGGTATGACACTACGCTTGTTCAGCACCATTTCCTCATCAATGGTGGATAAACAGCTATCTGTAAGCGCTTCATAAACACTGCGTATCATTCCCCTTATGCTAGAGCCTGGGATCACAGGCGGCGAGGTAATTATTTTTTCCCGGTCGCCTTTTGGGTTATCGTAAGAGAAAAAATCATAAGAGCGCGTCTTCGCCCTCATCTCGGTTCTTTCCTTTTCTTTCTCCGCAATGTTCTTGGGAGTAGGGGGCAAATCTCTCCATTTTTCTTCAATCCAGGCATTTACAAGACCGTCCGCAATGGAAGGAAATGCATCCTCATTAGCTGTGCTAGGGATAATAAGCGGCGTAAGCGTATTTAAACTGCAGCGCAATACACCTGTAAGATTGCCACTACCGCTACTGCCGGACTTAGTCCTACCAAGGCCAATAAATGTATATGGGTTAACAAATTTATCATTAGGCATTAAGCGTCACCCCTTCTTTTTTGCGTCCCTTGCTAAAGCCGGTAAAGGCATAGTCGCAAACCTCTAGGCGCACGCCGCCTACGCTGGTTTTAGCAATTTGCAGGTAGTTGCGAATGTTAAGCCACATTAGAATAGGCTCATCCTTAAACACAAGCTCTTTGGGGAAGTATAGCTTCCCGCCACGGTCCTCTTTTAAGGCTGTCCACAACATACCGCTGTGTTCTTCGTGGCTGATATCTGTGCCATACATTAGATAGGATGTGTTGTCTTTGTCATCTTTACTGATGCGGCTTTCCAGCTCAAGGGTGTCACGGGAAACTAGCGTATCATCCTCATTACGTATAAAGCGTAGTTCACGCCGGCAGTTAAATACCCTAAGTTCTGTTACATAGTCCCAGCTAAACCCGGCCGAATGGTGAAATTTTATCTCGCCTTTTGCGCTGTCCCAGAGTCCTATTGCTACGCCATGATGCATTACTGTATATGCCCATGCATTATCTTTGAACGCGTCTTTTATTTTGCTAATATTGCTATTGTCCATCTGCTGCACCTCCTACCCCTTTGCTAAGCCGCTTGCGAAGTTCATCTTTTGGCTTGGTGAATAGCTCGTCTTTGATTTGTGCTGTGCCGTTTATGTGTACTTCTTTGACGGTAAACACGCCGCGGCCTATAGCTGTTTCGCCGCCTATTGTTATTAT
>Ga0131853_10027195_pt1 | contig 10276 bp, 9 predicted proteins | sample TergutLab28metaG_FD_92764 | JGI IMG/M metagenome (GOLD analysis project Ga0131853, IMG submission 92764) | Labiotermes labralis P1 segment gut microbial communities from Petit-Saut dam, French Guiana - Lab288 P1 (version 2) (version 2) | ecosystem: Host-associated > Arthropoda: Insects >... | reverse complement strand
GAGGAGTTGTTTTTTTTGGAAGTATAGGGGAAGGTTTTGTTTTAGTTGTGAGAATCCAGCCCTAAAAAGGGGGGGGGGGGGGGTGCTGAAATGTTGCCCGGCGACTGTCTATGCTACGTTTGTTCGTGGTTTTCTTCACTCCCAGGAAGTTGTCGGCAGGGTATATTACACCACACCAGTGACCACCTTTCCAAATTCGTTCCGATTCATCGTTTACTAATCTTGTTAGCTTTCGAGGCAGCATGGACGAAGTCTCTGACCTTTTTTGTTTACATCCAATAAGAGCCCCTAGCTGGCCAGGGCCTCATTATCGAGGCCTTACGATCACACTCTGCCTGACGACACTCGGTAGGACTCCTCTGGATGACTGATCAGCCCGACGCAGAGAATATTTGACAGCACACATCACTCACCACAGAGAGACGTCCGGGCACCCGGCGGGACTCGAACCCGCTATCCCAACAAGCTAGCAGCGTCGTTAAGTGAACCATAGGCCGGTATGAATGAAGCACAACGATTCGAAATATGAAGTTCTCACAGCGCTGTTGCTTGCGACGCTGGCTCGTTCGGTGTGCGGTTCCGGACGTTCTAAGAGCGAGGTGCCCCCTGATTCCTGAAGATGAAGGCACGGCGTTCCCTCGAAATGTCTTGAGCCACTCGCCCTAACGACACAGCGCGCATGTCGAATTTCTTGCGTAACAGTCTGAATATACATTGAACCAGAGAAATGTTTGGAAATGAAGTAGTAGAGCAAAATGAAACACGTTTTGTACTTCCTGCACTTTACGAGTCAGTCTTTACGATTTTTGGGATAACCTTTGCCCTTCCGGGTTGGGTATTTGAGTTTTAGCATATGGTTTATGGAAAACGTATTATTTGAACAGACGAAGATAAAATAATGAAATAAACAACATTTTGTTAAAAATAAACTGATTATGCGGAATGCTCTTATAATAAAACCAACTAGATGCACTAATTTATCATATTTATTTTTGGAATAAAACTCCACTTGTTTCGGACAGTTCATCTGTCCATCATCAGGAGTTTTTCACTGTACAGTGTTTATAGTGAGAAACTCCTGATGATGGGCAGAGGAACTGTCCGAAACAAGTAGAGTTTTATTCCAAAAATAAATATGAGAAATTAGTGCATCTAATTGGTTTTATTATAAGAATTTATCACGATGGACGGTCACCTGAACGTCGGATATGCAAAATGTCTTAAGCTAAAGTGAATTTTCTTGTGATATAAATAGGTAAAATTATTTTCTATGTGTTTTTTTCTTACGTGCGATGACGTATGCGAACACAGGTCTTTAAAGGTTTGTGGGAAGGGAATCGAAATCAACGGAATTTTTAACATTGTGCTTGCATTTAGTAACTTTTTCAAGGAATGTGCTGTAACCGTTCGATTGACCCTTAGAAGACTGACGTTAGTGTAAATTACAGGAGAATCTCTATGTTCGGATTCTTAGCCTTCCGTGACTACCAAATTTAATACCATTTTTCGAACTTTTGTGGCTGGTTTCGACGAACTGGGATGAGAATAAGTGCCTGGCGAATCGGCTTCTCTCACTTCTCAGCCGTGGCAGAGAACACCATGTCTGTTTGGTCAGGTGCTGTCTTTCTTCAAATGAGGCTGATCGGTTTGGCGCCGTGTGGAATTAGACCCCCCCCCCCCACCCCGCTTATCTAATACATTTTATGCCCCTAGAAGTGGTTTTATTTTGTTAAACTTTCATATTGTTAGTGTTTTTTAGCTTATGTTGTTATCACTGGCACTTTCATAAGTTCTTGGAATAAAATGGCCGTTGTACGTCGAGAATGGATTTCGGTGTCTTTGAATTCGATGTTCGTGACGTTTTTTTTATTGTTTCCAGTGAATCACGAACATGGAGATGCTACTAGGTAAAAACTGAGTTCCGATTTCGCGGAGATCGCAGTCGGTGGCGTGATACACATTAGTAACTCAGGTAAATAACCAGTATGGACGGTGGTCATCAGATATTAATACACTGTGTGGACAAAATGCCGAGTGCATTAATGTTAACAGCGTGTAGTCACGACTGGGCTTTAAACTATTCAACGTGGCCGTAGTTAGACTTTGAATCGTAGGCCGAAACCAACACAGGAATTGCGTGTTGTCTCTCCCTTTGACATGTCGGTTGTCCATTGCTGTCCAGTCAGTCAGTCAGTTGCGACTGTACGGAGAGCCTGCCCTCATTGTCTCTCACTGTCCACATTATCTCGTCTTACTCTCTGATCCATACACAATACAAAAGCTGTTATTTGGTGTAGCAAGAGCACACGCCACATCTGGACGTTTGACCTTTATCTTGTCTAGTAAACAGTCCTCTCTCACTGAAGAGGTGGACGGGATGGAGGTCAGTGACTTATCCACTTGTATTAAAATATTTGAACTGATTAATCTATTGTTACACAACACGTTTCATAGAGGTCATCTGTTCGGTTACGGGTCAAGTACAGTCCGGCTAGATGGCTGCAAAGTTCTTGAGCCTCAAATGCGGCAGGATGTCGCTAAAGGATTTTCTTTTCCAAATTCTGATCCTGTAAATTTCTTTCCCGCCATGAAATCATTCTCAAACGGCATAAGATGGAGATGATGAGTGGTGATCTTTATACAAAGGCGTTTTACCGCCGCGGATAGAATCTCCGGTTTCTATTTAATGTAGGGGGGGGGGGGCATCAGAACCGGTCTTGACACTTTGGAGAGAGGAAATCTCTCGCCCCTGCCTGGAATCGAACCCACGATTCCTCTGTCTTACAGGGCGTTGTCTGGTCACTACATCAATTTAGTTAAAATGTCTTTGCATAATTTAGCGTGTTACGTACTGAGGAACCTCACAGTAATAAGACTTAGGTGGTGGTGTGTAATATGCCTTGAGATGGTGGCGAAAAGAAATGTGTGCAGAATTTGGTGGCGAAGTGTCTTGGTGTGGCAGCTTAGAAGAAAAATACAACATGACTAGTGGGATGACGCTGTGTAGTTTGGTAGATGGATACCCGACGTTTCGGAGGGACCTGCTGTTTGCTTCAGCCATGACCATGGAGACAGCAGGTTCTCCTGACATTTTGGTGTTCATGTGCACGTAACCACACAAGCGTCTGATCCCAGACGTGACTACGTGAAATCTCACAAGGAGGACAGAAGTTCATAGATCTTAGTTCATAAATGGAACTGTGAGCGAGTCAGTGACGACGTTGGCTTCAGATACTTACGTGACGTATAACAGATTCTGCATTACATACCGCAGATTTGACAGGCTGACAAGGCATTCAGTGTTGTCAAACTGGTATTGTCATAAACTGGTTGTGTGGTTTAACCACTTCAAGTTTAGTGTTTGCTATGTAGGACTGCCAGGTTTAACACTTGAAACTGCATTTCCCCCCACACAAAATTTTCCAAACCCTCCCTCCCCAGTGTTCTTGCGTTTTCCGTACCATTCCCTCATTGAACAGCGATTGTTTCCATGTACAGCATTCACTGATTGCCATTTCCAATGGAAAAACACTGCGTTATGTGTGCAGCATGCACTGAAACTCCCATGTGGTTAGTTGCCTACCTGACAACTCCGGGGCCCATGTTTGATTCTGGGTTAGCCCAAGTGATATGTGTAGTGTATAAAATGTCAACTGGGACGGGTCTTTCTCGTAATACTTCTATTTTCCGATGTCAATATCATTCCACCAGTGCTCCTAACTCCATGTCATTAGTACAGTTGTCAGAAGGACAAGCGGGAGAAGCTTGGGAATCTTCAAACTAAGCGCTGCAGTTCCGGATGTCGAGGATCATTGGGCAGAAAATTGCTGTCACGGTGCTTCTTGGGTTTCGGTGGGTTTAAGGTGCTGCCCAAGAATTACCTCGTGTATGCAGTTAACTTGCCTTGACCTTTAATGTTTGAATATAGGTATAAAGCCTGCTGATATGTGGAAAGCGACATCCCCGAATGCGGGAATTTGTTGGGTTATGGCATCTTTATCATGTCCTGTTTCTCGAATATTCCGAAGGATGTAAAGTTAAAGGTAAAATTGCCCTGTTCTTAATTTCGCACCATGTTGTGAAGAATTATTGGGAATTGTGGTGAAAGTTATCCTAAACATAAGGTGGAGTTGAATGGTCACTTTTTACCCCCCTGGGAAGTAGTCATCTGTACTGATGGGGTGGGGGCGGGTGGGGGCCTGAGGCGATCTGTACGTGAACGGAAAAATCCGTGCTCCTACCAAGAATGTAAACCCAATCATAAAGTCCGTATCTTGGTCACCGCTCTGACTGAGCTCTCCCGGCTGTCATTTTATTTGTTTGAAACGGAAGTGCTTTAAGAGGAGTTTCTGCTCGTACAGTCTACCTCTCTCGTAAATAATCTGCAGACGTAGATTGTCAGTAATGGTCGTACGAATGATTGAAGCGACCACGGCTGGATCGGAGCAGGGACAGCTTCCCGGACGATGAGAGGAGACGTGGTTCAATTCTCGACAAGGGAGAGAGATTGTTTCTCACCAAAACGTTTAGACAGGCGCTGGGACCCATACAGCCACTAACTGGGTATTAACCCTTTGGCGCCGGAATTTTATCTTTCGCGCCGGAATTAAACCCCCCCCCCCCCCCCCCCTTTAATGGCCGTTCGGCCATTTAAAGGGCACACTGCACGATATATATATATATATATATATATATATATATATATCGCTCGGCGCCAAAGGGTTAGGGCCCGTTCCCCAGCGGATAATACGGCCGGGACGTGAAGCTACGTCTATAGTGCAGAGCTTGGGACTGAGATGAGCAATACTGTACACCCCCACATATATCTTTACCATGGATCGATTCAAGACTGTGAAATTCGTATTATGTAATGTGCGTTATATTTCGGCGCGTGTTGTGGGTTGGCTGTTGGAACGTCATGTATGATGTTAGCATCCAGTGAATGGGATTCTCATTTTTCTGAAGGGGAATGCAGATTTCTTTTTCTCCACCGACCATTATTGTCAGCGGCAAATAGAAATCCCGTCCTCTTGTTGTTGCTTCCTAAGGTATGACTTCGTAACAGACGAGTTGAGGCCAGGGTTGAGGCAGAAGCCGCAATAAACAGCATGTAACGTAAACTTTACAGTACTGAATTCTGCCATGAACATTGAGGATGTTTTTGAGACCATTTATTAACAGTTGAATTATTACCTGAGATGTAATTTGTGTGTTTCTTATAAGGGGGTTTTACTACAGTCAGATTGGAAGAAAATTATGGCTGTGTCTGCAGGTCGATTTTCATACAGATAACAACAACAACAACAAAAAACACACACACACGTATATGTATATATATGCACACACGCACATATATATTCGAATTTCCAACTTACTTGTAGTTAGAACTGTCCTTTATTTAGCTTGTGCTTCCGGGTGGGTATATTTATAGTCAAGCTATTCGGATAGCAGAACTTGGGAAGAAAAATTGTAAAAGAGGAGGAAGCATGAAATTTGGTTTAAAACATGGCTGCTTGATGCGTTTCGTGGGTTTCGTATATGATTAGGGATAGATGGACCGACGTAGGGAAGGGGGTCAGGCCTTCTCGAAACTTATTGGTTTTTTTAGGCGAGTTCGCAAATTGCGAAAAGCGACTATTAGCTTCGTCATGTCTGTCTGTCTGTGTCTGTCCGTCCGCATGGAACAACTCGGCTCCCAGTGGGCGGATTTTCATGATACATGATATTTGAATGTTTTTCAAACATATGTCGCGGAATGATGTCCTTTATGTGTCCAGGTAATGCACACAAATTATTATAAAATTGTTAAGCAGTTAAAATCATTTAAAATTATAACAGTTGCTCCAGCATGTTTCGGTTTACACAAACCATCATCAGGGAGCTCTCAGCCTATGCTTCGGTAAAGTTACAGTGTTGACTTCGGTTACATATCGTTATTTGAAGTTATCGGTATTGCGGCTGCATATTTTGTTCAGTCCTGTTTTGCGTGTGAGATCGCACACGCAAAAACAATTCCAGTTTGATTAAAATTTGACACAAGAACGGCTACTGTGCATGAAGACCGGCGTACTTTTGTGGTAGCGTCGTGCTGATCTGTTCTTAAGGGTGGAAATTGCTTCAGGCAAAAGTTGTAGAGATAATCAGGTAAAACAAATTTTAGTTTCAATAACCCCCCCCCCTCTTCCCCCCCGAAAGGTAATGTGGAAAAATGTGTTTGAGCCAGACAGACCACAGATGACAATATGATACGGTGCATGCGCTTTACTTGCTGTAAACACACACTCAGAATATATAATGCTTATTGCTTTTCCACTGCAACAACGGTTACACGAACGCGCTGCAGTGCCACGTTATACGTGCTGTACGTTGCCTGTCACGTTCGAACTTGCACTTTAAAATTATTGATGTACTTTTATTGTAGTGGGGTCAGCAGCATGTTGGGACCAGTCATGTGGCCATCCCCACGGTGCACGGTATTAAAATGCGTGTAATTTCTGGTTATAATTCACTGTTTGAAGATATAATTAAATGTGTTTATAAAAATATCGGTAGTTAGTTGTTTAGAAGTGTGTGGGGCGATGGATAGCAGATACGTCACTCCACACACTTTTTAAGAAATAACCCTGAAGATGGCCGCATAACTCGCCGAAACATGTTGGTGACCATAGTGCAATAAAATTACATAAGTAAAATTAAAATGCATGTGCTAGTCTTTAATACATTGTATGGATCTAATTAATGCACGGAATACTGAACATATACAATTGGTTTTCTAACGTCATCGATGTGTAGTAGTGAAGCTGTGTTTGAATAAACGAAGCCGTCTTCGTAGCCACCTCAATTAGACCAAATATCGTGTTTGAATACTTTCGACTTTGGGGTCCTGTCGTCCTTGTGTGCCTGACCTCCTCCCGCCCTTAACCTCCTCCTCCTCACCTTCACTGCTGTGTGGATGGAAAGTACATTTGGAATTTCGCAGAGAAGTTGGGCGCATCGTGATAATCCAGTAACCGTAATGGACTGTCTTCTCTGTTAACAGTTACAATTCTTTAGAAAATTCCGACAAAATGTTGCATGTTTTGTATCCAACTCTATGGAGCAGAGTACTTTTTGAGAAGTTGATTGACTTTGTGAAACATATTTAATGCAGACACCTCATCCCCCCTCCCCCCGAAGTATTTTATATTTAAAACATATATCTTGCAGACACTAAGTTTGGCGCCTGTCCCGAGTGGATCTCCACCTGTAATGGCGCAAGGTTTGTAAACAGCGACATACCCATGTAGAAACAGACAACCTACAGTGTCATCATCATCATCATCATCATCATTTTACAACTTGGTGACGGAATTATGTGCATATTTTTAATTCCATTGGGTTTGTCAAGTAAATCCTAGGCACTGGCGAACTGAGTGCAACACACACCATGTGCATTTAATAAACGCTCAACGGACAATTTCCAAAGAAAGGCCGAGATGCCGTTAAACAAAAGTGTAAGCTTGCTGTTATATCCGTTAGTGTTTATTCATTGCCACGTGCACATCAAAATCTGGCGTCCGTAGATGAGTGGTCTGAATGTTGTACAGTACAGTTTAATTTAGACATGGACTGTGCTGTCAGTCTTGAGTGTGTACGCTACATATCTGTGCATTTTTGTTTGAACATCCGCCAGCTTACGGAACTATGAATTTGGGATCTTGTTGCTAATGGCTGGCCCTCGTTCAGATGCGCAGTTCTCTTCATGTTTGCTATGCGTCGTGATAGTTGGGCATCGAACCCAAATCTTTCGAATGCGAGTCACGCCTGAAGGCGAGTTTCAAAGAGACGATCAGGAGCGAGACCGTCATGTTCTGTACGGCATGTTGGGAGGACCTGCATAGCTCTTTTCTTTCAGGGGCGTGTACACGGGGAATCCCCATTCTGTGTGCAGGTACGGTTCAAACCGATGGTTCTTGTCGTGCAAGATCAGTGTTGCATATTACTTAAAATCGGGGACAACAAATGGATATTGCAGGACGAGGGGGTTATGACAGCCCCAAGTACTGCGGGACTTTTTTGAATGCTATACCCAGGTCAGAAAAAGAAGTCATCCGGATCAACCCGCTCCTCGTCTCAGTGAATTCGTTAACGCTTTCTCCGCTAACTTTCTGCTACACGTCTGTTCTATCCAGTTCTGTTTTCGTTACAGCGATGCGGTTTTTGTTAGGTACGTGATAAGCCTTGCTACCGGCAACCACTTTGGGCTAGTTGAAGTAAGCCAGAGGGCTCGGTAGACAGAAGTTACGAAGCCTCGAGTGCTGTTACGTTCATCTATTGGGACTTCTTTGTGTGCACTGATTGTAGGTCAGAATGACAGCCACTAGGCTGGTGAGGCGGTTCGACCTCCAAGCACCGTGACTGATCAGCAGTTCGAAATAATAAACGATATGAGTGTAATGGCAGTCTGGCAACCCGTGTATCGCACATGCAGGACAGAGTCCGACATGAAGTTGATTTTTCTTTTTAAGGTTCATGTTGCCGTGCATTGTTAGTATAATTACAATTGATAACCAACAAGATGCAACTATTCTGATTTATTTACTTCTAATCAGCTCTATATGTTTCGGGCGATGTTTTCGCCCATCATCAGGAGCATATCACTGTAACTACAGCTTCTGGTAATGTTCGCCGATGTTGCTGCTGGTCATAGTTGCATCTTGTTGGTTATCAATTGCAATTATACTAAGTTGCTGTTAGCCGTAGCGAATCGTTTGAAGTACTGGAAGTTAGTTAGGTAGGTGTTACAAATTCTTCCCACAACATCTTGTTTGCTTTTCCTTTCGAGAGGAGCCTTTACCGTTATACGTAATTTTGTAAAGTGACCTACCTGCTCCATACTTGAATCTTCTTAATGAAGACCCTAGAAGGGCTGGGTCGTGTTTCAGATTTCTCATTTACTCACAGGAAATGCTCTTCAATGCCATTTTTCCTCTTGTTTCAGGTAAGTGGATCCTCCTCGTCGGTGTCTTGGATGTTCACTTGAAATTCAAACTGGCCGAAGCGGTCAGTTTCCAAATAAGGTAACGTGAACTATACAACTTTCCCTTCACCCCTGTTCGACCTATAGTTTGGTGCGCTTGCAGTAATTATAAGCTAGAAATTTGTTTTCATTGACGTACGTTGCCTGTCCCGCGCATGTTAGGGTGTCCACTGGCTATTGATATTTAGACTGCATGCAGATGGAGTCTGAGGGATGTAGGCCAGACCATCTGTCCAGGGCGGAAGAGACGTCATTAACTTGTTTACATTAGATTGTAAGCTCAGGCTTTATTTTATTTGCTGTGCTATTTTGGTTTCGTTATTATAACTGTGGAGTATAGTTCATGGTGTACACCCGCTGTGCATCCAATGTGCACTAAACACATACAGGTGAATTTATTTCCAACTTATTGCATTAGTACACGTGTAAGGGTTACGTGTGCATGTTTCGGCCTTAATATATTGCCGTGTTCAGGGAGTACATGTTACACGAAGGTCATATACAGTTAAAATATAGCATGTTCGTTGCTAATGGTAGAATATGAATTAAGGAGGAAACCGTATTTTCGTACTAGTGTAGACTTTTTTTCCCACATTTGTACCGTGCATCCTTCCTTCCGATCGCACTATGGCCCTGGGGTCGACTCAGCTTCTAACAGAAATGAGTACCAGGAGTATTTCCTGGGGGTAAAGGCGGCCGGTGCGTAAGGCTGACAATCTACCACCATCCTGTGCCGTTGTCACGAAATCTGGGAACCATAACTTCCTGGAACCCTCTGGGACACTCCGAGCCTGTAACGGGACTGCTTTACCTTTACCGTGCACTGCTATTATCAAAGTTTTTTTTATTACCGATACACAAGAGAATTGTTTTTAAAGTAGTATCAAAATTTACATTAAAATTATAATAGCTGCAACACGTTTCGGTGTGATCACCATAATCAGGGAGCCTGCTAAAGTTACGTTGTAATTTTAGCTAGCTGACAGTACGCCCCCTGATGATGGTGATCACACCGAAACGTGTTGCAGCTATTGTAATTTTAATGTAAATTTTGATACTACTTTACAAAACTTAAAAAAAAACTTTGATAAGGGTAGACAGCATTGCGGGTACGATATTTACAGTATCGATTGGTAAATAGTTGAAGAATAAGAGACCAACTTGATGTCACTAGTTATTAAGTTTTATTTCACTTCTTCTATGCTCAACATGTTTCGGACATTAATACATCCATCATCAGGAGCCTGCGACTTTTCT
>Ga0131853_10027193_pt1 | contig 10277 bp, 8 predicted proteins | sample TergutLab28metaG_FD_92764 | JGI IMG/M metagenome (GOLD analysis project Ga0131853, IMG submission 92764) | Labiotermes labralis P1 segment gut microbial communities from Petit-Saut dam, French Guiana - Lab288 P1 (version 2) (version 2) | ecosystem: Host-associated > Arthropoda: Insects >... | reverse complement strand
TTTTTGTTTTTCAAGTGGCGATTCGTGTTCTGCACTCTTCGGGTGGGGGGGTTGGTGTTTGGTGTGGTTGGGGTGGGGGGGGGGGGGGGGGGGGGATCACACTTCTGAAGGAAGAAGCAAAAACAAAGTGCTGATGACAACAGTAACAGTTCTGTGTTTTAAGTGGTTCCAAATACTTACTTACTTACTCTATGGTGCAGAGTCCTTCTTGAGAAGCTAACTGGTTTGCAGCTAGTCAAGAAATTCCACACATTTCACGGAACCCGAAGATTCATTACCGCACTCACAAGCGTCCGCCATCTGTCTCTATCCTGGGCCAGCCCAATCCAGTCTATATACCCACATCCCACCTCCTGGAGATCCATCCTAATATTATCCACCCATCTACTCCTAAGTCTCCCCAGTGGTCTCCTTCCCTCCGGTTTACCCATCAAGACCCCTATACCCCCCCTATCCTCACCCATACGCGCCACATGCCAAGCCTCGATTTTATCACCCGCACAATATTGGGTGAGGAGTACAAATCATTTAGCTCCTCGTTATGCAATCTCCTCCCAACATAAATCAGAATTCATGCATGGCATACTTAACAGCAGACTGAAGTGAGGAAATGCTTGCTATCATCATTAGTGTTTTGTCTTCCAGTTTGCTACCTAAAAGAGAAATAAAGATCAAGATATACAGAACTGTAATTTGGCCTGATATTTTTTTGTATGGGTGTTAGCTGTTAGCTTCTCAAGAAGGATTCTGTTGCATGGAGTTAGTTCTTATTTAAGATTTTCCTTCCTTTGAGGTGGGGCACACGGTGGCTCAGTTGATTGAGGCAATGCGCTACAAGCTGGAAGGTCGCGGGTTCGGTTCCTGATGGTGTCATTGGAATTTTTCAGACATAATCCTTCCGGCCGCACTATGGCCCTGGGGTAGACTCAGCCTCTAACAGAAATGAGTACCAGGAATATTTCCTGAGGGGTAAAAGCAGCCAGTGTGTAGGGCTGACAACCTTATCACCTGCATATGCCGATTATCTTGAAATCTGGGAGCCTCAAACTCCTGGAACCCTCAAGGTTCCTTTGAGGTCCATAAAATGTTGGGATTTTCTTGATTAGCTGAGGACCTGTTAGTTTCTGTAGGAGGACTCTCATCCTTGGAGTTAGTTAGTTATCATACTTCCCATGATGCTTCAAGTTACACCAGTCTCATGCTCCTTGATTTAATCTCTACAGTCATAGCAGAAAAGGATGTAGGAATGTATTGCATGCTGATGCTGTAGGGTTTAAAGAAACTTGAACTCTGATTCACAACTCCTATATATATTTACACATGACTTCTACAGTTATTCTTTGGTTATGCAGCACTTAACACCTGTTGTGTGAATTTCACTCTGAATGGAAGCACAAAGTTTTTTTCTTTTTGCAACCATGCTAACTACAAATGTCTCTCATTTTTTTAAACTTTCGTTATACTACTAAAGGTGCCTTACAAAAATAATTGAACATTTATAACCGTATATCACAAGCAATACTTTTTTTTTTGTTTAAGTTTCAATAATTCTTTAGAAGTCTGTTTTCAGTCAAACTGCAGATGCATTGATGCCCCCTATTCACATATACATTGAAAGTGCAGCAAACGTTGCAACAGAATTTTTTTTTGTAAGTGTTAAGTCCTATACATCATTTCTACCAACTTTAACAAAATAAAAAAGTTAAGAATTACCATCGATCACAACTTTAAATTATTTTGGCAAGGTTTTTATTTCTGCCAGAAACATGTTACATGTTGTGGCTCATAAAAGCTGTCATCTGGGGTACCCCTTTATAGAAATACTGTGTATGTTTACTATTTTTATAAATGGGTACCGGATGATGGACCTTCCTAAGATGAGGCGTGTGCTATACTATAATAATTTATTCCAGCCAATAACACAATAATACAAACAGTGATCAATATTAAAAATTTGGTGACATGTTTCAGATCAAAGGAACCATCATCAGGCCAAATATGAAAACACAATCTCTGAATGTACCAGGACTGTGTTTTCATTTTGGCCTGATGATGGTTCCTTTGATCTGAAACATGTCGCTGAACTTTTAATATTCATTACTACATATATATATATCGTCATGTTATTGACTGGAATAAATTATTATATTACTGCAATACACAACGGGATGGATCCTATCAAAAAAAAATGTATTATACATTTTTGACAGAATAAAACTGTCAAATTATTGAGATGTGATCAGAAGTCTTTCTTACTATCGTACCTGCATTAAGATACAATAACAGGACATTCCTACCAATGCTGAAATACTGTGGCTTCACAATACAGCATGCTAAGTGATTTTCACTGGTTCAAATACTTAAGTTGGCTTCAACAGACTGAAAAACTGCAACAAAGTGACTGCACACTACATGGTGCAAATGTCAGGATTGTGCAGACTTATTTGTATGGCATTTTACTCTAAACAGATTCATACAAGGCCAAAGGATACTTAACTAACCAATAATGGAAACAAGAAAACATATTCTGATTATTTTTAGTAATCCCCCCCTATCAGGAATGCATTGTGACACTGGCAAAATATAACCTGCACATTATGTGTCATCCATTTTCCATTACCAGTTATTTGTAAAATACGAAATGGCATATGTGCCAACACAGATATTAATTCCTAACAAGCAGATTGCTTCAAAATACAGAATAACATAAATACTTTATACAAATTTGTGTACCTGAATGAAACGGAGGGTCCGGAGATGAAAACTTCAATGAAAATGACAGTATCCCACCATTTTAATGTGTGTTTGCTACTGAAGCTTAGTTATATTGTACTATTCTTACTTACACTGTCTGTTGCACATTTTCTAAAACCCAATTTTGAATTCCTACAAAGTTTTGAGAGTTTTTACAGAAATTTGATAACAATTTTATCATAGACACCAGCAAGAGTCTGTTGCAAAATAACAATATTTTAATTCCCTTAAACTCTATAAATTAGATCTCAATTATATGTGAATTTGGTAAAAATATATGAAAACAGCATCTGACAACTTCTCTATTGAGAAATGGAACAGTAATCACAGGAAAACAGCGCCCTCCAGAAACTAAGAACATGAATGACCTGGGAGGACACAAATAGAATTAATTCTTCTCAACTAACAATCATGAAACCTGACTATTATTTCCACTTCTCCTCAAAACTGTGATCCCAATTGTACCACGGATCTTTCTCAACAGGTCGATGATCTCTGCGGTGTTCATGTGTTCCACATTCTCATCATTCACCTGCAACAGTAACAAAATATGTGTATGCATTATCAGGTTACTTATCGCCATGAAAAAGTGTAATGTCTTTGGTGAATACAGTGTGATCGTCTCGCCAACTGTTCAGCTGTTTCTAAAGGACAGCAAAATAGCTGCTGCTCGTGCCTTGCAAAATACTTCATTCTGTTCTTTCATATAATTTGCCCCTCTGTTTGGCACACTGGATTTCTCTACAGATAACATCATTGTATAATCCTCACATTTTTTAAAATAGATGTTGGTTCATGGAAAATCACATCCCTCTCTTTGATAATATGAATTGCAATATAGATATTTCTGTACTTCACACATGTTGCATGCTCGCCACTTGTGAATGACGTATAGAAACAAACGCTTGTCCCATGGAAATTCAAAAACTTCCATAACAAATAAGGTACCATGAATGTGACAGATCAAAGAAACTAAAATCAAGACTAAAGAACACAACAATAGACAAAACGTTAACATATGCGTCAGAAACTGGGACACTAACAAAGAGAGATAGAAAGCAATTGAACATTTTTGAAAGGAAAGTGTATAGAAGAATTTTAGGCCTAGTATATGACAATGAAAAAGAAAACTGGAGGATATTAACCAATAAAGAAAGTCATGCAAGTGTTAAAAAACCTACTACTATAGAGACAATAAGGTTAAATAGATTATGATGGTTTGGGCATGTACAGAGAATGGAAGAAAATAGAATTCCCAAAAGGGTATTATATATGAATTTGGGAACAACAGGATTGAGAGGTAGACCAAGAAATAGATGGCAAGATGAGGGGAGAAATGATAGAAGAATAGTTGGTGGAGAAGGGTGGCAGGAAAAAGTACATAACAGAGAGGAATGGAAGAAGCTCCTGAGAACGGCATGGAATCGTCACATTCTGCACATGACAATGGAATGAATGAATGTGACAGATTCGAGTGGTAAGCTTGTGTTTCCCACAGACAAAAATTCAGCCAATTTATGTTGCATAGTTACTTTATTTGCCACTCCTAGTTTATCTGCTTAATATGAAATTATAAAACCCATAACAATTTGTCACCCCATGTCATTTTTGAAGAAAATGGAAAAATAGATAACTATACAGTAGCCATAGGAAATGGTTTCATTCGATGACCACAGAAGCTGAATTGTGCAAGATTTGAGGTATCCACAGCAGGTTTTTTGAGGATTCAGACCTGTCACGTGACAATGTTAATGGTTCCATGTTCTTATTTTTTGTACTGTTGTATCCGTTGTGGACGCGATGAGGAACATATCTTAGATGTTGTTCCCAGGTAGGACAGACCTCATAACTCTGGTTAAGACGGGGAGTTGGGCAGGCAGCACACACTCTCAATAATCCCCAGGTAGAATATATTGGAGTTTTATTGTGTAAGATTATGGAGTAATAGTATTTACAACTAAAATGTATAGGTGACAATTCTTGCCAGTGGATTCTTCGTTACCGTTCATACTCACTGACTGTCCAGTTTCGTACTCTGCTGCTCAGACACAGTTTGAACTATGCAGCAGACTGCTGCCGCAGAACAGAGCAACTATTGTTACATGTGTCGCTGCACACACTGCTCGCGCGATACACTTATCGAGTCCAGTTATAAACAAAAGAAATGGAAGGAAATTATATTCCTCCCATGCCTGGTCTTAAGAGAGGCGAGAACTAAGCACCAGTAAATTTAGCTTATGACTGACATACAGTACATGTAAGAATGCTAAAAGAAAACAATAAAAAAAATCAATGTGTGTCAACTACACAACAATACGACTGTAGTATCTTCATCTACAATGGGTGTCTTCTTGGATCCCCCACAATGAATCCTGTCTTTTCCATCAGAATGCTGGGAAAAACTGTCATAGTGTCACATTCTAGAAGACATGTATTCTTACATATTCTTTGTAACATTACATGAGGAATTTATACAGTGATACATAAATACATTCTTCTGATAAAAACCGAGATGCACTATTTCTCAAATTTATTTTGGTATAGAACTCTACATGTTTCAGACAGGTCTACTGTCCAACATCAGGAGTCTAGTACTGTATACACAGCAGTCAGCATAACATGTATGAAAACTACCTATTGCTGTGTATACAGGACTAGACTTCTGATGATGGAGAGTAGACCTGTCCGAAACATGTAGAGTTCTATAACAAAATAAATTTGAGAAATAGTGTATCTCGTTGGTTTTTATTATAAGAAAATATCACGATGCACGGTCCTCTGAATGTCAAAATATAAATACATATTTACTGTGAATACCAGACTTATTCAAATCTATCAGTTTTGATATTTCAGATATATAGAGGTACAAAACCAGTGGTTTCTCTTATTAGCAACTGTTATCCCTTCAATTAAGCAATGACTTGATAGGCATGACTGTGAAAGAAGTACAGTCCATTACCATGAGTACTAGGTCCCCTGGTTGCAATCGGCCATCCTTCGCAGCAACACTGTCTGCATATATGGCACTGATGTACGTGTGATGTCCATCTCCCTGCAGACTGAAGCCTAGTCTACTGTTCCAACCCCGAGTCAGCTCCACCATGAACACCTTAGAGACAGAGCAGTGTATCAGCATTAAAAGTTTGTGTTTTGTTCAGTTTATGACTCTAGCATTATGACCGTAGTGGTCACGGCAAAACTGAAGTATTCCCAGACAACTGTCTAAAGGAACTGTGGATAACAACAAACCAATTCAGCCACAAGAGTGAAACATCAGTCCATGGTATGAAGTATAGCAACAGTCCATGCTATGGAGTGTAGCACCAGTCCATGTTATGTAGCATGGCACCAGTCCATGTTATAGAGTGTGGCTCCAGTCCGTGCTATAGAGCTTGGCACCAGTCCATGTTATGGAGTGTGGCTCCAGTCCATGTTATGGAGTGTGGCTCTAGTCCATATTATGGTGTGTGGCTCCAGTCCATGCTATGGGGCATGGCACCAGTCCATGTTATGGAGTGTGGCACAAGTCCATTTTATGGGGTGTGGCTCCAGTCCATGTTATGGGGTGTAGCACCAGTCCATGTAAGGAAGTGTGGCTCCAGTCCATGCTATGGAGCATGGCACCAGTCCATGTTATGGAGTGTGGTTCCAGTCCATGCTTTGGAGTGCAGCTCCAGTCCATGCTATGGTATGTGGCACCAGTCCATGTTTTGGAGTGTGGCTCCAGTCTATGCTATGGAGTGAGGCTCCAGCCCATGTTATGGAGTGTGGCTCCAGCCCATGTTATGGAGTGTGGCTCCAGTCCATGCTATGGAGTATGGCACCAGTCCATGATATGGAGTGTGGCTCCAGTCCATGCTATGTAGTTTAGCACCAGTCCACATTATGTAGCGTGGCACCAGTCCATGTTATGGAGCATGGCACCAAACCATCTTATGGAGTGTGGCACCAGTCCATGTTACGGATTGTGGCTCCAGTCCATGCTATGGAGTGTGGGTCCAGTCTATGTTATGGAACGTAGCTCCAGCCCATGTTACGGAGTGTGGCTCTAGACCATATTATGGAGTGTGGCTCCAGTCCATGCTATGGAATGTGGCACCAGTCCATATTATGGAGTGTGGCTCCAGTCCATGCTATGGGGTGTGGCACCAGTCAATGCTGTGGAGTGTTGCACCAGTCCATGCTGTGGAGTGTTGCACCAGTCCATGCTACAGAGTGTATCATCAGCCCCTGGTGACACAAGTCTGCAGTATGGGGTTTAGCATCAGTCCGCAGTATAAAGCATATCTTCAGTGTAATGTAATTCTGCAGTATGGAGTGTAACACCAGTCCAGTGTGTGGAATGTGGCATCAGTCCATGTAAGGTGTGTGGCACCAGTCCGTGCTATGGAGTACGGCAACACTTCATGCTATGGAGCGAATCATCAGCCCCTGGTACGTAGTGACATAAGTCTACAGCATGGAGTGTAGCACCAGTGCATGTGGTATTGGAAGCTACATATGTTGGTAACATCAGAAATATGTCACATTGGGAACATCTGACACTATGTCAAACACAGATGTTACGAACACTAAACTATGTCAAACACAGATGTTACAAACACTACACTATGCCAAACAAAGATGTTACGAACACTGCACTATGTCAAACACAGATGTTACGAACACTAAACTAGGCCAAACACAGATGTTACAAACACTACACTAGGACAAACACAGATGTTACGAACACTAAACTATGTCAAACACTGATGTTACGAACACTACACTATGTCAAACACAGATGTTACAAACACTACACTATGTCAAACACTGATGTTACAAACACTACACTATGTCAAACAGATGTTATGAACACTACACTATGTCAAACACAGATATTATGAACACTACACTATGTCAAACACATATCTTACGAACACTACACTATGACAAACACAGATATTATAAACACTACACTATGTCAAACACAGATGTTATGAATACTACACTATGTCAAACACAAATGTTACGAACACTACACTATGTCAAACACAGATGTTACGAACACTACACTATGTCAAACACAGATGTTATGAACACTACACTATGCACACACGGATGTTACGAACACTACACTATGTCAGACATGGATGTTACGAACCCTACACTATGTCAAACACACATGTTACAAACACTACACTATGTCAACCACAGATGTTACGAACACTACACTATGTCAAACACAGATGTTACAAACACTACACTATGTCAAACACAGATGTTACAAACACTACACTATGTCAAATACAGATGTTATGAGCACTACACTATGCCAAACACAGATGTTAGGAACACTACACTATGTCAAACACAGATGTTACGAACACTACACTATGTCAAACACAGATGTTACGAACACTACACTGTGTCAAACACAAATGTTACAAACACTACACTATGTCAAATACAGATGTTATGAGCACTACACTATGCCAAACACAGATGTTACGAACACTACACTATGTCAAACACAGATGTTACGAACCCTACACTATGACAAACACACATGTTACAAACCCTACACTATGTCAAACACACATGTTACGAACCCTACACTATGTCAAACACACATGTTACAAACACTACACTATGCCAAACACAGATGTTAGGAACACTACACTATGTCAAACACAGATGTTACGAACACTACACTATGTCAAACACAGATGTTACGAACACTACACTGTGTCAAACACAGATGTTACAAACACTACACTATGTCAAACACAGATGTTACAAACACTACACTATGTCAAACACAGATGTTACAAACACTAAACTATGTCAAACACAGGTGTCATGAACACTACATTATGTCAAACACAGATGTTAAGAACACTATACTATGTCAAACACAGATGTTACAAACACTAGCCTAAGGCTTCCATTCAAACACAATAGAATATCACAGTTTTAACTGATACAACAATAATATGTCAGTCTCAAGTGTCATAAAATCATTTGTATAATCCTATGCACAGCCTTACGATCCCTTGCATTAACATAACCATAATAAAAACTGGTTATTACTTGTGCACACATGTTAAGCAAATCTGAATGCACAACAAATGATTTTCACATACTGGTTAAAATGTATGTGAAGACTGATAACTTTATACAGATTCTCTCCTGTTAAAGACATTGTAATGTGCTATCATTTACTGATAATGTTATCTCTACCATTATCAACTTGTGACATCAGGACTAAGATAAAATCAAATTCTGTGACCTGGAGGTAGTACAGGCTACCTGATCTGTTCTCAGCTGATGGACACGTAACCTTTCATTTTATTAGGTCTTGCCTGAACACTGAGCCACACGAAGTGGTGCATGACTAAGTTTTCTAACTGGGAATGCTGAATTGGATACAGAGGGGTTAAAAATGGCTTCTGGTTACCTGCGCTTCCTGTTCAGTTTCCCTGCTGATAGAAAGCTGACTGCTGGAGTCATCAGTGCACGAGGTCATGTTGCTGCTCCCCACTTCATCCACATCATTGTGCTCTGGTGTAAACACAATACCCTTCCACTTCAGTAACCCCCTAGAACCCTCATCACCAGGTCCAGCCTGGCATTTAGACAGTTTCCCTGGTATGTCCTGGTCTGACGCATGTTCAGCTCCATCTTGCGAGCTTGCGCGCATACTGGACTGGTTGTTCGACATGTAATATCCAGGCTGCGCAGACTGGTACACTGGATTCCTGTAACTGAATGCTGTCGATGTGCTGGATGTTGATGACAGATTTGTAAGAGGTGGCATACTTGCCGGCTCTGTCGGCAGACTACCATCATAGTTCGCATCACTACCTTCCACACAATCTGTCCTGGCCTCCTCACTGCTATTACTTGTACTCACGTACTGGCTCACACTACCAAACGTTGTGGTGGTTTCAAGCTCATCAGATTCACTTGTGGCAGCCACCGAGTCCCACTCATTATCTCCCGTCGCTGTGACAGAAAATGTGAATTTCTGTTTCCTAGATGTGCACAGATCAAGAAAGTTAGGGCGCTGAGGTCTGCCCTCAGTGCTATCACCACTGCCCGCAGTGGATGCAAAACTGTTTGCATTACCCTTCGCTTTTGTGGAATCCACGCTCGGATATGTAAGGGTGCTTGTCTGAGACTGGTCACCGGAAGAGTCTGAGTTGCCAGCATGACTAGTTACCATATATTTTTGACCAAGCCCTGAAAAACAGACATTACTAATTACAACAATGAAACATATGCACTAATAGCATATATGTAAGAAAATATGTGCAAACTGAGCCAAAAATGTATATGCTCCTCCATTTTGATTTACGGAACTACTTCTTATAATAAAACCAACTAGATGCACTAATTCAGAAGCGTTACTAGCTGCCACTAGGGAGATTGGACTGGAAGTAAGTGCTGATAAAACTAAGTACATGGTCATGTCTCGAGATCAGAATGCTGGACAAAATCACAGTGTGAGGATTGATAATAGTACCTTCGAGAGGGTGGAA
>Ga0131853_10027191_pt1 | contig 10277 bp, 5 predicted proteins | sample TergutLab28metaG_FD_92764 | JGI IMG/M metagenome (GOLD analysis project Ga0131853, IMG submission 92764) | Labiotermes labralis P1 segment gut microbial communities from Petit-Saut dam, French Guiana - Lab288 P1 (version 2) (version 2) | ecosystem: Host-associated > Arthropoda: Insects >... | reverse complement strand
TTTATTTTTTTTTTTTTTTTTTTTTTTTTTTTGTGGGGTGAATTTTTTTTTTTGGGGGGGGGGGGGGGGGGTGTTGGTGGAGCTGATACACTGTTCACAATAGTTTGTGTATTTAGTTTGACTTTTTTTTTGAACACTTTTGTCCATATATCTCTCATGAAGCCTTGTTCACCTGCTTGCAAGCAATTCATAGCTGTTTCATCTTCTGATGCTGGATTTTGTATTTGTTGCATTGGTTTATAATAATGTAGATTACATTTTAAGTCTTCATTAATCAGCTATTTTAATCCTCGTTGAGTCCTATCTATGCATTGTTGACAATTTTACGCAAGATTTTTTTTCAACAAAATGAAGTTTTTGGGTCTTTTTTTTTTAAGATATTCTGTTTTCTTGTTCATGTTGTCATATGTATTATTACAAGAGTTTCATCAAAATTTCCTTCAGTTAGAAGCCATTTATTTCCCCAGTCACATTCCACATTTTAAGTGTTATTGATACATGCTGTTATGGCAAAACTCTTTTGTTTTATAGAAGAATTTTGTTTAATCATCTATTATTTTTTCTGGGTTATTTATGCCTCAGGAGATTGTGTATTCTAATTTTTGCAAAAGCAGGGTCAAGATCTTTTAAACAAAGCCCAATAAAACAGATATTTTTACACTTTTGAATTGATTGCTGTTGTGTGCCTGTAGCACACTTATTGCTGTTGTGTGCCTGTAGCGCACTTATTGCTGTTGTGTGCTTGTAGCGCACTTATGGTCTTCAGTACTGACATACAATTGTGCTTGATGCAAGTGTATGAAATAAATGAAGATACACATAGGTAACATACCTTTTTATGGAAGTTTTTTGAAAGGATGCCTGATGATGTCTGAAGGAAGTTGAAGCATGTAGTAATTTAGTTAGATTTTAATGTAGATTAAGTAATTCCAGCTGAAAAAGTCTATTTTATTTATTTTATACAGTCAAATGTCGATAATAGCAACACCCTCAGTTAGTGCCCATGAAAGTCTTTCTCATTTTACAGCAGTTTGATTTGGTGTCTCAGTATACTGCTACTAATTGTGGTGAATTCTTGTAATAAAACCAACTAGATGCACTAATTTCTCAAATTTCATCATCATCATCAATGGATTAGGTCGTTTGACCTGTTTCAGCATCGACACGTTGCCATCTTTTCCTGGGTCGTACACGATCTCTTCATCCTTGGGGTTTGTAGTTGAAGGCGTGTTTCAGGGGTGTATATTTATCCATTCTTTCAAGGTCATTAATCCAATTTTGATTCTATTTGGTTCGTACATCTTGTATTCCAGGGATCTCTATTTCTTTCCTTACGATTTCACTTCTTATTTTGTCTAGTCTTGTGTATCCCTGAACACTTCTCAGAAAGCACGTCACTGCCGCTTCTAGGTGAGATTTTTCAAATTTATTTTTGGAATAAAACTCTACATGTTTCAGACAGTTCCTCTGTCCATCATTGGGAGTTTTTCACTGTATACAAAGCAGTGGTATATGTCATACAGGTTTGCTGACAGCTGTCAGCAAACCTGTATAGCTGTCAGCAGACCTGTATAACATATACCATTGCTGTGTGTACAGTGAAAAACTCCTGATGATGGACAGAGGAACTGTCAGAAACATGTAGAGATTTATTCCAAAAATAAATTTGAGAAATTAGTGCATCTAGTTGGTTTTATTATAAGAATTTATCACAATGCACGGTCACCTGAACGTCAAATAATTGTGGTGAACAAACAGTGGCACTATATTGGGTTTTGACTGACTATCCAATGAAGAAACGTGAGGGAGGTGATTATGATGTATTGCACACAGGTCTGATGTTTGCTGCTCCACCCGGGCTTCATCCAGCTCATGCCCATCCAGTAGCTCTCCAGAGCAATGGTTTACTGGATCACCATGCTCTACTGAATGCAGCAGCAGCAGCCAGTGCAGAGCAGGCTGGTCAGACGCCGAGCCCTGAGCAGCATCTTGTTGGTCTGAACAAGCGTGCTGTATCACCACATCCTACCCATCACCGTCACCTAGACATGAGTCCCGAGGCCAAAAAGGCCCGAGTGCAGAACAGCATGCGGATACTGAAGGACGAACCAGTGCCAGAGGGTTATGTTCGTTTCAGGTGAGTTTCAGTCTTTTTTTTTTTATATATATATATTGCTGTCAGAAATGGAAAAGTGAAAAGAGAAGATTGCTGCAATGGAAGTGTGCATGTCTGCCAATTCATTTTTCAGGGTGTGCGGAAAGGTGCGGGGGATTTCCAGCATGCATTGGCATGGTTAGCATACACTCTGAGAAAGAAACAGATCATCTAAACTGGTTATGATTTTAAACAGATGGAAAGATCGAGGAATTATCCGTTGGGCAAAGTAAGAAACTTAACAAACCAAAGGTTATGGTTGTATAGAAGAACAGAGTGGGTTTAAAAAAAATGCTTCACTTCTGATTGTGGGGAAAGTTAAGTCTTAAGAGAAAAATGTGGTCTTCAGGGATCTCTGTGTGACATGTTAAGTTCCAGACCAAGGTGAGGTAGAACACAATGCATCTGTCAGAGCTGTAACTATGAAAGTTAGCAAGGCAGCTGTGTTTATACTTCCCTTGCATCCATTATTAGTTCACATTTACCATGTAGTTGAGAATGTGTGCAAATACTATAAAATAAAAATAGGTAAAGTGATCCCGTTACAGGCCCGGTGTGACCGCAGCACTAGAAGGGGGTGAGTGGTCAGCAGCATGTTCCGGCCGCACTTTACCCCTGGGAAAGACTCGGTACCGATTGTACAGGAGGCTGGGTGGGCCCTAGGGCCGGTCTGGATGGGCGGAAAATCTTGTCCCCACAGGGATTTGATCCCAGTTCGTCCAGCCCGTAGTCAGTCGCTATACCGGCTGAGCTACCTGGCCCACAAATACAAGAAAATATTGTTTTGAAATACTGGATATAGAAGAACAGACTGTGGAGTTTGAAGACGATGTGGTGTTCCATGTACCGAATGGTAGTACACATTGAAGTTTTGCGTGCATGCGCGCACGTGGGTGTGACATGGCGCTCTTGACACTGGCACTTTGCTACATGCCCGCTTCTTGGTTGGTGGATTGTAAGAGTTTGGCCCATTCCATGATGTCACAGCGAATGAAGAGTAATGAGACACTTTTAATTGTGTTCATACAAATACAGTTGACATATGTGCCCATATGCATGTCATTACTTTTCATATGTACTGTGTTTGTCAAACATATTGTCAATTTCCAGGTTTTATGGCACAGAGTTGCATTACCAGCTTCATCGTTGATTGAGCTGTGAACCTATCTTCAGAATTGTTGTAACATATGCAAGGCTATGAATCAAGAGTCCATACTGACGTTCACTAGTTCATAATCTTATTACAGATGTCACATGTTGCCATTTTGAGTTTCTGTGCAGTGTTGTGTTAATGTATTAGTGACTCACATGTTTTATCTGCCCTGTACTGTACCCCTTTCAGCCGGAAATATTACAGGATTTGAGGTTCTGAGAGTAGTGATGCTGAAGATTCCAACTTTGGAGATGTGACACTGTGTCATTGGGATTGTATATCCTGACATTTTGTAGAATAATAATGCCCTTATTTTCAGGATTAATTGGAAAGTGATGGAATTATGGCCCTTCTCAGTGTCAGGAACTGCTTGCCCATTGGCACAGTTAAAAAGTCTGAAGCTTTCATGAAAAATTGTGCTGAACTCCAGTGCTTTTCTTAAAAGTACTAATGATTATTTTTAAGCTCATGGTTCCGTGCATCGTAATTCAGTGTTAATAAAAATCCAACCAGATGCAACAGTATGCAGATATTTATTTACTGCAAAGTCACTCTACACGTTTCGGGTGTCACAGCAACCATCATCAGGAGTACTAAAAACTGTAACCGCAGCATCTGGTACAGGTCATATTATTGGTACAGCTACTTCCCTCCAATATGGCCTGATCGGGATCAGGATCCCAATCAGGCCACGTTGGAGGGAAGTAGCTGTACCAATATTATGACCTGTACCGGAGGCTGCGGTTACAGTTTATAGCACTCCTGATGATGGTTGCTGTGACACCCGAAACATGTAGAGTGACTTTGCAGTAAATAAATATCTGCATACTGTTGCATCTGGTTGGATTTTTATTAACATACTAATGATTAGTTTAGGTGTCATGTTAGTGTTCCTAAAATTATGCTCACACTCATTTAAAGCCCCAACTGTGAATCCATTATCTTTGTGTTGTTAGTTATTCTCGGTCTGTCGGTTTGTGCAGGTTCAATGAGGACTGCAAATACCCATACTGTGGTTACCGGGAACATCAGACACATTTCCACTGCCTGCGTTCTGACTGTGGCTACAGCTTTTGTGACAAGACGCGATTTGTCCAGCACACTGCACGCCATGAGAGGCTCGATACACTAATGGGTGGAGACTTCCAGCAGTTCCGGTCGAGTGTGTCATGTGGTCGATCAGAGTGTGTGTACACTGCCACACTAGGTATGTATTAACTGTTGACAGGCATCAGAGTATTTTACTTTACAAAACAATTAAAGGGGGCTCTCTAACAATAATCTCGGCTGTGTCATCAAATTATAGATGTTTGTGTATGTCATAATTCCCAGACCAGAAGATCCACCAAGATTTTAGATGCAGACCTTGGGAAAATATCTTCTGTTCAGATATGAAGCTCAAATTAAGTACATTGTCCATTAAGTATGAGAATTCTGCAGGTCATAGAATCCCCTAAATTCTGCATTTCTCGCATATCACAATAATTGTTACTGCCATATTGTCTGAATTTAACACTTTCTTCAAACAGTACATCATCTTCAGTACCACTGCTCCTTACTGATCCCACATTTCTTGAAGGACTTCACGGTTATGTCGTGTCTTACAGTCAGTGCCTCTTCTTGTTTGGACACAGATTTGGTTGTATGTGTGACTTGTTATCCAGTGCTACTCACTAAAATTGTATGCAGGTCAGGCCTTCTCATGTACACCAAGGCCTTGTGTTACCATGGTTTTTGCTGCTTCAGTTTGTACAGACCTAGACTCCCTTTAGCTGAGGTTTTGATATTCTCTTCATTGTCCTCTGAAGTCCTGTTTGTATCGTGGCTATGATTTAAGTTCTCCAAAGCTGCAAAGATGTGAAACTTGCTTGCTTACATGGATGGCTGTTGGTGTTTGAAAATAGGGTGCTGAGGAGAATATTTGGGCCTAAGAGGAATGAGGTAACATGGGAGTAGAGAAAACTACATAATGAGAAGCCTAGTAATCTGTACTCCTCACCAAATATTGTTTGGGTGATCAAAGTGAGACAGGTGGGGCATGTAGCACGTATTGGGGAGAGAAGAGGTGTGTACAGGGTTTTGGTGGGGAAACCTGAGGGATACAGACCATTTGGAAGACCCAGGCATAGATGGGAGGATAATATTAAGATGGATCTTCAGGAAGTCGGGTGTGGTGGCATGGACTGAATCGATCTGGTCCAGGATAGGGACAGGTGGTGGGAACTTGTGAATGTGGTAATGAACCTTTGGGTTCCATAAAATGGGAATTTCTTGACTGGTTTTCAACCGGTCAGTTTCTCAAGGACTCTGCTCCATGGAGCATGTAAGTAAGTAAGTAAGTAATTAAAGTAAGCAAGCATGTAAGTAAGCAAGCAAGCAAGTAAGTAAGTAAATAAAGCTGTAAATCTGTTCGAGATGCTAATATGATACTGTTTAATTACTGCCAAACTTTCCTAAACTTTTATGACCATCAGACTGTGATTAGTATCACAGTCACATCCCCTGGAAGATCTTACTTTGAATATACTCGAGTACCATCTCATATCTATAAACATGTGATCAATCTGGTTGTGAGTGTTCCCATCAGGGAGGTCCAGGTGTACTTTTGAATATTTCAGTGTGGGAACATTGTGCTCTTAATGAATAGATTTTTGATGTGGCAAAGTTTACTCATCTCCCCATCGTTATCATTACTATTGTGATGTATATTGTCTTTCCTAATTGTCGGTTTGAAGGTATCTTCTCTCCCCAGTTTTGCATCAAAAATCCCAATAAAAGAATTTTCATGTGGTACATAGGAAGTAGATCAAAAACCTGTTCTACTTCCTCAAAAATACTGTTATGTGAATTATCACTTTTCTTCTCTCACATGGTTCATGCGCAATCAAATCAGTGATATTACAGCAGCGACCTCTCAGAAGTATATATGACATCCTATCAATATAACAAACTCTGCTCTCTTTGACTGCTGATGCTTGTCTGTGGTATACAGCAAATCCTGTTCCAAATTGATGATTTTCGTTTACATTTCATAGAAAAAAATATAATCCCCTGCTCTTCTTACAGTGTCCCGTTTGTCCCACCTATCCTCTTGTACACCCTCTAAATCTAATTTATACCTCAGATTCTCTGGCTACTGTTAGAAGGTGAACCCTACCTGTACAGGCTCCTTTCTTTCCATGTACCAAATCTTATGTCCCTTATCCACTTCTTAGGTGATATCAAAGGTTCAGTCCAGGCCTGAGGTAAATGTGGCCATTGTGTATCAAGGCTAGTTTTTTACGTTCAGGAATTGTTAGCAACTCACCAACCCCGAAGCTGGAGGACCACCACTTGTCAGCTGTCCGTAACTGCTTAATCAATATACTCACAGCTACCCTCTGTATTGGAGGCCGTTCCTCCACTTGCAACCTGAAGATGTGCAATGCCATGGTGACATGGGGTCTTGGCCATATAGGCCCATAAAATCAGTGAGCATGGGCTGGGGATCTAAACTGTCCTTGTGTGTTCCTATGTGTGCTGTGGTCTTGCTGCGGGTAGGTTTGATGGAATTGCCCTTCAAAGTGATTTGCTGCTGTTCTAGTGCTGAGAATGCAGTGTCTTTCATATGCTGCTGGCGCTGGACTGCCTGCTGCCCGATTATTATGTTAACGGAGCTCTTAACAGCATTGTTAGGAGACTGATTGTTGCTCGCTGTTGAGACGGTAGCCGTAGTGCCCAAGCCTGGAATGTGCCGCTAGTAGTTTGGCGCTGCAGCTCATGTTGGCAGTGGTGAATCTCCCAGAATTCATATCTGTGACATTATACACATTCTTTGCGTGTATCCTTAAGTTTTGTTGCCATAGTATATCAATTCAGGGCACTTCTTCACTTGCATCTTGGCTGGCAGTGGAGAGGTTTTCGAAAATGCAAAAATGGAATACCGTGGACATACCTATGTATGTTACAAGTTTTGATGCTATAGGACAATAATTACAGGCACTTCCCATCTCCACATGAAGGGATTTTCATGATAATTCATGTTTGGCATACTACACACATTCGTTGCAGAAGTCATAAGCTTGATTTTGATAGGACAAAAATTAATTAACGCATATCAATCCATATATGTTAATGTGTCTTGTCATTATGTTTTCTGAATTACTTTACATTGCAGGTAAAATTGGGCATCATTTGTGTTTGTATTGAGGAGATTAAATATATTTGTTTCATTCCACAGGGACCATGCAGAATAAGTCATCACACTTCCACTGTTTGAAGTGTGAATTTGTGTGCTCTGATACAAACAAGGTGGTAGCTCATCGACGCCAACATCAGAAACTAGATTCCATTATGGCTGCAGGGTTTGAGAAGTTTACACCATTTCAACCATGTAACATGGAGTCTTGTGCACATGCTGGTAAGCAGACTCATTACCACTGTTTGAGCTGTCAGTACGCAGTACTTGGACTATCTCAAATGTCTGCACACAAGTTGCGACACATGGAATGACACATACCAGTTTTTGCATTATCTCAGGTATAACAGACACAGTGTTCAGTGTCAGTACACTGAAATACACTGAAATATTTAAGGCTGGCCTTCGTAAACCGCTGTTGGTGTTGTGTACTATTTTGCCTATGCACAAGATATGTACAGTGGCGTTGTATAAAACAGAAACAATTCCATTTCAGTCTTTATCCATGTAAGATTATCACGTGACATGAATACTGTGTATTTTAAGTTAACGTTACATTGAGTGTGTTCCATTCAGAACAGTTGTGTGTGTTTGCTGAAATACTTGTGTATCAAAGAATATAGACATTTCTTAGATATGTCTGTGGAAGGAGAAGTCTCTGCAAATGTTTGCAGAGATAACAATACGAACAAACATGTGGTTCATAAAATATTTTATTTGCATTTGTGTAAGCACACAGGCACAACAATGTAATGTATATTGAATGATGAGCTGCTTTTTAGAGTAATGTTTTAATGTGAACATCTGTGATATAATCACACAAGGACAGCATGAGCGTACCGGTTTGTTACCTGCTGTACCACCTGTCACATTCATATTTTGATACCATTCTGCATACAGATGTGTATGTTGATATGGCTTGAGAACCGCAATAGCTATTTCTTAGATGTACCACAGGCTTGAGGTAAAATCAAGTGATGTATCCAACAGTGTATGTCACATAGTCATTGTAAATAGAAGTAGTTAAGTGCTGGTGGTAATGGTAGAGTAAGGAGATACAGACTGGTTGGCAACTGATATGTGGAAGTACTGAGATTTTGTGCAGAAGAGGACTTGGGCAGCAGTTCATACGCCATGTAAGTTAATTTAAAATTGAATGTGATGAGCTGATTGAAAATTGGATATTACTGCCCTGTCGACTGTTACTGCTGTTTAAACTTCCCGAGTGCTCGAAAATTCATGCAGAACTGTTACTTCAAAAATGGTAATCCAAGGATTTTTGATGCAGACTAAATTTACAGCTGATCGTATGTCAGGATATTCATGAACAGTGTTCATTTGGGCACATATAATATATATTGACAGAGAATATTGATTCTGTTCCCAATATTGGCTTGCGTGGTTCAGTATTGTCACATGTACGCTGTGCAGTATAAGCACGTGTATAATGCCATACACAAAGATATACCATATCTTAAATGGACATTGTGTGACTGACAGTTAATTAGCTCATATTGTCAATTCTGTGACTCAAATTTAAAACATGAAACTTTTTTTTCTTTCACAAAAATTAAAGTACGAGTTTGCTTCCATAAGGGATGGGCTACAATACACTCAAGCAGATACAATATATTTTCATTGTTTTCATTTGTAGAATGATTAGTAAATGATATGTATTATGAAATTGCAAAAACATCAACTTGTTCAGAAAGTTAAGTAGGAGTGATGATTGAGCTGTTCTTAAAAGGAAGAAACTGAAGAAGAGCAAATTGTAACACAAGCAGCTAAAGTAGAAGTGATCCACTTCTGTGCATTGGGAATAAATAACTTCCTCAACGCTTCTGCACCTCATCAGTAATGAAAGGATGGAGGATGAATGAATCAGATAGGTAAAGTTTATACAATTTCCCAGTCAGTAATCCATAATGTTGAAACAGTCTGGGTTACAATATTAAATAGTGTGATATATTTTAAGAACAGTAAATGAGAAAGAAATGAACGAGCTTCATTGCTCGATAAATGTTAAAAATAGTTGATAAACTATTCAGTAGGGATCAGAAACAGAAGTAATCTGTTTTCAAAGACATAAGAGCAAGTTCTCTTTAATTTTTGTAGTATTATTAGTAAATATTACACAAAATAATGATATATGCCTTACAGTTAGGATTAGCTGAAGTATTTTGTGTTTATATATACGAACAATAAGAATAATAATATTAATTGTGCCTTTAGGAGGAACGATTCAGTGCATTTGTGACACCATGAGACCATATCTAGTTGGATAGAATTTTGAGTAGTAGCTGTTGTGCCTTAAATATGGAATATTGATCTTTATCCCCCCCCCTACCCTCTTCTTCCAGTGTAGAACTTTTGTTGAGGAATGCAACATTTTCGACCTGACATGTGAGATATTTTTAAAAGTAATCACGTTAAGATGTGTGACATCTGTACTTCTTCACAATTATGTTAGCCATTCATATTAATTTGCTTTTTCCTTTGCTCATTAGTAATGAGGTGTGACTTTATAACTGGATACCGCAGAATGTGTTAGTTATTGACATATGATAAGACACGAAGTGTGTGGGGTCAAAATTTCATTTTTAACAAATTACAGTGTGTGACTGGAAATTTAAAAAAAAAAAAAAAAATATTGGCAAACTTAATTGTTAAGAAGTACAGATTTCACACATTTTAACTTTATTAATTTTAAAAATATCTCACATTTCATTTTGAAAATTTTTCATTTCTTAATAAAAGTTTTTCACTGGAAAAAAATTGTAGGGGGGGGGGGA
>Ga0131853_10027186_pt1 | contig 10280 bp, 12 predicted proteins | sample TergutLab28metaG_FD_92764 | JGI IMG/M metagenome (GOLD analysis project Ga0131853, IMG submission 92764) | Labiotermes labralis P1 segment gut microbial communities from Petit-Saut dam, French Guiana - Lab288 P1 (version 2) (version 2) | ecosystem: Host-associated > Arthropoda: Insects >... | reverse complement strand
TGGGAAGAAAATCTCACACAGAGATTTTCAACTCACCCTTATCAGAGAGATGCTGGCACGGTCTGGGCATGAGCCATGACCATCCATGCCTGTAGGGAGACCAGCCTCAGCTTCTTATAACACCGGAAGACAGGACACATGTCACAATAAGCACTGCCCTGGCTGCAGTAACATGAAACGGCGATGTTGCGTGTGTTCTTTAGGGGGCATGAAGCGAACGGTGATATTCAGATGTGTCAAGTGTGATGTGGCACTTTGTGTTGATCGAAACTGTTTTGAAGATTACCATACAAAGACCAACTTGTAAGACATCTATTCATCCGTCCTCCATACAAAGAGATGAAGCCTTTGACAGCAATATAAGTAAAAGAACATGGATATTTACAAGTTTGTTTAGAAACTTATCTTCTCCATTACACAGTAAGGAAATTACAGCATTTTTAAGGCATTCTGAGCAATGTCTGTTTCCTTCCCCACAAAATGCTTTTTGTTTCACAAATTTATCTCACTTAGTTCTCGAAATATTCAGGTTTTGCGAATATCATGCGCAAAATTTAAATACCCCGCAGAAAAATTCGGCAAGCTGGGACTTACAGTTGGGATTTAACTCGGCGTTTAAAGGGTTAAGTACATTAAAACATTATTCTAATTTATAATGAAGTGTGTGCATTTTGTTGGTTTACATTGTAACAACTGTATCACAATGCAGAGAATGGAAAACATAAAATGAATTAATATGATTCCAACTAGCACATTCATTTCTACTACATATGCAAAGGATCATCATGCCTCATCTTTACAAAATTCGATCCACAACACTTTGCAAAAATAAAACTTTTCAATAATACTGAGAAAAATTAGCCTTTGTTTACATGTTTGCTTATTTTAATTTGTAGCATTCCTGAATATTACAATGCAGTGAATGACAGATGCAAGTGAATTCCGGCCTTCATTTTGTTGAAATTTAGGTAAAAGCTATAGAAGACTGCATATTACTTTCATGTTTCTGTCCTCAAAATCTGAAGAGCAGCCTCCCTGTTGGCTGCTGAAACTCTTTGTATAAACCATCAACAAACAGAAATAATTGTTATTGTGTTCACAATTGTTACCAATGGTCATTAACCTCAGCCAGGTCAACCCAACTGATTTTCCTACCCAAGCCCAGCTTTCCCAAGTGATCTGGCCAACTTGTCTTCCTCAATTTGTTCATCCTAACACTAACTGGTGAGAAGTATACTACTCAGCATCAATAAAATATAAAGCATACATGTGCTCATATGGATAACTCAATTTTGTAATGATGGTAGGCCAAGAACCCATACTGCATTATAAAAATACAGTTCACAATATTCAAGAATGCCAGGGCAAAAAAATTCGTTCTATTCTTTTATGCATAATACTTGAACTGTATACCTTCTGAATTTCCTCCAATTGTGTAGCTCTACTTGTAAGTTTCTGTCTTATGTCTTGAACATCAGTCATCAGTTTTTCAAACTCTTGTTTTAGGTTCTCTGTATCTTCCTGAATTTTGGCAGCTCCATTTTGTTCTGTGTTTAATATCACTTTCTCTTTCAGTTCTAAGGCATATCTGAAATATAATGGAAACTACAGTTACGAACACAGCCACCGAGAGAAGGCTCAAGCCCCAGTGAAAAAAAATTTGGGGCCCCACACAAGTGGACTGACTAAAAATCTTTACATCACATTGGGTGAGTGACTATCAGTTGCAGAGTGACTTGGGTTTGGTCTGAAAGAGATAAACCTCTCATTTACTAGAGTCTCACAGCACTGCTGGGAATTTTTAATTCACAACTTTGTTATCTTCAAATGTTTCTGTAGTCCAGAACTGTAACAGAACAGATCTCCTTGAAGCAATGGATCTTGAAATCCATCCACTATTGACTCTGGGATCTTAGATTGCAGGTTTCAATAATAGCAGTACAAGAACATCTGTTTCATAGGAGCTGGAATTTGAATAAATCACTATCAAATTAACAACATTTTACGGTAGTGAGACATGGGATTCTCATAGTGGTGACAACTAAGACTGTCAGAACATGACATCATGTGGTCTGATAGAAATTTACTCTTTTGAAGGTATATGCTGCATCCATCTGCTGCCCTAACTTGAAGACAGCAGATTCTTTCAAAATAATGGTAATGCCTGACATATTTTTTTCTGTGGCACTACAGCCCAAAGTGGAAATAGGCTGCCTGGTTTTGAAGTTTCTGAACCAAAAGCAGTAAGACACTACACTAGTAAGACTCCTCTGAATGAGTGATCAGTCAACCACACATGGCACTATAAACACAACATCCAGTGAATATGAGAGAGAAACATCCATGCTCTCAGCAGGACCTGAACCTGCAATCCCAGCAAGCAAACAGCTACAGACCTATGCCATTGACAACACAGCCATTGGCATTCATTAAAGCTACTATGTTATACAGCATCAAAGACTAGATGACAGCAATCAGCTATAATCAAATTATGATCTTTATGATCTTTACAGGGTGAAGGTAAGGGATGAAATGCAGAAAAAATCATATCAGTCCCCTACATTTCTCCTTCAGCATCAGTTCACTTAAAAGAAACATTACATGCTATGGGTTTCTCCTCAATGAGCTAAAAATGAAAGAACACACTGTGATTTCTCACATGCTATATGCTACATTACAGTTATTACAAATACAATTATATGAAAGTGAAGACTGAAAATCCCTAGAAGTGTCACAGTGCTACAAACAAATCAGCAAACCACCATACCTAAGTTTGTTCTGTCCTTGTTCAAGAGTCTGTCTAATTCCCTTCACTGTCTGCAGCTTATTGTTAACTTCTGGTAGTGTACTAGGGATTTCATGGCATTCATTCAGTTTATCTCTGGTACGATCAACCCAGTCCTGGCATTCCTGGTACAGAGTGTTATGTTGTTGGTGTTCCTGAAAACACATTTCAATGAAGCACGTGAAATTCACATACAACTTCTATTAGTTTCTTAACTTGAAAAACATAAATGGAACACATCATGATTACTTGGTAATGCAGCTCAAGCCGCCTCATGATCTCTTTGGCAAGAGACAGCAGAGCATTGTACTTCGTGGTCATCTGTGTAACAGCATTGCTGATTCTTGTGTCTGCACAAGTCTCCAGCAACAGCTGAGCTTTCATATTGAGACGATCCAGTTCTTTTTGCCAATCAAATAAAGTCTGCAGATGAAGCTGTTAAAGAAAAGAGATACAGTATAAGCCATTAACAAACCCTTTTCCACAGCAGAAATACAATGCACTCCAAATCCAACAGCATTCCCTTAAATAAAAATTCTTATTGTTTAGCATCTGATTAGATAGCACATGTCATGAATTTGTGGTATACTTTTGGCTATGTTATTGAAGAATTACTGAAGTAAGATGATGCATACCCAGATGAATTAAGTTTTGCTGACTTCGACAGCAGCATTACAATTGGACAGCAAAATGAATAACCGACTGTTAGGATAGCAATTACCTGGAACTGTTCCAGAACATTTTTCTTTTCCTCTAAACTGTCTTGGAGTTTATTGAATGTCTGTACGACTTGTTCAGTCTGAGTGAGCCAATCAGAAGCTTCCTGGTAATGGTCTTCATACTCAGTCCATTTAACAATAGCAACTTCCAGCAGGCTTTTGGTTCGGTTCAAGGATTCACTAAATGGAAGAGAGTGAAGGCTCTTAAAATGTAGTAAACTTCTTAACTCTAAATGGTTCTGACAGTGGTGTATTGCATTTAGTATTGAGGGGTTTCTACACTTTGGCCACTGTCTGGTATTATAAACAAATTGTGAAAACTGGATCCATTTCAATCTGCAGATATAATGATGAGTGAACTGGTACCTCCCCATACTTTCACTTGAGGTCTAATTAAGCAGTAGAATTTCTTCTACCACACCAGAAAGTTGAGATTCTCACAGCAATGTTTATGATGATTTTGGTCTTCTATGATTGGGATGTTATATGCTGTGTCAACTGGTACATAGTTACCAAAGTTTCAAAGGGGTGTGGTGTCTCCACTTTCAGGACTGTCAGACTCTGAAAACAGACACAGTACACTCTTCCAAAGTAACAGTGATTATGTAGCTGTTGACAGAATGTAACATCCTGAAATATTTGCATCTTCAGACATCTAGAACTTTAGCATGAGAATAGATCCAGTTTCTACAGTGTTGTACTATATTTGTAATACTAGACAATGGCAATATAATGCCCAGAAAATCCGCACTACATACTATTCAGGTGATCAAATCGAGAAGAATGAGAGGGGCATGTCATGTAGCATGTATGAGGGGAGTGCAGAGGTGTCTACAGGGTTTTGGTGGGGAAACCAGAGGGAAAGAGGCCACTTGGAAGATCCAGGCATAGCCTGGAGAGTAATATTAAGATGGGTCTTCAGGAAGTGGGATGGGGGAGGCGGGTGGTATGGAATGAATTGATCTGGCTCAGTATAGGGACAGGTGGTGGGCACTTGTAAATGCAGTAATGAACCTCAGTTTCCATAAAAAGCTGGGAATTTGACTGGCTGAGAACTGATTAGCTTCTCAAGGTCTCTGCTCCATGGAGTGAGTGAGTGAGTGAGTGAGTGAGCTGTATGCTATGGCAGCATCTAGGATTGTTCAGTCCATTTCTTTTTCTGAGACCATAACTCACACCATTATGTTACACACATTATGACATCATTTTTAAAACATGTCTGATTACGACAGAAATTGTCTTTCTTCAGCAAAACAGTACAGCAGCTCACATTGCAATCAATTTTGTGCCTTGTTTAGAGAGTTCTTGGTGACAGAATAAGTAGGGGACAGTGGCCTACTCACTGCACAGATCTAAACTTCTGTTGCTCCCCTCCTATTTTGAGGGCTAGGTAGGGTGCAAATTGTACTGTATTGTTCTGTCTGTTATTCCTGTTGGCTTGCTTTTGTGTGCACATTATGTCCATGTATTAGGGTTGATTTTGTGACTGGTCATTAAGCTTTTGAATTAGCATGTTACTAAACACAAAATGAACTGAACTGAATTATGATGACCATGATGATGATGACGACGACGTTGACAGTGATCAAGTATGGATTTTAAAGTTTCTGCATGACTGTGGGATGCTCAAACATATGCTCAGCACTTTTGTTACTTACTCTGACTGTACTCTAGCCTACTTCATTAATTGTTTCAATGTAACTTACAGGAACGTATCATATTCTTCTTGAAGCAGACAAACTTCTTCTTCAATAACTTCCTTATCCTCAGGATCTGCAACTTGACAAGCAACATTTCCTTGTTCCAGAGCTTTCTCCAATTTTTTCTGTCCCTCTGCCTGTCCACTTTCAAGTACCTGCACAACATACAGTGTATAGTGACTGCATCCATACCAGATACAAACATGCAACATTGTGGTAAATACAGGTGAGAATTATCAAGTTCCATGTCCCATAATAATAAAAACAAACATATACAGCTACACCTCTCATTGGACATGGAAAATATTACTGAACATGAAATCCTAAAAGTTTTTTTGTTTTTGAGCTATCCACTGTATTAACACAGTATTAAATACATGATGGTGAAAAGGAAGTCACCTTGAAGAATTATGCAGGAACAACATTAAAAAGATCTCTTTAAAAAAAACCATACAACAAACAAAATCAATATGGAACTTGGACTCATATAAAGAAGTAAGAAGTCAATATGAATCCTCCACTACGCAGGTGAGCCACCTGGCATTAACCTTTAAAGGACCATATTAAATGCCCAAAGTTGGGTTCAGTACTACCAAGTTTTCACGTGGGGGTATTTCACGTTTCGCGCAAGTTTCATGAAAAATGTTAATATTTTCTGGACAATTAGCAATTTGTGGGAAATGAAACTGAGATTGTGCAGCATGTCTTTAAAAATGTTGTACTTAACCTCATTACACAAATATGCAAAATAAATGTCTAGAAATCTGTAAAAATCCGCTTCCTTTTACTTAAATTTTGGTTCCAAACTTCAACTTTGTGTATGGAACTACACGCAAAGAAGTGTTACAGTTGCCCCTCTGTGTGATAATCAGCAAAGCATGTTTTATCAAAACGAAGACCACATCACACTTAAGAGATTCAACATGCACCTCTCAGAGAGCATACGCAACAGCTCCCTGGCTTTGAGAGAACAGGCCAGTATGTATTGGAAATAGTGTCTAGTCTACCAATGTTCACAGAAGTAGCAAGTGGTCTCCTTACAGCTCTCCAGCTGCCATTCTTGTCCAGCCAATGCCAGCATGTTCCTCAGAAGGCAAAGCAAATATCTGTGTGACATTTCCTTCCCACCACATGAAGACAGAGGCATGTAACCATTCAGAACGGCCAGATCTAACAGATGCAATACAGCCTTTTTGTCCACTTCCATGTCCAATGGCTGACTGAATAACTATTAGCCAGGCCGTCTCCTTTATCAACATAACCCATGTGATGGTTATAAACCACCACAATGTCAAGTTTTATCACATTTATCTGTTCATCACAGAAATTTCCTTCTTGTCATGGATTGTGCATGTTAATCAACAAGCAGATGTCTCTCTTGTCCACCCAATGTATTGCTGTGAAGTCACCTCTGGTTGTTACTTGAATATCATTCCATCTCATTTTCACAGTTTTGCATCTTCGGTCCTCCGACATGCCCTTCCTGTTTAGCCTGACAGTTCCAAAATAGTTAATTGTTTTTGTCAAGTCATCAAAATGTTCAGCAGAGGAAAAGAAATTGTCCATGTACAATTTGTGTATGAGTCCTTCTACTTTCCTCATCAGTTCTGTCACTGTGATAAGGGTAGCTGTCAACTGTTGTGCCACACTCTTTCTATCATTCCCCAAGTATACTTCCAATCGCAGGTGTATCCAGTCATGTCACATAATTTGTATAGCTTGATACCAAAACATTTGTGCTTCTCATGAATATATTGTATACAATCACCCTACCTGTGAACAAAACTATAACTATATCAAATGCCAGATTTTCTGACAGGTTGTAAAATTCTGAAAATGTCCTGTTTAGAATTTCAAATATGTCTTGTATTTTTCCATAGTCTATCACAGTTTTCTCCATTATGTTAAATCCATTCCTGTTGTCCATGAAATGCAGGAACTATTGGATGGGTATATACCTGTTTCACTTTATCATGTTTCTGTAGAATGGAGTGTACAACTTGTCTATTTTTGCCAGTAGTCTGTCAGGTGGTCTCATATGCTATGTTCCATACATACTGTTATTGCCAGTAACACAAACATTTTGGCCTCATATACGTCTGGTTAGAAAGAAGGTCCCTTGGCAAGAATGCCTCTGCACCAGTGTTTATATCTGTTAGCCTCCAACACAAGCTGTGCAATTATCTCTGCAAAATACAACATGAAAACACTAAGTGGAACATAGCCATCACTGATGCGTGGTGTTTCACTGTCAGTCTGTCCTCAGGATCCTCTAGTAAATTTGTGTACTACACTCCTTTAAAGGCAAGGGGATAGTGTTCACTGCAATTTTAATGCCTGTTGCACCTTAAGAGCTGGCCCACTTGATGCATCATCTTCAGAGGTACTAGCTGAATCCAGACTAAGTGGAACCTGAGCACTGTGACATCCTGTATACTCACTCTGCAGTTGTAGGTGTGGTCCAACAAAACTTCTTCACAAATTCCTTATCCTCTGTAGCATGAACGTCACATTGGGACTCACCACTGTCACTGTCTACAATCAGCTCTGATACCTGATTTGGATGCAGCAGGCAAGCCTTCTTGCTCACAGGTTCCAAAGCCTGTCCCTTCTGCATGGCTGTGCAGTGTGTAATGAGAATGCGAAGTTTTCCTTTCATCTAACTTTGCCCTACTGCCCACATAAACTGCACATGTGTTTGATGTGAAATCTGGTGTGTTTGTAAGCTGATGAAAGGGCTTTGTTATTTGAATGCACATTATGTCACACAAAGCAATTTATGTTACAGTTCATCAACACTCTCTGTATCTGGATAAACCTACACACAGCTGTCAAAATGTTGAAGTCTAATAGTTCTCTCTGTGTGCCAGCACATACAAAGACAAAAACTAAGACAAGGAAATGGGTTTCCCCAGTATTGCAACACGTGTGTTCATATTTGCGAACACTGGTATGGGTGCCTACACATAATGTGTTCACATACAAAAATACAGATCTTCTAAAGGTTAAATGTCACTGGAGTTCAACAATGTGAACTTACACAGCATACAGTCTCTGAATGGTACTTAGTAAGACGACATACTATGTGAAACAGGAGGTACTAAGATTTTTATATAAGAATTAAACACACCTAACATAGCACAAAAGTGGCATAAAACACATCTGTTTCACGTAAAGTTGCAATTGCATTACAGCCCCAAGTATTTCCCACCTTGACAATAAACTTTGCAAATACAGTTAAATAAGCTACTGCAGCCTGTGTTTACCTTCAACTGTGACAGTTTAGTGCTAAGCGATTCTTTGTCACCAGTTGGCTCTGAACATTTGCTGAGTTTCTCCTTAGCAACTCGGATCCATTGCATAAAGTCATTACCAGCATCTATGAATGCCTGATGTTGTTCCACTGTTTCTTTCTGTTTGGCATACAGTTCCTTAGCATGTTTACTCAATGTTTCATATTTGATGGATATCTCAGAAGCAGGCTGTGCTTGCAACAGATCCTCTGCTTTGGATGTTACAGACTGTATCATTGGTTCAAATGATACAATGTCCTGAACAATGCTATTTGTCTGACGCAGAGTAGCCTTCCTCTCTCCAATACTTAAAGAGCTGAGTCCTGCAGCTGGAGCCTTCTTTGCTTTTGAGGCCTGTGAAGCAATAATAAACACTCTGGCTGATAACTATGTTACTAATGTACTGACAATATAACGGTATCCATACTACAGATACCATACGAAGCTTGAAAAGACATGTGACACTTTGCACAGTACTGCAAAGTGTGAAGTGCCTAACTGTGTTTCAAGTAATTTAATGATGCAAGGAAAACATAACTGAGTATTCTTTTTATGAGTGATATCTTGTTAAGGTTTGATAATCTAAAAAAATACAAACATAATTTCACCGAAAGCATATTAACAATGCCGTGGTGATTGAATTTTGGATGGGTATTGCAGAAATACAATGTATATCTATTCCTGTTAACACATTCTCTGAAGCAGATGACCAGTTCATTGAAATGATAAGAATAATTTGAATACAAACTAAAAAACGTTATTTCATGCAATTCAATGGAAGTCACTAACCCTCTGTTCACAGACTTGCTGCAACTTAGCCTCACGGTCAGTGATCCACTGCTGGAGTTGTGAGTAGGAAGAGCTGTAGTCCGCCCACTGTAGCAGACTAGTTTCTAAATGAACTTTAGCAGTTGATATTTTCCTTACAAGTCGATCCCAGTCATTCTGTATTTCTTTCAACTGATTATTAATGATGTCTCTCCCATCTGATCGTGTGTTGCGAAGAACTTTCTCTCCACAGTTTACAGTCATATGGATCAGATTCTGCCCTTCTTCTCTCTTTTGCAACAATTCCTGTTAACAACAATATGAAACTTACTTAACAACTGTGAAACAGCTGAAATGTGCTCTATATTAGCAAAATAAAATGATAATAAAGAATTTATACACCACAAGGAACTGGTTATGAGATGCAACTACAATACGGAAAGATAAAACATGGGAATATTTTTCTTGGTTTCTTTCAAATAACAGCATAGACAAGAATTAAACTGACTTGAATCCAGAATTAATTCCATATTTACACCACAGATCTATGAAGTTACACCACACCACATTTAGTTTTTCATCACCTATATATATTCCTGTGTCACACAGATACACTTCCCAAATATTAATACACCAGTCTAGAGTAACGCTACTTTGTCCAAATGTTCACAGAATGCTACAGCCTAGTTTTCATTTCAACTTTGCCAAGTACCAACTAAAGAATAAAGCCTACCTTTGGTACATCTAATAAACAGTTCCAAAAAAATAACAACAGTACTCTATATACATAAAAAATCCAGAATGATTGAAACATTTTAAAATCACTCAAATTGCCAAGAAGCATATTCTACTCGTACTAGGTAACCTGGTAGGGTGGGAGATGATGACAATGACAATAGTCATGATGATGCCAATGAAAATCTCAACCACAGTGGTGGTGGTGGTGGTGGTGGTGGTGGTGGTGGTGGTGGTGGTGGTGGTGGTGGTGGTGGTGGTGGCGGTGGGGGTGGTGGGG
>Ga0131853_10027182_pt1 | contig 10280 bp, 7 predicted proteins | sample TergutLab28metaG_FD_92764 | JGI IMG/M metagenome (GOLD analysis project Ga0131853, IMG submission 92764) | Labiotermes labralis P1 segment gut microbial communities from Petit-Saut dam, French Guiana - Lab288 P1 (version 2) (version 2) | ecosystem: Host-associated > Arthropoda: Insects >... | reverse complement strand
CTTCATGAAGATTTTGCAAAAGTGTAAAGTTGTATGGTTTGTGATGAACCAGTTTTGCAGAAGAGAGCCTAGGTGATTCTGGTATGACATATACTATTTTTATGGGATCATAGTCCTAAATATTTTCTTGAACATGCCTCTGAACACATTCCACTACCATATAATGTTTCTTCTGAAAGAACATACATTCAGTGTCACACTTTTATCTTCCATAATAAGAAACCTGTTTTTTGAATTTCATTCTCCAGTTCATATATTGCTGATTTCGAAGGAAATGAAGCACTGGGAAACTGACTGCTAAATCTTTTGTGACACTTCTGGGATTTCTACCATGAATAGGCTTCTGTTACAAAAACTGTTCATGTGAGACACACTCCTGTTCATGAAAAATCAGCAGTTTATATCTGCACAGGTGTGAAGTGGATAGTGTGACTAAGGCATCTGATGGTGCATTTTAACTGAATGGATTGTGTTAAAAATTGCCAGAGATGAGTCATGCAGTGCCTGTTACACTTTATGACATTAAAAGGTTCACTTCCATATGCATGTATTGTATATCACACTTGATATCATTTACTTTATAGGCAGTGTCCATCATTTGTGTTAAAAAGTATTATAAAATAAAAACACTATGAAACATAGGGGTTTTATTTTTATTGTACTTTCACAATATGATAGTGGACAGGGTGCATAAAGGAAATGATTTTAAATCTGCTGATAAGAGTTTCAATCAATTTCTTTTTGTTTCAGAAGCCACTTGCAATATTCAGGACCCTTCAGTAAATAATTCCACTTCCTACTTGGCGTACAGATGTAGTACTTGGTTTTGCAGTTCGGTGTGTGGTAAATGCTAGACATGGTGTAGAGGTGCACTATACTGTGAAGAAGCAGCTGCAAATCCTTTCTTTAAGAAACTTGGTAGCTATGTCCAATATGATGCCTTGAGACAGTGAACTGCTTCCTTAGGAGGACTTGTAACTGCATGGACAAATTTACAGCTTCTATTACCATATACGTTGTGGAGATCGTCCATATTTCTGTGGTGGTTCATTAGACATGTCACAGGCCTATGGACTGTCCCCACTGTGTATTACAATACCATCTCACTGCAGATATCTAAAAGATGAAGGACTGATATATCACTAAAGAAGATTCCAGTCCTCTGGGATGTTGCACTGTATCAATGGGATAAAGAGTTTGATGTTTCAGAGCATAGTAATGTCTTTATCTTCAGGGTCACAAAGCCCAAGAAGAGTAGCTGTGCCAGAAGTTTGGGTTTTTTTTAATAGTTTAGGGTGCTGAGGGTGATGAAGGGAGGGTGTGGATGGTGAACTGGAGGTGTATTAACGATATGCACAGGGCAGGGCCTCAGAATTCTGGCTGGGATGTTTGTGGCACAGACTGGATATTAAGAGTGAATGCTGAGGTGAGCAGTAATGATCAAGAGATAGTTGGGAGGCCAGGGAATGGTGTTCAGTTGTCAGATTTGTGGTGTGCTGAGATGGTGTAATATTGTTTGGGATGCTGTAGGAGTGTGAGGCATGCTAGAATGATAGTCATGTTCAGCCTTTACTGGTGGAAGCACTACAGCCACAGGAATCTCCTGCTCTTTTATATCAATATCCTCCCCCTCAACTTTTATAATTATGACTTCATTTCCATCATGTGACAAGACTGGTCATGTCTCACTATAAGAACCTGGAACAAGTTTCACAAAACATATGCTGCTGTCTTGTTCAGCCTTTACTTAGCCTCAGGAAAATTTTTCTTTTTTGTATCTGTCACTTCCATATCATTTGTATTGACAGCTTCATATGCATGATAAGGATTTGTGCCACAGTTCTCACTACTTTAACCTTTTACCAGTTTTGGTGTGTATGGGTATCTCTGGCCCTCCTTAAGAGAAGGAAACATTTCTTCAGCTCTTTGTAGTATTGTTTTGGTTTCTTCATATAGGATAATGCAGAATATCTTGTAAGCTAACATTTACTGTCCTATGTTACCATATATGCTGATCTCTGTAAAGTACTGCTGAACAGCCCAGCATGCCACATCCTTGTCTCTGTGTGTTTATGTGGTAGGATGCTGCAGGAACCTTAACACAGTAAATTTTGTTACATATCTGTTTATGTAGATGTTATATGATTCTGGAAACCTGCCATCACTGGTTTATATACCACAGTATCAATTTAAATTAAGATCTGCAAGAGGGAAAGTCAGAAAGAAATCTGTTGTCTTGTTCCAACATGCAGTCTGGGGGAGGAAGCTCTTCAGAACTGTCATGCTAAGAAGTGAAGATGTTTTTCTATTGCCAGTTTTATCACCAGTGAACTGATAAATCCAAGTGCTTGTTGCACTTATCTTTTTTCTCAAAGCTGAATTGCCTGGGAATACATGTGGAAGTAGTGTCATAACTGTCAGGAATTTCATCTTTACTGTATTCTTGGTGGACCCCCCCCCCCCTCTGTTTCCTTTATCTTTTGATTCCACTTGTAAAACCTTTTCGATGTAACTAGCTGTTCTTTCTCACCATATGTCAGTTATACACACCACTGTCAGGTTTCACAGAAACATCACCACCAGAATCAAGTTCAAAATATCAATTCAGCATTTCCTCTCTATTTATGCTGCGTTTGGAATTTGAAGCCCTTTATTCTGATGGGTTTACAGACACTGTAACATGACTAGCACCAGTAGCCATCTGCTAGTAACAGTAGCCAGAGAAGTGGTTTTCTTTTCACTAGGAGATTAACCTTCCAAAGAATTTGTGATGGGACAGATTGTTCTCTTGGGGCACAATGCAGTCAGAAGAATGGCATAAAATCTAACCCATAGGTCTAAACTTGTGTAAGGAGGAATGTATTGCCAAAATTGCTTGGCATATTTAAAACAAAACAAAGAAACTTACTGTAAATGAAGGCAGGAGTCGAAAACAGCAGAACGTGTGAAGACGTGGTGTAATGAAGGCTGATACCAACTGAGTGATCATGTATTTTTGTACATCAACAAACGATTTCTTAAAAAAAAAATGTTTTTGTTTGGACCATCTAATGTTAGCTCACTCTGATTAATACAATTTATTTCTATATCACTGCATTTTGAAAATTAAACATCCAAGCTAAGCGATAAATCCTCAACCGTCATGAGTTAAACAACTGGCACCTGATTGTTCACCATTCCTGATGTTTGGTGGGTTTGTAAGTCACTTAGACCACCAGAGGCTGTATGTGACAATTTCAACCATGGACAAATATTTTATTTCCACATTTGTGTGTTGACAATACAAGTTACATTACATTTGCATTGTGCAGTGATAAAATAAAACATCAACAATGACAGCTTGTTTTACTTTTTCAAGATGGAATTCAAGTTATGTAGCCTCAAGAATGCCCTCTGCTTTTATGTCTTGAACCTACATACACTTGTGTAATTATGACTTAATTCTCATCATGAGAATAGTTTAGACATGACCTTGGTAAAGTATCATTAAATCTGTGCGGTTGTTGTCTTTATTGTGGGAAATACCTGTATTTTACATCTTGTGTTTTCAAGATTTATGTTGATTACATAATTTTTGTTACTGGAAGTTGGACTTGAGTCATTGCTCATACAAATCTCCATGAATCTGTGCATCTCAAGTTTTCTTCCAGGCAGTATTTTGTGAACTGGTGATGTTAACTTTCCCAGTTCTGCAAAGGCAGTTGTGACAATTTAGTGTCAAGTACGTACAAAAGTTTTGTCTTCTTATGTGTTCATATTATGAGGGAACATCTAAATTCTATCTGTACGTGTTAACACATAGGTAGAGGAAGTAAAACTTTTGTTTGAAATTGACTTTAAACTGTAACAAATAAAGGCCTTTGGGCAACTGGGTGACTTAAAAACCCACCAAACTTCATGGTTGATGAACGATTATGAAGCTTACAAAATATTCTGCAGTGTTTCAGAAGTACAGTGCCAAAAACTGTACTACATGGAGTTAAGAAATTGTCTCCTGCTGTCGAGGAGTGTTTGAGATACACACATTCACTTAACCTGGTTCAGTATTTGTGCATTGAGATATCTCACAAATTCTAATGAATGAAATGAAATCACCATCATAGTAACTGCGGCTGTAACATTTCCTGCAATAAAGTGTGAACACAGTGCTGCATATATTTACTGAGAGTTGTACCAGGTTCATGTAGTGAGGCATGTCCAGTCTTATCACATGGTGGAAATGAAGTCATAATTATGAGAGTTGAGGAGGAAGTTGATGTAAAAGAGGAGGACATTCCTGCGGCTGTAAAATTTTCTACGGCAAAAGTGAAATGTAAAGTCATTTTGACCAGGCTACACAGTATTGCTGCATCCCCATTAACATTACACAGTCTTGGCACTTCACAGCACTGATAATTTGACACTACTTTTTGGCCATTCATTCATCTTCTGATTATTACTGTTCATCTAGACATTCACTCCTGAACTCCACCCTGTGAAACAAACATCCCAGGCTGTACATTGAGGCCATGCCCTATGTGTGTCATTGCCATCCCACCATCTTGTCACTCGCACTACCCTTTTGCCCCTCTCAGCACCCATTCCTAAACAATATACACCAACTTTTTATGTGACTCCTTTTAGATTGCTTGATCCTGATGATGAAGGCACAATGGTCCTCTGATACATTGGGTTCTGTTTACTCAATGACACAGCATAACATCCCAGAAGATTTGAGTCTTCAGCAGCACCACTTTGGGGATACTAAACTCACAAAATCACTACAGGTATAAACCACGGGAATATGTAACAATACCAATTATGATGAGGTACTTCAACCAATGAAGTGCCATAACATTCTTCAATTCATACAGTAAAAACAACAAATGCACTAATGTTAAAATTATATATTTTTGTCATATCCATATGTCGATGTATCTTGAGCATCCTTGGTAGTTACTGAACATCAATAAAGCATATATAAAATCGTAGGTGGCTGGTATAACGTGGTATGTTCTGCACATTTCATTAAACCAAGTGGAGATGTTGGTTTTATATGGCTATTCTATGATGTTTTTATAATGTTGTGTATCATCTGCCTGAGGGTACTAATGTTATTCTCATCAGTGCCTTAATAAGCAATTCATACAATAAAACAAACAAATGCACTAATTAAAAAAAATTAACACAAAATATGTCAACTACAACATTTTTCCATCTTAAGCTGGCTCTATTGATGTTCAGTAACTACTTGACAGTGATCAAGATAGACTGAAACATGTCAGAGTGATGACAAATTGTGTTTAAAAAGCAATATAATTTTTAACGTCATTGCATTTTCTGGTTTTTTAATATGAATTGTTTATTAATGCATGGACATTAATAACATTAAGATAATGTTTGTCATCCTCATTGGTAATGTCTATGTAATGTACAGAAGTGAGTTTATAAAATGCAAGCTACTTCAAAAATATCTTGAGTATTTTGTATATTGTGACAGTGCTCACAAGAAGAAAGAATTGATTCAGTTATATGCATTGTAACAGGGGGAAGCTGAAATTTGGGAGAAATTTCCTTAGGTAAATTTACGTAGATATCACCAGAAATACCTATGTTCAAAGTTGAACTGTTACAAATATAATGACGTGAGAAGAATGTGGTATTTCAGTTTCATTTGCTGTATTTTTTTAACATGATGCATTATCATTACACTGCCACATTTAATCCTTGACCCTCTAGCCAAACCAAGCCATATGCAGGCTATATAAGTTACTTCAGAACCCAAAGGACAATTTTTATGATGCTAGTGCAAATTTTTGTAGCTTAAATAATGGCTTTATATGATTCAGTTGTTAATTACATTCTTTACATGCAGAGTTAAAATTATAGACCTACAAATTCCTCCCTGTTTTAATTTGTATTTACTAATGAATAAATGTTGAGCAGCTCCCATTGTTATCTTGCCTCAGTACTGTCTTCACATAACCATTCCAACTACAGATGTAGTTATGTTTGATTATATTGATTTAATTTAACCTAAAGAATATTAATGGCTAGTTAATGAAGTCAGCAAGAATATAGAATATCATCCATAATACAGAAACAATGCAACAATAAAAACATGAATAAAAACACATTAAAAATGAAACAATTGTACATAATTTTCATGTGTGCACCTAAACTCGTGATATTTTAAAGAACTAAGAAGGTACCACATTCGGTCTGAGATAGATCAATGACAGAAATTGGTGCGTGGTGTAACATTATCTGTACAGACATCCTTAGCAGATATGAAGTGATCAGGATTTTTTTTGCCTGCAGAACTGGCATTTAATGTTGTAAAAAGTCTGATATTTTGGGTAGGAACTTATTAAGAACAGTGGTATGAAGGGGATGGACAGAATCAGCATGATTTTGGTAATGAAATTTAAAATAATTTCATGAAGTTTATACTTCTGAACCAAAATGTTTGTTTAAAAGAAAGTACTGTTTTACTAGTGTTGAGTTTCATGAATTCAACATTGTACCAACCTTGTCTAAAGTAAAGGTACCAGAGTATAATTATTAGAAGATCTAACAGCATAAAGAGTTGTGATGTCATCAGCAAAAAGAAAATATCAAGGGTACTTTAAACTTCAGAAATTGTTTAGCATATATTGAAAGACAGAAGCCCAAACCATCCTTGGGGAACACCACAAAGCACCCATGCAGACACTGAAAGACTTTCATAACTTGGAAATGGGAGTGTTGGTTCAGTAACTGTAAAATCAGTTCACATAACTATCAGAAAGCCCCAAAACACTAAGTTCATGAAGAAGCATGGCATGTGGAATGAGGGTGAACGCACTACTGTTGAACAGTGTATATGGCCTCAGCTTGATTCTAAAACCTAATTTAAGGGTGATAAAAGTCGAGTTACAAAACTGGTAATGAAAGATGTGGATTTAGTGAAAAAAATTCTTATAGGCATTTAATTTAAATTTAAAATTGTGTCATTTTGTCATGCATAACCAATTGATATAATTAGGAAGTCATTAAAAATAGTGGATGTGTAACTGCTAACAGAGGCACTCTGCCTTTTTCAAATACAGGAACATTGCCACTTGCTTCCAGGAAGTTAGAAAATGTTGCTAAGGGAACATCAGTTTGAAAATACATGTTTGAGAACAGCTACAAATGTCTCGGCATAAAACCTGGCATGTAATTGAATACACAAAGTCTTACATTGTCTTAGAAGTTCGGAGGCTTTACAAATACATGAACAGAAATAGGTGGTAAAAATAAAAGTTCAGATGACAGAATTTGAGGTTTAGACCCTTGAATGTATTAGAATTGTTTTGCAAAGGCATCATTCAAGAATACGTACCTCAACAGCAACCCGTTAATATTTGATTACATTAGTGTCATAATGTCTAGACAAGTTTCATAATATAACAGTGTCACAATTCTGTTTCATGTGAGTAATGGTTTGCTGCCAGTAAGTTGGCCCTGAATCTGGATCAGACAAATATAAAGTTTGTAGCAAATAATTTTCCACATCCATTAGTACTGGCTATGATAAAAAAAATATATATATATATATATATATATATATATATGTATGTTTTTCACTACAAATTAATAACCACCTTAAATGGAAGAGTCATGTTCATCAGATAATTCCTTAATTTTGTGGAGCATGTTATATAGTTAGGTTATTGACAAAACCATTTATTTTGCCAGTTTTAGGCACATTCACAAAATTGTGGAAAATGAATGTTAGCTTTGTCATGTCTGTCCACTTGGAACAACTCAGCTGCAATTGGATGGATTTTCATGAAATTTGATATTTCAGTTTTTTAAATCTTTTGAGAAAATTCAAGTGTCATTAAAGTAAGACAATAACGGGTAATTTACATGAAGACCTATATACGTTTCTGATTATATCTTGCTCAGTTCTTCACAGAATGAAGAGTGTTTTCAGACAAAAGTTGTAGAGAAAACCAAACCCCTTTGTGTCTTCAGTAATTTCTTTTCGAAAATGTTGTTTGGCATACCTGACCGTATGTCTAGTGATTGTTTTTGGGCACATCCATGATCCATAATGGGGGGATGTGAGGATTGCAAGATGGGGAGGCTGTCTGCTTCTGGTTAATTAGTTTTGTATCTTTCTGTTTGTTGGTTTGAAAAACTCATGCTGAGTCACGGTGTATTTATTTGTTGTGTTGGAGTGATCTCATAATGTATATAATTTATGATCATTATAAGTATTGTGATTATTATTAAAGAACTACTTGTGCTTGTGTTTGTTTCTATCCCCTTTCTTTCGTAACTGTAATTATATTGTGAGCTATTAATACACACGCAGGATTGTAAATTTGTTGTGTCAATTGTGACCTGGATGGTAATTATTCCCCCACGGAGCCGATGGTGTGGGACTTGGCAGCCCAAACATCTGATAGCAAACTTATGAGTGCTGCCCTCAGTGTGCTCAATTTTTTTATGACCCTGAGGGCTCACTGGATACCTAAGCCTACATACACTCAGCTATCCTTATGCAATAACAGTTGCACAAACTTCAGTGTTTCGTTATGTGTACATTGCCTGGCTCGTTACTCTGTAATGAGATACAAATACTTGTGGGGGAGGGGGGGATTTGTGTTACTGAAAAACTCTTTGCTCCATAAAAGAAAATTGTTAGAATTATCATCATATATCTTTCATGGAGTAGGGCCACTTGTTGACCCGTTCTGGTCTCGCGTATCCAGAAGTCTCGTCAAAGGTCTACCATGGTTTTTTCTGCCAGTTGGGGAGTAGTATTTCATTAACCTGGGTAATATATTTTGAGGCATTCTATTTACATGTTGTATCCAGCTTCTCTTGTATTCCAGTAATTTGTCCAAAATTGGTGTTATTTTTAGCTCCTTTGTAATTTGTGCATGTATACTGTGTTGCTATACTCCTGATGGACAGTGGACTTGTCTGAAACATGTAGAGTACTTTATCAAATAAATTTGAGAAATAGTGCTTCTGGTTGGCTTTCATTATAAGAACAATCCTGACCTTACACCCTCTGAGTGTCACCTGTTTGTTCCTTTAAGCCTGCAAGGATACTATTATGTTAATTCAAGGCACTGCAGGATGATGTGCACCAATGGCTGCAGAGGGGGGAGAGCAACTTTAACTGGGTGGGAAAACGTGCTCTTGTTCAAAGGTGGAAGAAAATCTGAGACTACACTCAAGAGTGAGTATGCTTTCAGTGGTGTTGTAGTGAAATTCTGTTAAATTTTGGGGGAGGGGGATTCAAGTGATACAGCTACAAGAATTTCATCGCCTTTGGCTTCTGTGTCCTCATGAACTTCTATGATGATGACTTTATATACATCTTAAAAATTGTTGGATATGACTTATATAAGTCTCAATAAATCTGTTCAGTTTTCATTGTAAGAAATAGTAGTCCCAGAAACATGTTAACTTTTTACATCTTGTGTTTTCACTTTTTATCTTGATCACTATTTTTTTCTTTTTTTCATTCCCAGTTCCCCATACGAGATTGAGGCAATTTAATGTTAAGTATGGACAAAAGGTTCATCTTCCTATGTGTCGATATTATTTGGAACATTTGAATTCTTTCATGAAGTATGAGCATGTAGGTAGAGGATATAAACTGTTGTCTGCAATTAACTTTAAACTGTCACAAGGAAGGCCCTTTGGCACCTGTGCATCATACAGACCCACCAAACATCATGTCTTGTGAACGATTATTAAGCTTATAAAATGTTCTGCAGAGTTTGGAAGTACAATGCCAAGACTTATACTATAAACAGTTAAATGTTTTTTGTTCTCAAGGGAAGTGTAAGATGACACACAATTACCTAAACTGGTTCAATGTACATGTATTGAGATGTCAACAAATTCTTTCTTACTCCATGGTGCAGAGTCCTTGATAAGCTAACTGGTTTGCTGCTAGTCAAGAAATTCCCTGCATTTCATGGAACCCAAAGGTTCATTACCGCACTCACAAGCGTCCGCCACCTGTCCCCATCCTGGGCCAAACCACATCCCACCTCATGGAGATCCATCCTAATATTATCCACCCATCTACGCCTAGGTCTCCCCAGTGGTCTCTTTCCCTCCGGTTTCCCCAACAAGAACCTATATGCCCCCCTCTCCTCCCCCATATGCGCCACATGCCCTGGCCATCTCATTCTTCTCGATTTTATCACCCGCACAATATTGGGTGAGGAGTACAGATCACTTAGCTCCTCGTTATGCAGTCTCCTCCATTCCCCCGTTACCTCGTACCTCCTAGGTCCAAATAT
>Ga0131853_10027180_pt1 | contig 10281 bp, 8 predicted proteins | sample TergutLab28metaG_FD_92764 | JGI IMG/M metagenome (GOLD analysis project Ga0131853, IMG submission 92764) | Labiotermes labralis P1 segment gut microbial communities from Petit-Saut dam, French Guiana - Lab288 P1 (version 2) (version 2) | ecosystem: Host-associated > Arthropoda: Insects >... | reverse complement strand
TCCGGTCTTGAGTTGCGAACGATTAGGCTTGCCAACAACAATGTAACAGTAACAGGAACTCGTACAAATATTGCACAAGTAGACCGTGTGCGGGTTCATGTAGATATTTGGGGCATAAATTACGATACAGAACTACCCAATCTGCGCCTGGAGGTAATTGATCGTTTTGGCCACGATATTACGCATCTTGTACAGTTAAGTGTACAGGAAACAACAGCCACTGTACTGGTCTGGCCAATTAAGACTATTGCTTTACGGGTAGAGCCCACAGGCACAATTGCTCATGGTTTTGCAGTTGATGAAATTGACACAGAGCCAAGGTTTATAGATGTAATTGGTGCGCCTAGCACGTTTAATGAACTAGAGCTGGAATATGTAGTTGTGGAACTTGATTTAGACAACAGGAATGAAAGTTTTATTGATAGCTTAGAAATAAGTGAATGGTTGCCAAACGGGGTGTTTTTAAGCAGAGAACAAGACCCTGTTGTTGCTGTAGTTGTGGCAATAGAACCAATTGAGCGCCGGGTGTTCCAGATACCATTTGATAACTTGCTTATTCGTGGTGTTGGGGTATTGTACGATATTGTAGGTAGCGTAACAACTGTAAGACTAAGTGTAGACGGCCCTCAAACAAAAATCAGCGGGCTTAGCCAGGGAGACATTGGGCTGGAGCTTGATTTGCGTAACCTCTCCATTGGAATACATCGCGTGCCGCTAACTGTAAATTTGCCAGATGGTGTAACATTGGCTCTAAACCCGCCCATGTTACAAGTTCAGATACATGAACCCGCAGGTGCAGACACTGACGAAGACTATAATCATTATAACTGGGAAGACCCGGGAGACGTTGAACCAGAGCCACCAGCACCTATAGAGCCAAACGGAGATATTGATAATGGTGGAGATGATGACTATGGTAATAATGATAATAACGGTGAATATTACAATGGTGACGAATATCTAAACGCCCCACCAAATGAAGAAGATGACGATGAGGAGTTTAATGATTGATAAAGCAAATATTTGCACCACTTTTTGCGTTAAAGGGTAACCCCCGCTATGCGGTTTTTACCGAGCCTTTATGGGGTATACCCTTTAATTTGTATATTCCATTTTTTGTATTATTTCAATACAGTTTAGGGGTGCGGGATAACTATATTGGCATTCTTGTGGCGGTAAGTTTGGCGGTACAAATGATTGCCAGCGTTTTAAGCGGCGTACTTACAGATAAATTTGGGCGTAGAAAAACCAACATAATTTGGGACCATCTTGCTTGGACAGTACCATGCCTTATTTGGGCATTTGCGCAAGACTTTTGGTGGTTCCTTATAGCGGCAATTTTTAACGGGCTGTGGCCGATAGGCGCGAATGCGTGGGAATGTTTGCTTGTGGAAGATGAAGAGCCAAACAAAATAGTACAACTATTTAACTGGATATACATTGCTGGCAGTGTTTCTATATTTTTTGCACCAATTTCTATTCTATTTATTAGCATGTTTGATTTAGTTTCGGTAATGCGTGTATTGTTCTTAATTTCTGCTGTTTTAATGACTGCAAAATTTTGTATTCATATATGGTTTGCCAGGGAAACCGGGCAGGGTGTAATTAGGTTAAGCGAGACTAAAGGCGTGCCAATTACAAGAATGCTTTTGCAATATGTGGGTGTGTTAAGACAAATATTTACTACACGTGCCACGCTTAGGGTATTGATTTTGATAATTGTTGTGCATATTCAGCATATAGCTGCGGGTTTTTTTTCATTGTATGTAACACAGGATTTGGGGATACCGGAGGCACATGTTGCTTGGTTTCCTGTACTTAGGGGGGCGATTATGCTGGTATTCTTTTTATTATTCCAGCGTATTTTGGACCGTTACCCCATTTATTTGATTATGATTGTCGGGCTTATGCTTTATATTTGCGGATATGTTTTACTTCTTTTTACACCTGCCGGGTTTTTGTTGCCTTTGTTACTGTTTACCGTAATAGATGCTTGTGCCGTGGCACTTTTCATGCCACGCCGAGACGCTATGGTGTATAACAATGTTGACCCAGCGGAGCGGGCGCGTATACGAGCTATGATGATGGCTATAATGCTGGGGGTAGCAAGCCCGTTTGCCATACTTGCCGGGCAGTTGTCTGAAATTAACAGACGTATACCGTTTATTGCAAGTTTGGGGTTGTTTGTGATTGTTGGTGTGATTGTTATGTTCGAACGGTCTGATATGTTGAAAAAAAGAAAAAAGACATGACACTGTTTTAGAACAGGTCTAATGTTTGCATATGACGAAATGGAGAGATGTACATGATGAAACCGGAAGAGTTGCTAAAATTAACAAAACCAGCCAGATACACCGGTGGCGAGGTAAACGCTGTGGAGAAAACTATTTCTCCTGGAATGACGCGGTTTGCTTTCTGCTTCCCAGATGTTTACGAGATTGGTATGAGCCATTTAGGTTTGCAGATATTGTATTTTTTAATAAACAGGCGGGAAGACACATACTGCGAGCGTGCATTCATGCCATGGTTGGACATGGTTGATTACATGAAAAAAACAGGACAACCACTGTTTGCACTGGAGTCAGGTGATGAGCTTAAAAAGTTTGACATGTTGGGTTTTACTCTGCAATTCGAAATGTCATATACAAACATTTTGCACATGCTAAGTTTATCCGGTATTCCGCTGCACACAAAAGACAGGGATGAAACGCATCCTATAATTTGTGCAGGCGGCCCATGCGCTGTAAATCCGGAACCGATGGCAGATTTTGTGGACTTTTTCTATATAGGTGATGGGGAAGCAAGCTTGGATGCAATTTTAGATTGCTATACTATTCACAAAAAAAACGGTGGCACAAAAGTGCAATTTCTTGATAGTATTTTGGATATTCCCGGTGTATATGTGCCTGCTTTTTATGATGTTTATTACAATGCAGATGGCACCCTGGAGGATTTTTTGCCAAACAACCCAAAGGCTCCTGCTACAATAAGGCGGGCATTTACGCCAAAACTTGACTTTTTCCCAGAAACTTTAATAACACCTTTAACAGAGTCCGTCCACAATCGTGCGGTATTAGAGCTTGCACGGGGTTGTATGCGTGGCTGCCGCTTTTGCCAGGCAGGGTATATCTACCGTCCTATGCGTGAACGTGGAGTAGGGGAGCTGCTAGAGCAAACAAAAAAACTACTTGCAGCAACAGGCCACGATGAAATATCGCTACTGTCTTTAAGTGCTTGCGACTATAGCAATTTTGCAGAGCTGGTAGACAAACTTATGGAAATTACAGAAAAAGAGCGCGTGAATATCTCTTTGCCATCTACACGATTAGATGCGATTGAAACATTGGCAAAAATACAGTCTGTACGAAAGTCATCATTAACTGTTGCCCCGGAGGCTGGGAGCCAGCGAATGCGGGATATTATTAATAAAAATTTAACAGAAGATGAAATTTTGGAAGGTTGCTATCGTGCATTTTTGTCTGGTTTTGATAAAATTAAATTATATTTTATGGGTGGCCTGCCCGGTGAAACTATGAACGACATGGAGGCCATCGTAAAGCTGTGCGACAGCATTGTTGACACCTATTATCGCTTAACATATGAAGAGCGTAAACGCCCGGTAAGTGTGTCTGTAAGCACGGCCTGTTTTGTGCCTAAACCTTTTACACCTTTCCAATGGGCGGCACAGGTTATGCCGGACGATTTCATTTCCATGCAAAAAAGTGTAAAAAGTATGATACGTAATAAGCGGGTAACTTACCGCTACCACGACGCAAAAACTGCACAGATAGAAGGTGTTATTGCCCGTGGCGGCCGTAAAATTGGTAAAGTTATTGAACTTGCATACAATGCCGGTGCTATTTTTGATGGCTGGAACGACCAGTTTGTTCCGCATTTTTGGGAACAAGCATTTAAGGATGCAGAAATTGACCCGGTATTCTATACTCACAGAGAGCGCCCGATAGATGAAAAACTCCCATGGGATTTTATTGATATAGGAGTGTCGAAAAAGTTTTTGCAGCGGGAATGGGAGAAGTCTAAAGAAGGTACGACTACGCCTAATTGTAGGGATGGCTGTGCTGGTTGTGGGACAAGATGCGAACGGAGTGATTCACATGGAAAATAAAATACGTTTACGCTTTTCAAAAACAGGCAAATTGCGTTTCATAGGCCATTTAGACTTTTTGCGTGTGTTTCAACAAGCAATACGACGTTCAGGTTTGCCAATAGCATATTCTCAGGGGTTTAACCCGCATCAAATAATTTCGTTTGCACTTCCGTTACCACTTGGAATGGAGAGTATAAATGATTATGCAGACGTAACGTTAACTACATCACTTCCACCAGAGCAGATTGTTAATAATTTAAACGGTTGTGCACCGCAAGGGTTGCATGTATCTGCGGCTTATAAGCCAGTTGGTGCCGCCGCCGCCGCTGCCACAGTTGCTGCCGATTATGTATTTGACTTGCAAAATTCTACAATATCATCTTTGCAAGCCGCTGCAGAAAAAATTCTAGGTTCTGAAACATTAATCATTCCTAAGAAAACAAAAAGCGGCATAAAAAATACAGATATTCGTCCGGATATTTATGAAATACACTGTGCACAACCAGACTCCAGCGAAACGTTATGCAAAGTGCATTTACGGCTTTCTGCAGGAAGTGCAAAATTTCTAAATCCGTTGGTTGTGGCAGAGTTGCTTCTTAGCACTAACAGCAACAATTATGAAATACCAAGCCATAGTACAAAACCTTGTACATCCACCATATCCCGTATAGAGTTATATCAAGCCAATGGCAAAGGGGGTTTTGCCACCCTATGACCACTGCAGCAAAACCGGTTAAGCGCCTGTTAATAGAGCAAAACGAAAATGGTACACGTACTGCCATAACAGAAAACGGTAAACTCTGTGAAATCTTTATAGACAAGGAAAACGCCACATCTAAAATAGGGCAGGTAATTGTAGGCCGCATACGAACAATAATGCCTGGGCAATTTGCATTTATAGATATAGGTAGCGGTAAAAACGCTTTTGCAAACCTAAAGCCGGGGCATACGCTAAAATCTGGCCAACCATTGCTGGTGCAGGTACAAAAAGACGCTACATCGTCAAAAGGTGCATATGTAAGCCAAGAGATAAACTTAAAGGGCTGGCTGGTGATATTGCATAAGCACCCCCCCGGGGAAGTTGGCGTTTCCCATAAAATAAGTGATGAAAAGGAAAGCCGCCGTCTAAAAAATGTAGTACGTAGGCTTTTGCCCAAAGGATATAGTGCAATTGTGCGCACAAATGCCGCAGGTTGCGGTACCGAAACATTGGCGGAGGAGATAAACAAGCTGCACCAAATTTATGAAGATATTCTGCAACATGCAGAGTTTGTATTACCTCCTGCTAGGCTCTACCCAAAAGTGTTCGCAAAAGTAGCCCCTATTTTAAACGACATAATATCTGAAGATTTAAATGAGATTATCATAAGCGCAAACGAGGAGATTTTTAGCGAGGTATCGGGCTACATTTATGGCATTGCGCCAAATTTAAAAGAGCGTGTTGTCCGTCATAACAACGAAAATGGAAAGTTATTTGACACTGTAAAAAAACAAATCCGCAAGGCGCTGGAAAAAGTTGTTCCACTGCCATGTGGCGGGTTTATTACAATAGAAGAAACAGAAGCTTGTGTAGTGATTGATGTTAACACCGGCAACAATGCAAATGCCTACGACTATCGTGAAACTGTGCTTAACACAAATTTGGAAGCCGCGGCCGTAATTATAGACCAAATAATATTACGCAATCTTTCGGGCATAATCATAATCGACTTTGTAACTATGACCAAACAGGAAGATAGAGGCGCTTTAATGGAAACACTTGCCACAGAAGCAAAACGAGACCGTACAAACCCGGAGATATTTGGTCTTTCACCACTTGGAATAGTGCAAATGGCACGCCCTAAAAGGCGTTTACCTTTAAGCCATGTGTTGGAGGAAAATTGCCCACATTGTGGGGGTAAGGGGAAGAAGATTATCTAACCAAAATGTATTGCCATAAAATAATAATATGCAATGAAAAAAATCCAAGGAGGGATTGAAATGGACATTCGTAGCACAATAAGAATGACGAACGGCGTAGAAATTCCCACAGTCGGGCTTGGTGTTTGGCGTGTGGAAAACGAAGAAGAAATAAGAAGTTCCATTAAAGCCGCTATAGGTGCGGGTTATTGGCACATAGACACTGCAGCCATTTACCAAAACGAGGATATGGTGGGGAACGCAGTTGCCGATTTTGCAAAGCGTGAAGACATTTTTATTACAACAAAGCTCTGGAACACGGACCAGGGTAACGCAAAAGCCGCCTTTGAGGATAGCTTAAAGAAGTTGAAAACAGATTATGTAGACCTTTATTTGATTCATTGGCCATCTCCTGTTCATAATAAATATGTGGATGCTTGGAAGGCACTTATTGATATTTATGAATCAGGTAAAGCGAAAGCTATAGGTGTGTCCAATTTTGGTATAAGCCGCATTGCTGAAATAATTGATGCAACAGGTTTTGTACCACATATGAACCAAGTTGAACGTCATCCATTTTACCAACAAAATGAACTTGCCGCTTTTTGTGCATCAAATGGGATTGCAATGACTGCATACAGCCCATTAGGTAGCGACCATTTTGCGGAAATTGCTGAAAAAGTTAAACCTCTTGCCGAAAAGCATGGCAAAACACCAGCGCAAGTTATACTTCGCTGGCATTACCAAACTGGTTGGGTGTTAATTCCTAAAAGCGTAAAGCCTGCACGCGTTGCTGAAAATGCGGACATTTTTGGCTTCGAACTTGACGAAGCAGATATGTCATTTATGGCTTCACTTGACAGTGGGATGAAATTTTTGCCTGAGCCAGATACGGCAACATTTTAAACAATCTTCTACAACATTTTCGGGCGAATTTAATGTCTTGGCTATAGCAATAAAAAAATGAACTGGTCGGAAAATCCGACCAGTTCATTTTTTATTGCCTATAATATTACCTGGCAAACACATACCAAAACCCTAAAATAATAAGAGCCGAAGCAATTAAAAAACCCCAACCCGGCATCATAAACTGTACAATCATACCCACACCAATAAAGAAAAATATTAGCCCCATAAGTCGTTTTTTCCTAAACATGACAACAGCCCCTTCAAAACATCTCTTGCGTTATAATATGTACAAGTGCGAAAAGTGTGTTTTTCTTGGCACGCTATTAAAATTATGATATACTCATAATGTTTGTAACTAAAATAATATATATTATAGAAAGCAGGAGATACCAATGGTAAAAGTAGGTATTAACGGATTTGGCCGTATTGGCCGTTTAGCATTTCGCTATGCATTAACATGTGACGATGTACAGGTTGTTGCAATTAACGACCCATTTATAGACTTGGAATACATGGTCTATATGCTAAAGTACGATTCAACACACGGTCGTTTTTCAGGCAGTGTAGAAGCAAAAGACGGCAAGCTTGTTGTAAACGGTAAAGCAGTTTCCCTGTACAACGAAAGAGACCCTAAAGACATTGGTTGGGCAAAAGACGGCGTAGAGTACGCACTGGAATGTACAGGCATTTTCCTAACACAAGAGTCTGCACAGGCGTATTTGCAAAGCGGCGCAAAAAAAGTTATCTTCTCCGCTCCAGCAAAAGACGACAACACACCAACATTTGTAATGGGCGTAAACCATGACAAGTACACATCTGACATGAACATTGTATCCAACGCAAGCTGCACAACAAACTGTTTAGCCCCTCTTGCAAAAGTTATTAATGATAATTTTGGCATTTCAGAAGGTCTTATGACAACAGTTCATGCAACAACCGCAACGCAAAAAACCGTAGACGGCCCATCTGCAAAAGATTGGCGCGGCGGCCGTGCGGCAAACACCAACATCATTCCGTCTTCTACAGGTGCGGCAAGAGCAGTTGGCCTTGTAATTCCGGAGCTTAAAGGCAAACTTACAGGCATGGCGTTCCGTGTGCCAACTACCAATGTTTCTGTTGTAGACCTTACCGTACGCTTGGAAAAACCTGCTTCTTACGAGCAAATTAAAGCTGCAATTAAAAAAGCAGCAGAAGGCGAACTAAAAGGAATTTTGGCTTATACAGAAGATGCAGTTGTTTCTACAGATTTTATTGGCGAATCATGCACAAGCGTTTTTGACGCAGCCGCAGGTATTAGCCTAAACGACAATTTTGTAAAATTGGTGTCTTGGTACGATAATGAATGGGGATATTCCTGCAAGCTTATTGACCTTATGCGCCATATGAAAAAGATTGACGGCTAGTATTTGCTTTCTCCTCTTCAAAGGAATATTTTTGTATGCTGTTTTTATATACTTTGAAGAGGAGTTTTTAACATAATATTAGGAGAGAGGGAAATTATGTTTTGTTCACATTGCGGGACTAAATCGGAAGAAGAGTTAAAGTTTTGTGCTTCCTGTGGGACAGAGTTTACTGTTACACTTGCAGAAGTGGAAAGCGGTACAGAAATTAGTGGGGCAACAACTGCCACTGCTGCAAAATCTAAAGGAATTATTTGGATGGCAGCGGCTGCAGTTGCGGTTATTGCTGTTGTAATTGTTGGTGTAACATTTTTTAACAGGTTAGGGCCATTGCTAACGGTACAAAGGTCTTTGGGTAATTTTACAAGCGAGGTTTCATCTCGTTTCGAAACCACTCCTTTACATGCTTTTGAACTGCTTTATAACAACTTAACAAACGGTACCACTACCGTTAGCTTTGATTTCGATAATGGATGGGAACGATTTCGTGGAGATGTAACAGTTATGGCAGACAGCCGCCAAAACGCTGCTTCTGCATCTGCCGAGTTTAACTTTGACGGTGTGCGCTTTGATGCAGAGTTTATGTTGAACAACCGCTATGCCGTAGCTCGTACCGGGCTTTTGGGCGACCAATTTTACGGAATCACATACGCTACTTTCAGAGACGACTTTCAGTCCTTTGGTAGACACATGGGGCTGGACAGACGTACAATGGATACTATTTCCGACTTTATAGAATCTCTTGAACAGTCTATTAATGCAGATAGCGCAACAGAGCAATATCAGCATTATATGGACGTTATTACAGCATTTATTCGAAATAGCGATTATGAGTCCAGCCGTGAAAATGGCATGACACGTATTGAATTTGTGTTTGATGACAGCGACATCACACGCCTTTTGTGGGACTTGATGGAAGCATTTGAAGACGACGATAATATGCGTAGCTCTTTTGATATGTTCGAGACAGGCGTTTTCCGTGATATTGTAAATGAAATGCGTAGCGGAATACGCGAGATTGAAAGATATTTAAGAGGCGAGGTATCGTTGATATTGTATGTTGGCAGCAGAAACCGCCTTAACCGTATGGAGTTATATGCAGATTTAAGGTTTGACGGCGATAGAGCGCAAATTGATATGGTGCTAGACCTTGGCAATTCTGCTCTTGATACATGGGAGCTTGAAATTACCATAATCGATGGAAATTGGACAGACCGGTTCTCTGTTGTGTGGGATATTCGGGAAAGTAACAACAGGCATACCAACACAATTACCTTTAGAGACCTTGATTCAAGAGATTCTTTCGAGCTATCATCTGTTTGGAACAGCAATACCGGTGCGTTTACTCTGGGCTTTAGAGATGATTCCCCTTGGGGTAGCACAGGTTCTTTTGACGGTGTGTTTACAAGTGACAACAGAGGTGGATTTAACCTGTCGTTTGACCATGATAATGGTTGGGAAAGATTGCGCATAGATATTGAATCGTCCAACAGTTCTAATATTCTCTTCCCTTCAAACTTTATTAATATAGATGAATGGGGTAGCCGCCTTATTGATGATTTGGAGAGAGCGATTGACGACCTTTTCTGGGGTTGGTAGATTAAGGGCAATTGCCTTGTTATAATAGTATGGAAAACCGCAGATCTATGAAATCAAGGATTGCGGTTTTTTTATATGCTAGAAAAAAGCGGCAGAGCTGCTTTTGTGTTATTAAATCATTTGCCTTTTGTTATTGAAGAATAAAATTTTTGTTTGTCATTTGTGTACTGGCTGTGGTATAGTTGTATTATGGCTCAGTAAGGTGGTAGGAGGTTTTAGATGAGTAACGAGGATAAAATTTTAGCTCTGTTAGAGAAACAAGGCACACAGTTAGAAAAATTGGTAACTGATGTGGGAATATTGAAATCCGATGTAGGAACGTTGAAAGACGACGTGAAAACGTTGAAAGTAGATGTAGAAACGTTG
>Ga0131853_10027178_pt1 | contig 10281 bp, 7 predicted proteins | sample TergutLab28metaG_FD_92764 | JGI IMG/M metagenome (GOLD analysis project Ga0131853, IMG submission 92764) | Labiotermes labralis P1 segment gut microbial communities from Petit-Saut dam, French Guiana - Lab288 P1 (version 2) (version 2) | ecosystem: Host-associated > Arthropoda: Insects >... | reverse complement strand
TTATTATTATTATTATTATTATTATTATTATTATTATTACATTTGATTGAGTGTGTGGAACAACTCGATTAGTCTCAGGATTTGTTCCAGTGGCAAGCTTCTGAAAAGGGTGATGAAGTTTTCTGCGTTCATCTGTTCAGGCGTGGAAGCCAAATCTCGGCGGCCACATAATTAATGATGATCGCGAGGTAGAATCGGTTGTGACAAGACGGCTGGTAACAGAAGATGGCTGCTAACACACCACGCGGACTTGTATCGAGAAGGAATACAAAAGTTCGATCCACAATTTGATAAATGCCTCAATTTTGGCGGGACTATGTGGAGTAGTAGTGGAATACCAGTACAATTAAACGTGAACTTTTCTTATTGAGGAAAAGACAGGAAAAATGGGCATTGTAACCTTATTTTCTGACCCATTCTGTGTCCATCACAGTAGAAATTTTTTTTATTAAATAAAAGTCGTAAAAATTTTTACATTAGAATGTGATTGGAAATTCGCAGCTTACGAAGGAAAGAGCCAAAATGTGTTTGAGGTGACAGAAGGAAAATGTGATGACGTAATCCTTCTAATAACAGTAAATTAAACGTACGAAACGGATAATAGTTCATTATTTTTGAAGACCGATTTTTACCTAAATTGTGAATAAGACTTCAGTTCCTACCTATAAGATAACGATAACACCAAATCACTCGATGAAGCAGAGCCCTTCTTAAGAAGCTAACAGGTTTCTCAACTAGTCAAGACATTTTCCGCATTTTATGGAACCTGAAGGTTCATTGCCGAGTTCACAAGAGCCTGCCAACTTTCCCTATTCTAAGCCAGGTCAAACCAGTCCATGCTCCCCCATCCCACTTCTTTAAGATCCATTTTAATATTATTTCCCATCCACGCCTGTATCTTTCAAGTGGCCGTTTCCTTCACGTTTCCACACCAAAACCCTGTGTGCAACCAAAGATAGCACAGTGTGTCCATAAGAGAACCAGCTTCTTAAACCTGTGTAGGGAAATAACCACTGATTTCATTAAAATTTACAGACCACTCAGTCGAAATATGTGGACAAAATGTAGAGTACCTTCGACATTAAATCAACTGATATATATATATAACTCGGCTTTAAACATTTAAATTTTTGAACAATATGTGGACAAAATGTAGAGTACCTTCGACATTAAATCAACTAATATATATATATATATAAAATCAACTGATATATATATATATATCAGTTGATTTGATGTCGAAGCCCAGTTATATATATATATATATATATAACTGGGCTTTAAACATTTAAATTTTTGAACAATATGTATAAAGGAACTGATATTAAAGTTTATAAAACACGTCTGTTAATTGTTGTAATGCTGGCCGTTTAAAAGGACAGAACGCTAAACACCAGTAATTAGTGGTGTTTAGCGTTCCCATAGATTATAGTCTATGGGAAAGAAGTATCAGGAGCAGAGGCTCCAGAAATTTAAACGCTCCCTCTTCTCCGTAGTAAACATTTTATATGGCCTCCGAAAATGAACCTAAACGTATTAATTACGGTGTACGTTTTAAATTGTACCTCTCTACTATCCCGTACAACTTCCAAATGTCACTGCTTAATTATCAGGCATCCATAATCATTTTAATACTTTATTTTTTTTTTCTCTCCAGGTGATGTGAATCATGAATTTGAGAGATCTGTTTTGGGGTAGTGCCATGGACATGGTTTTGGAGGGACAGAGTAAGACAACGAAGATACGTAACCCTTCAGATCCGGGTATTTACTTCATGTACCAATTGATTGAACTTTCGAAAATTCTACTCTCTGCTAACAGATCGTATTGTTGTGCTTCGTATGGCTCTCAGAATAAGCAGTAGTTATTTATCTATGCAGCACTAACTAATTGGCTTTTATAACCGAGTTGCAATGTGTGTGCTGTGCGGTCCGAACTAAATCTTCAAATATAATTCAGTATACTTTTCGTATTTGAAGGCTTAATCACAGAATTGGTTTCGTGGTTGAGACGAGTCAGTTGTATTCCGACTACGAATCAGAAAAGCCAATAAGTCTCGCGATATCCCGTGCAAGAAGGCAACAAATTCCATCACGGACACCAAAGACTCGTCACTGTGACAACGAGAGCCTTTCCTTTTTGTTGCCTGTTCCGATGTATCCCCATTTCGTTTAGGTTTTAACATGTTCGGTCGTGTGTGTTGCATGACATTGTCGCAGTGAGCGTTTCGCGACATTGCGTCACGGCAGATGCCTGAACTTTGTGTGTCACGTGGCTGTCATATGGACAGAAATCTGTAAGATTAGAGATATTGGTGATACTTTCAACATACGTCACAGGTATAACTACCGCGCAGTACGTATGTGAATCCTGGGCTCTCTGGGAATCAAAGTGCCAAGTGAAGTATCAGAAAATTATAAAATGAAATACCATATATTCCTTCCTGCTTACACCACCTATGAAGATGGAACAGACAGTTTGTTCCGAAACGTCGGCATATAACATTCAGACGCCGGGGAATCACCCAAAAGAAAGAATACAGCATTCACAACACGGCGAAATTTTGAAATCAAGAACCTTATAATTGTTTACTATCACCTGGTATGGTTAGGCTGATTAAGTAAAGAAGATGTAATTCAAATGTAAAATTATAATGTAATGTAAAATTAGAATGTAATGTAAAAAGAAAAGGAAGTGGACATTGTAGGCATATGGGAAACTGTTAGAAAGTGTCATGGTACGATACAAGGGGAGAGGAGAAAAGTGGATTTTAGGAAGATGGCTTGTGAAGAAAGGAACTTAATGAAAATTGTTCAAAGTAGATCCTAATTCGATGGTTTTCTGAAGACGGGGATAATACTTCGGGTTACAAAAGAGAAAATTGTATGAACGTTAGAATAACTGTAAACTGCTCAGCTGTCTACAACTGAACATCTTTGTCTGACCATTTGTCTGTTCAGTTCGTAATGTTGTGATGTTAGGTATTTAGTTTGAAACAATCTGCAGTGTCTTTAGCGTGTAGGTTAGTGACTTTCTCGTAGTAAGATCTCAGTAACACTGACTTAACATGCTTCATTTTAAATATTTTTACTTATTACTATTAATGACGACTGAACATATATTTTAAGTGTGTATTTTTGCGCCATATTTATTATCCGAGCGAGACACAAGACTAAACGTTCTGTTTCTTTATTAGTTATCAGCTTCGAAAATATTAACTAAGATATTAGTTCCTCAGCAGGACAATTTATTTTCCGTATTTTGTAGAACACGATGGTTCATTGCCGTTGACACAACAGCCGTCTAATTATCTGTATTCTGGACCAGTTCACGCAACCCCTACATTTAAATTAGCAGTAAATTATAAATAATAAAGATTACAGAAGTTCGGTCTGTGACACCATGTAGTCTGGCAGAAATTTGAAAACTTTAGGTGAAATAACTACCTATATTTTCAGCAAAGGTAAAATGTTCTCGTTACAGGCCCGGTGTGGCCCAGAGGGTGGGTAGAGGTATAGCTCTATCTTCCATGACCGCGGCACTAGAAGGGGTGAGTGGTCAGCAGCACGCCCCGACCGCACTTTACCCCCGGGAAAGACCCGGTACCTATTTTACAGGAGGCTGGGTGGGCCCCAGGGCCGGTCTGGACGGACGGAAAATCTCGTCCCCCCGGGATTCGATTCCGGACCGCCCAGCCCGTAGTCAGTCTCTATACCGACTGAGCTACCCGGCCAACTCTATTATCAGTAGAGAATATTAAATTACTACCTTCATAGTCACTGCCATGAGATCTTTAAATCTTACTCACCATAAATCATAATTCATACGTAAATTGCTTTCTTGTGAAGAAACGGAGTGTGCAAGAAAATTCTGAACCTCAGTACGTAAAAGAAACACATGCATCAATGATGTTACACACTCTTTATAAAACATTGCATGTTAATATTTTGATGTAATAAACAACTCCTTGCCATAAGACGAGTGGTACAACGTTAGACATAACAGGAGAGTTTTTTTTCACTGTAGTGCGTGGCCGTGTTTCATAGAACATAGATGACGTAGACCATTTCTGCTGTATTCTTCTGCTGCGCTTCGACGTAAACGTATATATTTTAGTGGTTTAAACCCATCTAAATGTACTGAAATGCCAAGAGCTGTAGATAAGTACTCAGAATAAGTACTGTAGATTAATTTACATATAAGATGCCATGTTACTAATGTTGTCTATAAATATCAGATACTTGAAAACGACATAGTACAATAAATTTCATTCACCAACCAATGCACTGTTTATTAAACTTGACAAAGTTTTAAATTTACATTAAAAATCACTTTGGTTTGCTCCTAAATGTTTCGGTCTACGACCATCATCAGGGAGCCTTCACTAGAGCCTAGCTAAAGTTATATTTAGGTCAAGATTCGGTAAAAACTACGTCGTTACACACACCAAACCTGTGGCATGCTGCCACACCACCGCGTAACATTTAACGACGTAGTTTTTTTTTAAACCGAATTTTAACCTAAATATAACTTTAGCTAGGCTCTAGTGAAGGCTCCCTAAAGATGGTCGTAGACCGAAACATGTAGGAGCAAGCCAAAGTGATTTTTAATGTAAATTTAAAACTTTGTCAAGTTTAATAAAGAGTGCATTGGTTGGTGAATGAACTTTATAGATACCAAAATGCACGGTACAACGATTAAAAGCAACATAGTACAGTACTTCACTGACGAGAAAAGCAGTGGAAAGAGATGGTTACGGGAAATGGCTTTTTAAATCACAGCTCATATGTTAAGTATTTAAATTCTATAGACGCCACTAAATACAAAATGGCAGTGTCTGTAACCTAATGTAATATCGACAGTGCCGAGTGGCCTGATGCTGCGGATTATGACTGCGTAGTACAGTAGCCTTTTTATGTTGCGATGACCGCTGGGAAAGAAATGGTGGGAGTCTGAGACGGCTGCATAATACGGTGTTTCACAGTTTGTGATCATCGAAGGTAATTTGCTGGTGATGAGGAAAACGAGGGTGAGTTTGGCGTGTAAGTTTATATGTACTGGAGAGGTGATAAATGCATACTGAGTTTTGGACAGAAAAGTGAAACGAAGAGATCACGTGGGTTACATTTGTAGATACCATTAAAAGTGGTCTGGAGGAAGTAGGGTAGAATGGTGTAGAATGGGTGTGTGTGATTCCGGTTACCAGTTGGGTATTGTGGCAGCATGACATGCTGCCACAATACCCAACTGGTACAACGAAATTAATATGTGACTATTTCTAGTATGACTATAGCAAGGAAGGTATAGCTCCCTGAGGATGGTCTTGGGACCTAAGCATGTCGGAGCGTTTTGAATGTTTTAATGTGTAAATTTTATAAATTTTATATATGTGCAGTGGTTGGCGTAATAATTGAGTATCTGAGGAACATTTACCTTTTGAGCAACGGCTTTATTCTGTGGAACTATTTAGGAGGGACGGCGTCTTGTTCTGAGTGAAATATTTGAATTAAGTTTAAAATCAAAACTAGGACTGTCTTACATACACTTAAGCGATTTCTCGATAATAGAAGTAGTAATTTCGTGAGTACTTAAGTGTGGCAAAATGCTAATAGATAATACAGTTTTACGTTGCATGTATCAAAGTGTAACTTCCAAGCACTTGTTTATGCCTATGGTAAAGGTAAAGGTAAAATGCACCCTTGTACAGGCATGAGGCTCTGTACAGGCCGTACGGCCCATAGGTGAAGTAGACGTATAGTTCTTGACCAGGGTACTAGAAGGGAGTGAGGGGTCATTGTCACGCCCCGGCCGCTCTTCACCCACGGGAAGGACCCGGTACGCATTGCACAAGAGGCTATGTGGGCCCCAGGGCCGGTCTGGACAGGTGCGGAAAATCTCGCCCCCACCGGGATTCGATCCCCGGACCGTCCAACCCGTAGCCCAGTCGCTATACGGACTGGGCTACCCGGCCCACATACCGACTACGCTACCCGGCCCACTTATGCCTATGAGCCTGCTGTAAATGAAGAGTGTAAGAAGACATGTAGCTCCCGCTGCACCATCCAGGCACCAGTTTGAAGACTGGGAATTGCAAGAATCTCTTACCAAGGACTTGAAAGGATTAAAAATACACTGATGATTATATTAAATGGAATTATTGAGTATTATTTCAGTTTGATATTTACACGAATTACACAACGTGATATGATTATAAAAATATTTAAATACTGCGGGTATGATACAAATAATTTAAGATAAATAAATTAATGGCACATTGTAGTAATACAATCTGAACGCAGCGATTCAGTCAGAATTTAAAAATAAATTATTAAATAAGTTAATGCAACAAGATGTACACAAAATCTGTTCAACAGGTGGCCCATTATGTGTTCTGGATATACGTCACAGGTAAGATAAGAATAAATACTTCCTAAGCCACTTATCACTGCTTTTGCAACAATAAAAAAACACACATTAAGTTACACTGCAAATCATCTTAGTGCGAGAGCCTATTTCGTAAACCATATCACATACAACATTCACACAATACGTGTCTTGTATAGGATGTCCAACTTTAAGTAGACCCCACTCTTACAACCCACAAATACGCTCTTAGCGTGTACATTAAACATTTATTATGCAGGGTGCCTCTTCATCGCGAAACTGCTTGCCGTAGAGCGGACGACATCGTTGCTAAGTAGCGACTGTTTACGCCGCCCGCTCTGCAGTGCTCAGCTGTCTTCAGTTCCACGATGAAAACGGCTAGCTTTTAAAACGCTTTTCACAAAACAAGTTACCGTTCAAGTTCAATCTACTACATTTTCAAAATTATTTTTATTCCCTCTAACGGACAGCAATGCTCAACCCTGTCTTATTCATAAAAACGGTTAAATATCACCTTAGGCTTAATAAATATAGGAACTATATAACCTTAGATCACATACAAATTGCGAGGCAACATTTTAAGCGTATCGCATTGTTTACAAACAAGGAAAGACGCGCTTTCCCTTTGAGATCAGTCCATCTGCAAAACACTGCTCTGTATTGAAACATGATATGTGTAACTATGCATAATGCAACGTTATCGTAATGGACTGTAATTGTCCTTACGACACTTTCTAATCGGTCGGCGTTACCTAAGCGATTTCTGTAGTGTTGCCCCTTATCAGCGGGGATTATTATGTCCTGTCACAAATTATTTTGATATAAAAATATTGCGAACTTTGGTCTCTAGAAAACATTCATTTGAACTCTACTTCTAATATTTCGCCATCGGACAGAATTAATATTACTACTACGACATTCAATTATAGAATTATAAAATGTCAGTTCAAATTCGAGACATGCTGTTTCATTAGAACGACCAGATTTGCACGTTTTCAAAACCTGCTCTTGGTGTAAATCTTAATAACCCTAGTGAAGGTCATATAAAGGTCATATAATATTTGTCCACTGTTTAATAGTAGCTCGGTGCGGTAAAGTTCGGGTCCCGAGCGAGGATGTTAGCCAACGAAAAACGGAGGCCTGGGTTCATCCCAGATCATTGCATTTATGATGTGTGGTAGATAAAGTGGCACTGAAACAGATTTTTCTTCTCTCGTCATTCCACCAAAGTTTCTTCGCCATCATATCTCATTCATCATCCGCCGATGTTATGTAAACTTCGAAATTGAACAGCGTCTTTAAATAAAACACTTCTTACTCCTCAAAATGTTCGTGCAAAAGAGCTGACTATTTAAAAATTCCAGTCACTTCTTAGCGGGTGGATGAATTCCTTCCCACATGCCGAAAATTGAATGTCATATGAGTAGGAATGATCGATTTAAAATCACGATGCGTGGTTTTTTCCTTTTGTCTTTTGTTTTTTTGACTTTTTTTCCTTATTGTTATGCGCTGTCAACTTGCACGAATTTTTTTTTTTTAGACTATTTACAATTGCTTCCCAGTCTTTGAGATACGCCTTGAAAAATAAAATGACGCCCCAGTCTTGCACTTTTAACATTGTTCCTTTTGGATTTTTATTCCAATTCTCCGTCTTCGACAGGATATTTTCCGCTTTCCCTTCAGGTGGAATTGCGTTCAGACACATTAGGGTCCATTCAACTTCACAAAGAACCTGCGAACAAAATAAAAATGACAATGCAATAATTATAATAATAACGAAGTAAAGCTGAGAGGCTTGTGTTGTACTTAAGAACTACGTCATAACGACGTATGTGGAATGGAGGTAAAGTTCTGCATATTATTATTGTATTCATTGAAAGGAGGTGAGCTCATTAGCTTCAACCTGCCTGCTTCACTCCACGAGAAAGAGCCCCAACCCACAGCACCAATAGAAAATGACTATTGGTGTGACGAAGTACTGGAGTAGAACCAATGTCAAACTTACTTTCTACTAGCGGCAGTGGAACACTGATAGTATACAGTTAATCACCATTTTGCTTGGACTATCCCGTATAAGAATAGTAAATAATAAAAGGGTAAAGCAATCCCTGTACAGAACTATTCAGGCCCAGAAGATTCCAGGAAGTTGAGACCCTCACATTTCAAGACATTCGACACATTAAAGTGGTAATGTTGTCAGCCCTACGCACCGGCCGCCTTTACCCCCAGGAAATATTCCTGGCACTCATTTCTGTTAGAGGCTAAGTCGACCTTTGGGCTATAGTACTGCCGCAAGGATTATGTCAATCAAAAATTCCAGTGACACCATTGGGATTTGAACCCGCGACCTTCCGGCTTTTAGCGCAATGCCTCAACCAACTGCCTGCCCCAAAGAAAATAATAATGCTTTATAATCGTGAAGAGTTGTAGTAAATTAAATTTATATGTATAAAATAGAACTGCCACATTTAGCAGTGACTTTGATATATTGTGTTCTTTAGCTGGTATGAATCCGGATTGATACGCTTCAAATATCTGAACATATTTACTGTGAGCTACAAACAAAAGTATTAGACAGTCAATCTAATCGTATAAGTAAAGACCAAAAGTGCAAAAGACAGAAGTAGTAGTTGCCTAGTGAGAATAATGTATAAGATTCTACTGTTCTGGTGTGTCACGCCAAATCAACTAGCAAAGAGCCACCGACGTTCCTTCGAATCGTTGGTAGAACGTCACCAATCGAGAGGGCGCAATAGCGCATACTTGAAAATCCCCCGGAATGACGCTGCAAATACCTCAAGTCTCGTACGAATGGTGTGTGAGCCAACGTACACAATTTATTTCAAATTTGACATTTACATTAGAACTCCTGCCCACAAGGATGTGGACAGCTGCAGTGACTATACTGCGGGCTCAAAACTATAAAACAGCTTGGTGTGACCGTATAGCACGGAAGGTTGTCCGCGTACCAGTCCGGACGTAATACCATGAGCTTTTAAAAAAAATCGGAACATGCAAAGCGTCAACACAATGTGTAATCGAATTGGATCCTGACCACGCTAGCAGACAGTCAACATAACTGGCATGACAAATACCTATTGCTGCGTGTACAGTGTTGAGACTCCTGATGATGGACAGTAGATCTGTCCGAAACATGTAGAGTTCTTTACCAAAATAAATTTGAGAAATGGTGCATCTCGTTGGCTTTTATTATAAGAATATATCACGATGCACGGTCTTATGAATGTCAGATTCTTCCGGGATATTACACCCTGCCATGGTTAACTATTTACTCGTCGACACGACTCACCACCCCAGAAGACTTCCATTTCAACCAGCACCAATTTCAGAACCTCAAACCCCGCATACTAATGCGACTTATTTAGTAATTTTATGTGTTTAATTGTTTGTTCCTACCCGTATGAGTTCTGTATGTATGTTGTCGATAATATTATATCTGTCCTTTTCTTCCTTTTCTTCCTTTTCGCCTAGACGGAATTTCTTCAGTTCCTCGAATGTAGCCGAGAAGATTTGTAGAGAACTCATAAATTTTTCGAAGACTTTCTTCACCTGTAAAGCAGGAAAGAAAGAATTTAAATAAAGAGGCACTTTCCTATAACATGAAGTTATAACTATGCTGTAATGACGTAGACCCTAACTCAGTATCTTGCAAAAAAAAAGCTCATTAATTCGAAATTTATATTATATTAGATTCCAATATTCAGCGAATCCAACAAAATTTATTCACTGAAACAGTTATGTTCTATACGTTTTTCTACTATATGATAGTTTGTGAAGATATTCGTTGCGCATTTGAAATCATCATGGGATAAACCTTGACTGTCTCTTATCGATATCTGGCAAGTTACAAAAAACACTACTGCACCCGTAAAGACG
>Ga0131853_10027176_pt1 | contig 10282 bp, 9 predicted proteins | sample TergutLab28metaG_FD_92764 | JGI IMG/M metagenome (GOLD analysis project Ga0131853, IMG submission 92764) | Labiotermes labralis P1 segment gut microbial communities from Petit-Saut dam, French Guiana - Lab288 P1 (version 2) (version 2) | ecosystem: Host-associated > Arthropoda: Insects >... | reverse complement strand
GGCTTGCAGGCTGTGTAATGGAAGACCTTCGGGAAGAGGGGCCTGGCTGCTCTTCGTCCATCTCCTCACATGCGTAATGTTTCTCTTCGTCGCTGTCAGAATCCATTACGATTTCTCGTATTTGATTCTGCGACAGCACACGCCCGTTTCACACGTGAAACCTCACTTTCCATTGTGAAACAAACGAACACACCTTCTTTGTCCCTAAAGCAAAACTCAACTGAACTGACAATGAACACGTGTGTCAATGTGCTTTTCCCCTACTAAGAAATGTCTCCTAACCTACTGCAAAACTTCCCTCAGCAGGCAGCCAGTTGGTAAACATCATTAGATTTTATGACCCAAACCTTTCGTTCCGTTTACTAAATGCAAGACTAAACTAACTGTGCGATATTTTTGAAGACTTATGACACTTATGCATTCATGGCTAATTAGGGTAAGGGTGAGACAGGAATGAAGTGTTTACATTTTAGCAACACAGAGAAGGCATTGAGAACTCATTCAGTGTTGAAACGTGCCCCGACCATTTCGTTCCACTTACTAAATGCAAGACTAAACTAACTGTATGGTAATTTTTGAAGACTTATGACACTTATGCATTCATGGCTAATTAGGGTCCAGACTGTAGTTTTTTACACTCTAGCAAGCTAGAGAAAGGCTCCCAGAACTGATTCAGTGCTGAGACATTGCACAGAAAATAGAAAAAACGGGCTGACGGCGTTGCCAAAATGCTATATATGTCGTGATATATATATATATATATATATATATATATATATATACAACGTTAGTAGCCTAAGGGTTTTAATTTACACCGTGGGGCAAATTTCCCGGGGGCAAAGTAGGGGAGGGGGCATGATTCTGGCCACACCCCCCCATCCAGCGCTGAGATTAAGAATGACTGGAGCTGTTTATTCACTTCTCCTTCCACCTTCCTAACTTGCGGACGGGAAATTTTGACTTTCACAGTGGGGCTAGGGCTTTTGGATACAATAGCATATGGTATTTAAATAAAATCTGACAGTCATCTTTTCAGGGACGTTACTAAAATTATATGAAATATGCTGTGTGAAAATTACAGAGGTTAGTGACCTTAAAGTATATGGTTAATAGCAATACCTTTATTAGAAAGGCTTAGCACCGGCTATCAATCTGAGGGTTCACCTACAGCTGCAGAGAAGGGAAAGTGAAATATTGTAATGAACACACAGATGAAAAGGGAATTGTTATCGCTTTTGTGCAGATTTGGTTTTAATAAGCCAAGGTAACTGTCAGCCAGTAAAATGGTTGTCATCTGGAGGGACAGACTCGTTTAAAACCACCAAGGAGCAAGGAGCAGGAGTAAGTTTTGATCAGGCAGTAACGAGAAAGTATTCTACAATTTTTTAAAAATTAGAATGTTGTCAGCTTTACCTGCTACCCAAAAGAAAAACACGATGACCAATTTGAGAGTTATTTTGCGTGCCGTACCGAAACACAATAACATGTATAACGAGCATTTATAAATTAATTTGCTGTATGTCCACATACGGTGTTGTGCTATCAAGAATGCCATCATGGACATACATTAATTTTTTAATATCTATTGATAAATCTACAACGTGCGTCGATCAATATTTATCATCAACAGGGAGTAGTTTTGTCAACATGAAGAATTGCCAAGGCTAACATAAATTTATTCTATACATAATCCTCTATAAAGAAGACAAATTTCTACACACAGTTCATATAAAAATGTAGAAATTCTATATACTTCTACTTTGAACAAACTGCTACTATTGCATTCATATCTATTTTTATTCATTTTTTAATTTGGAAACTCAAATTTTATCAGTTACTATTGTTTCAAATTCTTGTTAAAAATGTCAGTATATGTACATCAATTAATTCTTGATTATCATCATCATCATCAATCCTGTAACATTTACCGCAAAGTCATGATCTACTAAACTGCAGAATAGATCTTTTTAAGGCAAAAAATATTAAAACTTTTATGGAACATACTTAAGTGTTCAGGTACAATGTTCTGTGTTCTTAACCGATTTTAAGCAGATGTGGATTTGGAAAGAATTTCACAGACGTCCCATACCTCGGTGTCTACAGAAATCCGTCCAGTGGGAGCCGTACTGATGTTTGGGGACAGACAGACTGACAGACGGACACGACGAAGCTAATTGGTGTTCTTCGTGACTATTTGAAGGCGCCTGATAGTTGTGTGGAGAAACGAGAGGCCAGCTAAAAAAATCAGCTGCTTGAGGAAGACATTATGTCATACATTTAACTTTAGATTGACATCTAAATTGTATCACATTCGCATGGACAATTTTTTTCAAATGTTGGAATAAAAACCGCGAAGAAAAGCGTGCTAAGGGCTATACGTCTCTGGTCCTTTTACAAACATCAAAATTCTGGTTCCTATCGCTATATCCTATGATCACACTGAATTAATTTATCTCAGTGGAATTTGATGTTTGTGTGACCGTGCATCATTGATACATTAACGTAAACAGCCAACTAGATGCAACAATAATAATTTTAATAATAATTTCAATCAGCTCAACATGTTTCGGGCGATAATTTCGCCCATCCTCAGGAGCACTAGACTGTGTTTACAGCTTGTGGTATAAAGCACCGACGATGAGGTGGAACCAGTTCCACCTCATCCTGGTCACCAGCAGGCAGCATCGTCGGTGCATTATACCACAAGACGTAAACACAGTCTAGTGCTCCTGAGGATGGGCGAAATTATCGCCCGAAACATGTTGAGCTGATTGAAATTATTAATAAAAGTATTATTGTTGTATCTAGTTGGCTGTTTATATTATATTGTCCAGTGGAGTTTGAAATTTCCACGGATGCGACGATAAACATTGTACTGCTCTGACTTATGAGGCTGTGAAGCCTGGTGGGTGTGCGGCGACGTTTCGGACATAAGTACCTCAATTTCATTATTGTTTATTCTGTGTATTGTGAGTGCGAGTTTGTAAATTAGTGCCCCCGTGTTTAGCGTAGAATTGCTACAATTTACGGAAGTATCTGCTTGTACAGGAGTATGGAGAGAACTTTTCACGAATATTAGAAGTGACCAGTCAATCAGGGATGGAGAATTTGATGAAGTGGGTGTGCCACACACGTCAAATTGGGCCTTTTATTTTCTTGTGGCGCAACAGCTCCCAGTGGGCCAGGGCCTCTTCTTTCACGAGGTTTCTAGATCGCACCACAGTTGGTAGGACTTTTCTGGACGAGTGATCAGGTCGTCGCAGAGACCTCTACCTGGCAAAGTGCAACACTCACAACAGACAGACATTCATGCACCCGGTGGGATTCGGACCCACAATCTCAGCAGGCGAGCGGCCGCAGACGTACGTCTTAGACAGCGTGGCCACTGGAGTCGGCCATTTGGCGCCTTAGGAACTAGGAAATGTGCCACGAATATTAGAGATGGTCAGTTATTCAGGAATGGTGAGAAACAGGAAGGGGCCCACACAAATGTGTGAGTGCCAAAAGGCATAGAAATGATATTTACTCCAAAAAAGGGGTAGGAGCAGCCTCCACACTGGCTCTGGAAGCGAGTCAGTGACATGTTCAAAGGATGCCGGAGATTTTCCGGTGTTAATGAAGCCGAAGCGTGAAAATTGATCACTCACCAACATTTATTAGCGAGATTAAGAATGACTGCAGGCATATCTTTATTTTCCCACGTACAATTCTACACGTGTGTCAAGAAAACTTTACGTTACGGAGACAGGAACCCTGCATAAGACCACTGATTGTAGAGAATACATAGCCCTGATCAGGGCCACGCACAGAGGAAAGAAAAGTCAAGCTATGTTATTTTTTACGGTAAAACCAAGTAGATGCACCAGTGTATCAAATTTATTTTATTTTGGAATGACACTCTACATGCTTCGGACGGTCTTCCCGTCCATCATCAGGAGTTCAAGACTGTGCATACAGCAAAAGGCACTTGTCAAACAGATAGCAAGCAGAGAGCAGTATCTGTTTGACAAATGCCTGCTGCTGTATGCACAGTCTTGAACTCCTGATGATGGACGGGAAGACCGTCCGAAACCTGTACAGTGTCATTCCAAAATAAAATAAATTTGATACACTGGTGCATCTACTTGGTTTTACCATAGAAATAATATTACGATGCACGGACCTCTGAACGTCAAATTATGTTCTGGCTGATTATTGTCGCATTCTGCTACCGTCTGCCCTGAAAATGGAGACGTTATGGCCCACCCAAATGTTGTTACCTGCTTACTGGAATTAACCGAGCACTTAACCCTGAAGACCGCAAAAATAATTCACCCCGCGTACCGACACTAAAACGTAAACTGTAGTCATGGCGTCATACAAAGAAGATGAAGTTGTCCTGTCAAAAGGGAGCGGAGGTTTAGCCCTACTCATTCCTAACCTCGGTACCAAGTGGAGATGAGAGGTCAGCTTTACGAGACCGCCCTCTCTTGTCCAGGAAAGAACTGATTGAATATGTGGCTTCTAGGGCCTTAGGGCCGGTTTTGAAACTCACGGTGAGTTACATGTACAGTACCACGTTTGATGAAATGTTCCGAAGTCGTCACAAAATCTACGGGTAAACTGTTTGTAGGGGAGGCTTTGTAGACCGTGGATGGTGAGAAAAATATATTGATTTGTTACGAGCTTGAGAATGTCAAAGGGAAGGTTAAAGAACACATTAGCTGTAAGATATTTGTAAAACGTGCCGAGGAAGAATGTGACGTAAGTTAAATGTAATAGGCAATTAATAAACGTCGACAGCCACCAAAGTAGAAAACACGATGAAAGGAAACACAAGACTTGGCACTGAAATCCAAGGCATAAATGAAAGATAGGCAATATACGGGCATTGTAACAATGAGGCGCTTTCGCTTAGCCATTGTTCCCGTGGCAAACCAGTAAGTATTAAATAAGTGTACGAGTATTATGATTGTATGGTTCTGTATTCTTGCTTCAGTTATCCGGCATGCAGATTGTATATTTTCTGCGTGGTATTTTTACCTGTGGAATGAGATGGGCTGGGCATGTGGCGCGTATGGGTGAGGAGAGGGGGGTGTTTAGGGTCTTGCTGGGGAAACCGGAGGGAAAGAGTCCACTGGGGAGACCTAGGCGTAGATGGGTGAATAATATTAGGACGGATCTTCAGGAGGTGGGATGTGGGTATATGGACTGGATTGGGCTGGCCCAGGATAGAGATAGGTGGCGGACGCTTTGTGTGTGCGTTAATGAACCTTCGGGTTCCGTGAAAGGCGGGGAATTTCTTGACTAGCTGCAAACCAGTTAGCTTCTCAAGAAGGACTCTGCACAATGGAGTAAGTAATTGTCACCTGTGGGGGACCGCGGTAGCACAGTGATTAAGGTGCTGTGCTACAAATCGGAATGTCTCTGGTTCGATCCTAGATGGTATCAGTGGCTTTTCATGGACATAAAAACCTTCCGATCGCACTATGGCCCTGCGGTCGACTCAACCTCTAACAGAAATGAGTACCAGGAGTATTTCCTGGGCTTAAAGGCGGCCGGTGCGTAAGGCTGACAAACTACCACCATCCTGCGCCGTTGTCACGAAATCTGGGAACCTTGACTTCCTTGAACCTTCTGGGCCTGTCCAGGCCTCTAATGCGACTGGTTTACCTTTATCTTTTATTATCACCTGTGGCCTGTCTGGCTCTACCATTTTCTTCCACATTATCTCATAAACGGCAGGGGAAACACACAATGTCTGTTTTGACTTTCCATACAGCTTTTGTCTGAAACATTTCTCGTTCTAAGACTAACTGAGATATTATCATAAATGTACATAGGTATTCATGTAAAGTACCTTTTATGCTTGTCACATTGTAATGAAACTTGGATTTTCTCGACAGATTTTCGAAAAAAATCTTCAAATTTCAGGTATCAATGGGAGAGACGGACAGAACTGAAATAGCTAAAGGTCGCTTTTCGCAATTTTGCTAATGGGCCAGAAAAGCACTTTGAAGTCGTGAGTCTTGGCAAATGACATAAATAATTTTTAAAGTATATTTAAAAGTGTAGGTTTGTAGAGAGTTATGTTGTCTGTAATTGGAGATTGAACACGAATTTATTAGAATTTATTGCGCACGTACTGTCTTTACTAATTTTCTCAGTTTCATGCCATAACTTGTTACGTAATGCGGTAGTCAGTGTGACGGATATTAGATATATGCATGAAGCTTAAGCAGGCTTACACAATAACATGGAAAAAAGCAATCAAGGCACAAAATCAAAACGAGCCTTCATTCTTATTTGTTTGGGGCTTAATCTTCCCTTTTATTGTGCTAGCAATTTGTTGTATTTATAACTCTTGTTGCGGGATTATGTAATGGACATTTGCCTTACTAAGCTTACGAAAAGTAAGAGGTTTTTGTGTTGTTGGAATTCATATTTCGCTGGTGTCATGGAAAAAGTTTCATTTCATTTCGAGAATTGTAAACACGTCTTGTTCGCGAAACATAACACTTCTGCAATAACAATAGCACTTTACATGTTCTAATCGTATGGCAAAAGTAAATTTCACCCTAGAGAAGACAGCGAAGGCTCAGAGGGGGACAAGAGGTATAGATCTGTTCTTTCTTTAACCTCGGCGCTAGCGGGCGGAGGAATGGCAATGCCAGGTCCAAACCACTTTACTGCCGGGAAAGAGACGCGGTACTCATTATGTAGGAGATTGGGTGGGCCCCAGGTCCGGTCTGGAAATCTCGACCCTACCAGCATTCGATACCCGGAACGTAGTGAGTCTCTACACCGAAGACGCTACCTCGGCCCATCTTAATTACACACGTGTGTGTGTGTGTGTGTTTATATATGTGTGTGTGTGACTCGACAGCCCTAGTGGGTCTAGGCCTCCTCTATGACAGTGTTTCTCAACCGCCGGGCCGCGGCCCGGTATCGGGCCCTGGCATCAATTATACCGGGCCGCGAGAGGTTCTCCTAGAATTTGCCATTTTAGTTTTCCAAGCAATTTTCATGAATAAATGTTTTATAGTGGAAATATTCCGAGGAGAAAAATATTCGTGAATGTGTCGAAAAACCCATACCGAGATGTTGGTCTGAGGAAACTATAACATGCTACAAGATTTCATTAGTCCAGTGATTGATAACTAATTTAAACGTAATTTTATATTTGTCAACATGTCACACCATATACATAATTGTACTAATATTCTTTATGATTATGCCATAATGAATTATTAATACTTATGCTAGTTTAATGTATGAACTTAAAGAAAATAGAAAGGTATTTACGAGTAAATTTGTTGGGACCGGGTCCTCGTCTTATGAAAAAAGAATTTACCGGATCGCGATCACATAAAGGTTGAGAAACACTGGTCTATGAGGTTCCTCGATCACCTTCAGTCACACCACACTCGGTAGGACTCCTCTGGAGGAGTGATCGGGCCGTCGCAGGTACCTACTTGACAACACACAAAATTCACAACAGACAGACATCCATGCTCCAGGCGGGATTGGAACCCGCAGTCCCAGCAAGCGAGCGGCCGCAGACCCACGCCCTAGGCCGTGCGGCTACTGGGACCGGCGGGTATACGATTGTTATCATTTAATTGTGATAGGCGCGATACAAGAAGTTCGTAACCACAAACAAAAATGAAATGCAGTCACTTCAGCCAGGTAGGTAACTCAGTTGGATTGTTGATTAGGCGACGGGCCGTGCGACAATAAGATCGGAATTCGATTACCGGAGAGGACAAAGGTATTTTTTCTCCTGTGTGTTCATTTCGAATTAGGGGACCACCCTTCCTCCTACACACCAGACCAAATCGGGCGGGGTATAAGGTCTAACAGAACCCTTATTTCCAGCACCGCAGCATAAGGAAAAGGGATTCATACATCCACAAGGAATCCCAAGGTTTATTCGAGCCTGTAGTGCTGGTGGTAATATTTGTTTCGACTCTCAGCAGAGGCACCAATTTTTCTTCGCAGCTACTTCCAGACCAGTTCTGGAGACCACGCACACCAACTTCCACCCATTCAGTACCGGGGGCCATCTATCCACATGCAAACGGGCCGTAGCTGATCGCTTGTTTCCATCTAGTGCCAAAGTATAAAATACATAGAGTTAACCTCCATGACCCCTATACACCGTTATTGCGTGGTCACTTCTCAGACATTAATCCATGTTGTAAATTCTATTACACAGACTTTCCACGGTAGACAAATGAAGCAAATTTGAACTTCATTAATTTTTAATAATTTTTACCACCGTTCTAAAGACATGCCACTGGACCTTTTACCCAGAAAGTTCAATCCACATTTCATTTTCATCCTTTCCGTTCTTGCAAAATTTAACCAGATTTCTTCAGTAATACCCATAATTCCCCAGGCTAGCAGGCACAAAAGACTGGTCAGTAGCGGAACTGCATGTACAGCACCTCAACACTGTTACAGTTCAAACACAATTGCATTAAACACATGTGGGCTGCTTCCCCTATGTAATTAACCTAATTAACGTAATGCACACAAATATAAGCTCTCTCCTGAGTTTTTTTTAAGGGTGTGACACTTGTTTTCTGAAATTAAATAAAGATAAATTAAAACCACCTGGGACATGGACGCCAAGCTGCGCTGGAAAACACATGTCAAGGAAAAAACGCGAAGAGCTTGGGCTAAAATACAAAAAAAAAAAGTATTGGCTCAGGGGAAGATCGGCCCTGTCGATATACAATAAGCTGATGCTGTGCAAACAAATATTGAAGCCTGTGTGGACCTATGGCATACAGTTGTGGGGATGCACGGAACAGAGCAACACTGAATCATTCAACGATTTCAAAACAAAGTACTTAGGAACATCGTCGATGCACCTCGGTATATCAGAAAGGCCGACCTCCATAGTGACCTTCAAATGGAGATGGTTAGGAATGGAATTGGAAAGTTCGTTAAGAAGCATGAAGAAAGGATTCTCAGCCACGTCAACGTCGAAGCGTTCCATCCGCTCGACAACAGTGAACTGGTGCGAAGGCTTAAAAAAATCTTTTGAGCTTGTGTAGTGATCACTAAAAGCAGAGCACAGTGAAGTGCACCACAAACACTATTAGTGTGTGATAAAGACAGGGCACAACGTTAGTGCAGTAATCACCGCCAACAGAGGACAATCCAATGTGTAAGCAACCAAAACTGAACATGTAGAACCGCTGGGCGACACCTGAAGGTAATATTCATTTAGCAATTTAAGTCAGAGCAAAATAGTTTGTTAGTCTTAAGACTGGGTGTTATTGTAATTAAGCGCCGATATGTCGTTTAATAATAAAAATCTTGGGACATGACGACAGTGCGAATAGTAAATACTTACATACGTCCTTTATGTTTTGCTGACCGTGCATCCTGGTACAGCTCTGGGTAAATGACCAACTTGATGCACAACTACGTTGTATCAAACGTTTACTATTATAATCCTGTACATGTTTCGAGCAACTCTGTGCTCATCACCAGGAGGTCGGAATGTATTAATACAGCATCTGGTATAGTACTCTCTGTAAGTGACCTTCCGGTGTGCACTTACAGAGAGTACGACCTACGTGTCGGAGGAGATTAATACCTCAATTTTCACCGTACAAGTCCAAAACAGAGTGGCTCTTATTAGACTGTTTAGATCTTGAAGATGGAAACAGAAAGCTCCACCGAGACTTCGGTAATTATTTACCAGAGTCGTGTTTAAAAAATGTGAGTCTTCATCAACGCTGCTGGAAACGTCCAATCTCGCTACTAAGAAGCAATAAAATGCAGGACACAGTGAATTCAAGTCACTGAAATTTACCTAGCAGGACATTGATCTGACAATTATCAATATGCAACAACCACATTTAATTGTTTTTAATAATAACTAGACTTAAGGCATTGAATTTATTGTTAAAGCCATTAACCCAGACTGTATATTGTTCTTAAAATTTAAGCTTGTAAAGAAGCGTTGGTTGTGACCGTATCGGTACAGCAAGTATATGATGTATCGGTACAGCAAGTATAAGATGTATCGGTACAGCAAGTGTATGATGTATCGGTACAGCAAGTGTATGATGTATCGGTACAGCAAGTGTCTAATGTATCGGTACAGCAAGTGTATGATGTATCGGTACAGCAAGTATATGATGTATCGGTACAGCAAGTGTATGATGTATCGGTACAGCAAGTATATGATGTATCGGTACAGCAAGTATATGATGTATCGGTACAGCAAGTGTCTAATGTATCGGTACAGCAAGTATATGATGTATCGGTACAGCAAGTATAT
>Ga0131853_10027175_pt1 | contig 10282 bp, 5 predicted proteins | sample TergutLab28metaG_FD_92764 | JGI IMG/M metagenome (GOLD analysis project Ga0131853, IMG submission 92764) | Labiotermes labralis P1 segment gut microbial communities from Petit-Saut dam, French Guiana - Lab288 P1 (version 2) (version 2) | ecosystem: Host-associated > Arthropoda: Insects >... | reverse complement strand
TGCCGGTCAGTGATTCGTTGAGATAGTGACAGTGGTTGAGTGCCGGTCAGTGATGCGTTGAGATAGTGACAGTGGTTGAGTGCCGGTCAGTGATTCATTGAGATTGTGGCAGTTATGGAGTAACAGTCAGTGTTTCATTAAGATAGTGACAGTGACGGAGTGCGAGTCAGTGATTCATTGCGAGAGTGACAGTGGCTGAATGCAGGTCAGTGATTCGTTGAGATTGTGAGAGTGACTGAGATCGAGTCAGTGATTCATTGAGATTCTGACAGTGGTTGATTGGGAGTCAGTGATTCATTGAGGCTATGACAGTGATGTAGTGCGAGTCACTGATTCATTGAGATAGTGACAGTGGTTGAGTGGTAGCAATTGATTCATTGACATAATGTCAGTGGTTGCTTCCAAGACCGTGATTTTCTGAGATTGTGACAATGATTGATTGAGAGTTCGTGACTGTGACCTTGAGTGAGAGTTCCAGTGAGTGACTAAGTGGCGTAGTGACAGTAACTGGAGCGAACAATTTATTTGTTTTGGTAGTGAGAGTGTGTGAGAGTGCAAGCGAGTCAGTAAGTGTGACCAAGTCGTATACAAGGTCATTTTATGAGTAGTGGAGTGACGTCATCCGTGCCGTCTTTCGCAGTACCGTTTGAAAGTCGTACAAGAAGCTCCAATTTGCTCCTGATGCACGCTACTGACATACACGTGTTCACGATTTTGCAAGGCTTCTAAGTTTGGAAAATTAATAACGTAAACAACTTTCACCTTCGAAGCCTCGTTAAAACTTTTCCTTTTAAATCCAAGAACTATTTTCTCTTAGGGTCTGAACTCCACATTCTAAAGAAATGCGTAAGAAATCTAACTGGAATTTAAGGCTAGGTGTGTATTTTAGAGCAGGTTATAAGCACAGACTGTGGGCCAGGTAGCTCAGTCGGTATAGCGACTGAGCTACGGGCTGGAGAATCCGGGATCGAATCCCGTTGGGGACGAGATTTTCCGACCGTCCAGACCGGCCCTGGGGCCCTCCCAGCCTCCTCTAAAATGTATACCGCGTCTTTCCCGGGGGTAGAAACCCCATCTAGTGCCGAAATGTCCTAGAAAAGTGTAAAGCTATACCTCTACTCAACCTAAGGCCTGCATGGCCTATAAAAAGGGTGAAAAACTACTTAAAACACAAATTGAACTTCCAGGTCCCGAAGTGAAGTACACAAAATTTAAGATACCTTACGGAGTGTGGATTAGTATGAAACTTTGTCGCGTACAATCATTAATGTGTATGTAAATGGAAAGGTAAAGGTAAAGCAGTCCCATTAGAGGCCTGGAATAGACCAGAGTTTTCCAGGAAGACTGCCACATTTCGTGACAACGGCGCAGGATGGTGGTAAGGTTGTCAGCCTTACACACCGGCCGCCTTTACCCCCAGAAAATTTCTGTTAGAGGCTGGGTCGACCCCAGGGCCATAGTACGATCGGAGGGATTTTATATTGATAAAGAATTCCGCTGACACCAGCTGGGATCGAACCAGTGACCTACCGATTTATATCACAGCACCTTAGCCACTGTGCTACCGCGGTCCCCCAATGTGTGTGTAGGTCTAGCAAGTGCATTATCGTCATGAGCAATGAAATTAAAGATGGCGGCGTTATTTCAGACACACGAACTCTTGGCTGAAGTATATATATATATATATATATATATGAATAAATATCATGTTAAATTCTTATAAATGAAGATAATAATACTAATAATAATAATCTTAATATTGAAAATTATCTAAATATAATTAATAATATTATCATATCAGCATGCTCAATATTGGCAAAAACAATACATTAAGAGACATGATAAAGCGTCCCCAAATACGCTTCAAAATGTGCAAGGATATGCGGCAAATTTGGAGAATGAACCCTGGTAAGAGCATGTACCAAAATAAGTAGAAGCAGATCACGAGGATAAGGGCACCATATTATGGAACCAACAAGTGCAAATAGACAGAACTATTCCTAACAAAAACTCTGACATCATAATCCTTGCTAATGAATGAGGAACGTTAATGTTAATAGATGTTGCAATTTCAGGAGACAGAAATGTGATCAGGATAGAAGTCGACTAGATCCTGAAATATAAAGACCTTAACAATGCAAATACAGCTGTCGTCGAATAAGCGGTATTTTTTTAAGGAACCGCCCCGTTGTGTTGTAGTAGAGGTCAGTTGAAATGTGATGGCACACGCGCAGAAACCAGAATTCGTCTTTCGGCGAAACGGACGAGTCCATTTAAATCGACGGGGACGTCAGTTCAGTCGACTACTGGCAGCCGGGGTTTGCGCATCAGCGGTAGTAATGCTGGATATAACATGTTCCGAGGTAGTGTGAAGAGTACTGGCTACCCACTGCATTCGCTAGTTTCCCCTTCACTTCCTCTGCCGTGCGTCACCGTGTGCCATCACATTTCAACTACAGTCTACTAACTAAAAAGTTCTAGAGAATGGGATTCCATTCTGTAAGCACTGAACATGTCATACCCATGTACTCAAATGTCTGCCTGATGACGGTTACTTGTAACCTAATAATGTAGCAAACTTTACGTTATTGAATTTATTGTTTATTTTGACCGAACGACGTTTTATTTAAAAGTGATACCGGCAAAAATAGGAGCAACTGGCACCATCTAAAAATTATTCAGAAAGTGCCCGATCGGCATGCTAGGAAAGCACATTCGGGAATTGCAGGAAACAGCCATATTGGGAATTTGTAAACACTTGCCGTGCGATGTAGCGATGTCAAAGTACGCAACATTCGAAATGGGAAATAACATTACAGGTAGCATACAATCTAATTACAGGATCGCTGCAACACGGCATACCTTAGTAACGTGGTTTATTTCAGGTATGTAACTGTAAATACAGCACACACACACACAAACCTAATAATAATAATAATAATAATAATAATAATAGGAATGATAGTATTAACAAATTATAACAGTTTAAATATTTCTCAGGTGTTATTAACTTCAAAAATCGTCATCCCTCTTGTGTTTGTCAGAACCTAAGGTAATAATTCCATAAGGATAAAGCGGTCATAACACAACTATATTATCAGGTGTATATAACTTATCAACTGCATGTTTCGGCCAATGCTGCTCTTGTATCATATCTATAAACCTTCTCTGATAAATTGTATCCAACATGATGATGGCCACAGCAGCATTGGCCGAAACATGCAGTTGATAATTTATATAGAGCTGTTAATGTAGCTGTGTTACGGCTGCTGTATCCTTAGAGAATTATTATCTTGTGTTTCAGAGGTGTGTAATGTGGTAACAGAAACGTGTGCAGGTGACTACAGACACTTCTAGAACTGCAGGACCGATAAATGCAGTGACGATACTTCAGATGAATAAAAGTCCGAATCTGCGTTGACTTGTGATTTTGACTGCAGGAAACAAAGGAGCCGACATTAGTGGACGAGTAATTCGCAACGCGTACTGTCTTCAGCCGCTGAAACACTAGTTCCATATACTTATGTGCTGCTTTGCACAGGGTACTGTTCATGTACTGGAGTTGCCGACTAGGATAATTAAATTTACGTAAGTTTCAAATTCGTTCCGTGGGTAAAATTGCTATTAAAATAACCTAACCTAACTTAGCTTATGTAACGGAGTTGCCGACTAGAATAATTAAGTGTACGCAATTTTCAAATTCGTTCCGTAGGTGAAATTGTCATTAAAAAACCTAACCTAACCTAAAACAATTCGCAACGCATGCTATCTTCAGTCGCTGAAACACTGGTATCATGTGTTTGATTCTTGCGGCATGCAAGGCTGTATGTCGGCTATTTATAGCCCGTATTACTTTGTCCGTAAATTAAGGAAAAATAGCTTTTTGCATTACCATACTGTTGTGGTGTTTAACACATTAGTTCTTTTTTAACATTTTATCGATTTTCAGTAACTTGTTAATGGAAATTATGCCATTCGATGACTTTCCAGGCTTGTGTTTTTTTAATTTCCTACAATCACTAGTAACAACATGGCAGACCCGCGAAAGTGTGCGACGGCAACGATACTAGTCCCTGTTATTTTTTAGTTATTTACATTTACTAAGAAAATAAGCAACTTGTTTGAAGTAAATTTTGTCTGGCATGAAATTACAACATGGTGGCCATGCGAGTTTTTCATTTGGTTGTAGGTTCGTTGCAGGTAACTACTGAAGTATGGAATTTAGGAACATGAAATTTCTTATGGATATAGGTCATAATCACTACAATAAGACACAGCTGTAGCTGCGGTTACAACGAGACAATGCTGATAGATTTAACACACACAGATGCTGTGGTTAAGTATTAAGGTGTCCACAAAAATAGAATAAGGTAAAGCGGCTGGGATGTGGCATTGGTCACCCTAATTTATTTTGATAATGACGCAGGCAAAAAACATGAACTCGAGTAGATGCTATTTCAAGTGCGCAATACTTGGCGTCCATTTTGACTTCATATAAAAACAGGGATACATTCACATCACAGTTGCCACATAAAACACACTTTACAGCGATTACAGAAGCTACAGGTTCAGTTCCAACCCTACCGCAGAGTAATCATGCATTACATAATAAATTCACAAAATATATGTCAGCACAATATATTTATTGGAGCATTTTTTGTGTAAATACAGAAGAAGATGAGGTATATGGAATTTTGATCTGAGCGTATCTGGGGATTATACCTTGTTTCAGACATTGGCGATTAAAATATATGTTGGAACAGCACCTCTAGACTTTGGCTCATAAGGTATTGTACAAATAGATGCTTTTAGTTTTGTACAATACTTTATGAGCCAAAGTCCAGAGGTGGTGTTCCAACACATATTTCAATCGCCAATGTCTGAAACAAGGTACCATCCCCAGATACGCTCAGATCAAAATTCCATATACCTCATCTGCCTCTATATTTACACACAAAAAAAATGCTCCCATGAATATAATGTGCTGATGTATATTTTGTTAACTTATTACATACTTCATTAGAGCACATCGTGATGCCTTTTCTTAAATCATGCATTATGTCACTGGGTTTGTTGAAAACTGATACGATCAGATGATGGTACTGCATGTCCATAGTTGGTTAGTTTTGAGACTGACAGTTCTGGGTCAGAACTAAAACTGTAGGCAGTTGGCTGGCATGAAACCTGATTTTGATCCGCTAGAAACTGCTATTAATTCTGACTTTGTAATAATTCTGAGACATCTTGATTCTTGATGACAAAGGCACTACTTTTCTTGAAACTTGAGGAAACACACACTTAACGATGTAGCGTCACGTGAAACATGCGGAACCACTCGCTTAACGATGTAGCGTCACGTGAAACATGCGGAACCACTCGCTTAACGATGTAGCGTCACGTGAAAAATGAGGAACCACTCGCTTAACTATGTAGCGTCACGTGAAACATGCGGAACCACTCGCTTAACTATGTAGCGTCACGTGAAACATGCGGAACCACTCACTTAACTATGTAGCGTCACGTGAAACATGCGGAACCACTCACTAAACAATAGAGCGTCATCACAGAACACCTGAATCTTTAATATTATATAGAGATATGCAAGTGCAGAATTGTGTGTGTGTGTGTATATATATAGATTTCTGAGCAGATTCAAGTGGCTTACTTAAGTGACTTACGGAAAAGGATTTTGATTTCAGGGCTGCCGTGTACTTTTACGTTAATGGCTATAACATTTAGGCTACTGAAATTATTTTTGTGAAGTTTTGTATGGAGATGGTCCACGTAATAAATGCACCTCAACATTTTTGGAAGTTTTAATTCTGTAAGTACAAATATTCTTAATTAAACAAAACTAAATCAAATTAAAATATTTGCGAATATTGAAATTTCTGTGCAGAGGATGTAGGCTAATTTAGATTAGTATTTAGCCTAGTTAATACCTAACTAATTTTACACTTACAACCCATTATCTTCCCATCTTATTGTTTCGTGTAACGCACGCAGCCATATTGTCCTCTGCTTCGTCACTGTTTGTACGAAATGCGACCCACTCACTTTATCCATTATCTGCTTGCAAAATAGCACGACAACCCTACCTATCTCATGTCCTTGTCCTTTTTGTCTGTCAAACAGTCGTTGTTAATTTCCACGTATTTTTACGTTGTTTTTACCATTTTATGGGGCCGGGATAACTCAGTCCGTATAGCGACTCTTTTCGGGCTGGAGGTTCCGGGTATCGAATGCCGGTGGGGTCGAGATTTTCCGCGCCTGTCCAGAAGGGCTCTGAGGACCACCCAGCCTCCTATACAATGGGTACCGGGTCTTGCCCGGAGGTAAAGCGGCCGGGGCGTGGCTTTGACCACCCATTCCTATCTAACGTCAATGTCAAAGAAAGAGTAGACCTTTACCTCTACTCCCCCTCTGGGCTTTCGTGGCCTGATTTAAGGTGCACTTTACTATTATGTGATGTCCTGATGATGGTCTCAGAAGATAACGAAATATGTCGATGGATTGTAATATATGATGAAATCGAATATAGTTTACTAACGTGCATTTGTATGTTTGTTAGTTAATGTAAATATTCTTCATTGTACCTACTTGGATCGTGTGAAGTAAGGTAAGGTAAGGTAAGGTATGTGCAACCTTGTACAGGCACTGAGGCTCTGTAGAGTCCATACGTCCCATAGGAGGACTAGAATTATAGCTCTACTCTTTCTTGACTACGTAACTAGACGGGGGTGAGGGGTCAGCGTCACACCCAGGCCGCTCTTTAGCCCCGGGAAAGACTCGGTACCCGTTGCACAGAAGGCTGGGTGGGCCCCAGAACCGGTCTGCACAGGTTTGGAAAATCTAGCCCCCCATCGGGATTCGATCCACGGACCGTCCAGTCCGTAGCCAGTGGTTATACCGTCTGAGCTTCCGGGCCCAAAACGTGTGAAGTAAAGAAGGTAAAAAGGTAAAGTGATCCCGTTACAGGCCCGGTGTGGCCTAGAGGATGTGTAGAGGTATAGCTCTACTCTTAAATGACCGCGGCACTAGAAGGGGGTGAGTAATCAGCAGCACGCCCCGGCCACACTTAACCCCCGGGAAAGACCCGGTACCCATTGTACAGGAGGCTGGCTGGGCCAGAGGGCCGGTCTGGTCAGGTGCGGAAATTCTCGTCCCCACCGGGATTCGATCCCGGACCGTCCAGCCCGTAGTCAGTCGAAAAAGGGAAATAGTAACACGAAAATTTTAGCCAATATGTCACTAATGCTTCCGATTCTTGAATATGGGGCTTCGTGCTGGGATCCGTACAGGGAAGGTCAGCTAAACGCGTTAGAACTCGTGCAAAAGAAAGCGGCTACATTTTCAAGCCACACGAACGATTTGGTCTGCAAAAGTTCGGCATAACGTAGAAAGACATGCATTTGCGCTCCCTTCAAAGCACACACCGTAAAACCGGCAATGAAATCTATATGAGACCATTCACAAGGACCATGCTACCTGAGCAGGAATGATCACGATCGCAAAATTAGGGCAGAAAACAAAGAACAGTTATCGGTAAGAACTCCAGTAAACAGGACGATCAAACTGTGGAACCAACTGCGTGCACAGACACTAACGGCTTTCTCATGCAAAACAAATGCTATTAGAAAAACGTGTAGATTATTTTTATGAATTAGACACTGAATTGTTTATAATTATTACTTGTAAACATTGTTTGGGATCCCAAGAATGCATGCAGCTTTATAGTTAACTGGTTCATAGTGAAGGCCTGATGATGACCTAAGAGGGTCGAAACATGTTGCCACTCAAATTATAATAAACTAGTTGTGTTTAACGGAAAATGTTATTATTAATATTTAGGAAAGTAAATATAAATAAGTAGAAGTGAAGGGTTTCTGAAGGGTGGGGGTGACGAAACTTCCAAAAGTGCGGGTAAGTTAAAAATTGGAAGTGAAGTGTAATGAAATGAAGTGGGTGAAGTGAAGTGTGTGAACTGATGGGAAGTGAAGTGAAGTGAAGTGAAATGAAGTGGGTGAAGTTGGTGAACTGATGGTGAGTGAAGTGAAGTGAAGTGAAATGAAGTGGGTGAAGTGAAGTTTACGAACTGATGGGAAGTGAAGTGAAGTGAAGTGATGGTCTTGGATGAAATGTGTGTATTATCATTGATTTGTAGTTATTTAGTTGTTTGTAGAGAGTGGAGGCACGCGGTGGCGCAGTTGGTTGAGACATTGCGCTACAAGTCGGAAGGTCGCGGGTTCGTTTCCCGATAATGCCTTTGGAATTTTTCATTTGACATTTGACTACGGCCCTGGGGTCGACTCAGCTTCTAACAAAAATGAGTACCAGGAGTATTTCCTGGGGTGTAAGGCGACCGGTGTGTAGGGCTGACAAACTTACCACCATCCTGTGCCGACAGTCTTGAAATCTGTGAGCCTCAACCTCCTGGAACCCTCAGGGCCTCTCCAGGCCTGTAACAGGGAATGCTTTACCTTTAAACTTTTAGTTATTTGTACATTCTGTGCAGTACGTTGGCTCATTATTATTTGCTTCTCTTTGTTTCTAATAATTCGACGTCTGTTTTTTTTATATATTCTTTTTAGGTTTGTTTTTTGTTTCGTGTTTTTGTTTTTTGTTTTGTGTATTGTGTGGTTTTGCATTGTTCTGTGTATTGTTTTGTGTACTGTTTCTCCTCACGTGCTGTCCCTCTCCTATTTCTATACATGTCTACCGACTACTGCCACCAGGTGGAAGTCTAACCGCAATAAATAAATAAATTTCAATAGTCTTATTTATCAAGTCTCCAGCGATTTTCATAAATACTCTGAAGTCTCAGCACCTACCCATGCATTACTCAACTGCATGATTAGGCTAAAACTGTAATTAAAAGTGTAGGTTTGTTACTGACCAGACCCAATTAACGTCGGGTCTCGTAATGTGTAGAAAGTACTGATATTTTCAAAAAAAATAACACTCAGATTTAACAATAACGCTTGTAATGTGTTCTGGAAGTGCGTAGTTCGAATATTGTCAGAACCACCGACTAACCTAAGACTTTTACATGGTTTTCCTCAACCTCTCTGGAAAAATAACACGGTATTATCTCGTTTAGACAACGACCACTGGCGTATTTTTTTATTGCTAAAGCTAACACAACACTTTGAAGGCCATGTATTTATCTGTATTCTACAACACGTTTCGGCCATCATCAAGTAGAATTGCAGTAACATAAAACCGAACAGTATAATGAGGTGGAGGTCTCCGCTTCACTGTTGTGTGTTGAAGTACATAGGTTAGCTGTTATTCTCAGCGAAAGAATAGTATCGAAACGTATAGGGTAGTGGGCTAAATTGATAAACCTTACTGCAGTCCCAGGAGGTTGAGGTTCCTAGAATTAAAGACAGTCGGCACAGGATGGTGGTAAGGTTGTCAGCCCTACGCACCGGCCGCATTTACCGCCCAGGAAATATTTCGGGTACTCATTCCTATTACAGGCAGAGTCGAAACCAGGGCCATAGTGCAGCCGGAAGGATTATTTCAGTGAAAATTCGTATGACATCATCGGGAAACGAACCCGCGACCTTCCGGTTTGTAGCGCAGTGCCTCAAACAAATGCGCCAACACGTGCTTCGGATAAAATTTTTCAAAATGCAATTATTATTGAATTCCTTTAAAACCTATCCCTCATCACATACACTTCACCTTCCGTGTGCCCCATTTCGACAGTTCCATAAAATAGACCACAAGGAATCGAATGCAGTTTGTCTGCACATCGTGCACTTTCTTCAAAATATGGACAGTAAAAAAAAAACTGTGTGCATTTTTACCTCGTAAAAACAGGTTTAATGTTTCAAGCATATTTACGAATTTTCATGAAAGACTAAAACGAAATAATTTACTTCAAATTACACGAATGTCAACAACTGCAATTGAAGCTCGTAATTACGAGTATTATGACCACTTCAGGAAATAATTGACATACCTGAGAGTAGGTCGAGTGTGGCGGTAGAACTGGGTAATTGTACCGGCTACTTGCAGAAACAAAATGGAAAAAAATTGTAGAGCTGAAAAAGTAATAAGCTTTGAAGTACGTGAGATTTGTTGGTATTTGTATATGTGTGGTGTGTGTGGTGTGTGTGGTGTGTGTGTGTGTGTGTTTGTGTGTGTTTTGTGTGTGTGTGGTGTGTGTGGTGTGTGTGTGTGTGTGGTATGTGTGTGTGTGTGGTGTGTGTGTGTGGTGTGTGTGTGTGTGGTGTGTGTGTGTGTGTGGTGTGTGTGTGTGTGTGTGTGTGTG
>Ga0131853_10027174_pt1 | contig 10282 bp, 1 predicted proteins | sample TergutLab28metaG_FD_92764 | JGI IMG/M metagenome (GOLD analysis project Ga0131853, IMG submission 92764) | Labiotermes labralis P1 segment gut microbial communities from Petit-Saut dam, French Guiana - Lab288 P1 (version 2) (version 2) | ecosystem: Host-associated > Arthropoda: Insects >... | reverse complement strand
TCTAAATCACTTCCGTATTCTGATATGCGATACACCAAGTATTTAAAATCTGTTACTTGTTCAATAATATTGTCGTTTATCACAATTTTTACCCTCTGTATGTAGTTCCCTCACATTGCCATTCATTTTGTTTTCGTACTAGATATGGTCATTTTATATTTTCTTGGTATAAGGTTCAAGTGTTGTGCAATTGTTTGTAAATCATCTTCTGATGTAGCCATTAAAATCAGGTCGTCTGCATAAAGTATCGTATTCACTAATTTCCTGTTATTATTTGTATACACTTCTTCCCATTCTTGTGGCATTTGATTTTTGTCTATTATGTTGTTAAACAGCCCTAGTAAGTGTATTTTTAATTCATTTCCTCCAAATTTCCACAATTCCATTGGTAAGTTTTCTAATCCACAACTTTTCCTGTTTATTGCAACTTTAAGTAATTCGTTTAGTTCTTCTATTGTTATCATGTCTTCGTTGTCGTCCGTACCTTCAATTCTTCTCTCCTCTTCTATTCCTTCTTCACCCCTACTGCCTTGCTCATTCCAAAGTTACATATTTAATTACGTAATTACGTAGTATCTTAAAAACTTACTTACTTATATATATATACTAACTTACTTACTTGCTTATTTACATTCTTAAATAATTACTTACTTAAATACTTACATACATACATACTAAATTACTTACATACTTACGTAGTTACTTATGTACTTACATATTTATTTTCATACTTACTTTCTTACTTACATATTTACTTTTTAGTTACACATTTATTTACTTAATACTTACTTATTTACTTATATAATTATACACTTAATTAAATATATAATTATTACATAAATCTATACATACGTATATACTTGCGTTATTTAATTATATATTTATTTATGTACTTACTTATTTACATACACGTACTTACTTATATAATTAATTATTTAATTATTTACTTACTTATATTCCTACTTAATTACTTACTTCCATGCATGCTTACACATTTTCTTAAATTCTTACGTAATTATTATTTGTATACATACTTATTTATTTAATTATTTCCGTAATTTCTAACTATCTTACTGACTTACATACTTATTACTTAGTTACATACATACTTACTTACTTACCATCTTACATATTAGTTATATCCCTAGCTTCTTTCTTACTTACATTCATCAATACATAGTTACTTATATAATTTGTTCATTAAATACTTACATAATTACGTACTTATTACTTACTCAATTACTTACTTCCTTACTTACATAATAATTATATACTAACATATATAATAACATATTTCCTCACAAAATTAATTTCTTCCTTTAATAATTACTTAATTACGAACATATATTTTTTAATAAATAATTACTTTCTTGCTTTCTTAAATAATAATAAATTATTTACTTACTTTATTTCTTACTTACATAAACTCATAAGTAATTACATAATTATACTTATTTAATTATATACTTAATTTCATACATGCTTACTTTCTTACTTACTTGCTTAATTCCTTACCCACGTAAGTACTTATTTGTTTACGTACTTACTTACTTAGATATTTACATAATTTAGTACCTAATTACATAATTATTTTCTTACTTCGTTACTTACATACTTCATTACTTATTTATTTATATACTTACATAATATTATACTTAGTAATTTGCTTTCTTAATTAGTTTTTATTACGAATATACATAAAAACTTACTTAGTTACTTACTTACGTAAATACATACATAATTACTTCCTTACTTATTCATTTTCTTATATATATTTTTGTTATTTATTTACTTACTTACTTATTTACAAACTTCCTTAAATACATACTCACTTACTAAACCTTTAGAATCCTAACGTCAACTATAGTTGACGTACCGCAAGGCTAACCTCCAAAGTTGCATTTTATATACGTATTCAACAAATATAGGAAACGAATAATTTAAAACTCTATATGTCCTTCGCTTTTTTCCTTCTAAATGCAGTTTGTTTCTTACTCTAACATATTTGTTTCCGGTATTATTCACATTTTATATACAGGGTGTGCTAAAATTAAAAAATAATTCAGCACAAAGTTTTAATTTTTTACTCACTTACTTTATTACATTCCTACCAATTTACTTACTTACATACATAATTTCGTTCATAATTAGTTACATAATTAATTACATACCTATTTACATATATACATATTTATTTACTTACTTATTTCCTTACTTATTTAATTAGTTATTTACTTATTTATTCACACACTTAATTACTCACTGAATTACTTTCTTACTTACTTACTACATACATATATACTTAACTTATTACTTACTCACTTACATGCCTACTTTTTTACTTACGTACATACGAAATTATTATTTAAATAATTACTTATTTTTAAATATTTACTTCATTATTTATATATTAATATAATCAGTTACAAAATATCTGAATTACATATTTATTTACTATCTTACGTAAGTAATACTTAATTACTTACTTGCATACATAAAATTTAATTATTTATTTATTTCCTTTAGTACACACTTTTATATTCACGTAGGTATTACTTACTTACTTACTTACATACTTACTTCCTTCCTTACTTACTTATATTCTTATTTCCTTACTTATACACTCATTTATTTACTTTGTTAAATAATCACTTTTTACTTACTTACTTAAAAACTTACTTATTTATATACTTATTTATTACATGCATACTTACTTACCTACTAATTTTGATACTTAATTACTTACTTACTTATCTAATTACATACTTATTTACTTAATTACATACATAAGTTCTTACTCGCCCACTTAATTATTTTCATTCCTATATCATTAATTACTTATTATTTACTTACTTATTTAGGTATGTACTTACTTGCTTATATACTCACCTACTAACTTACATACTTACATATTTACTTAATTACATACATATTTTTTTCCTTACTTACATCCTTAATTACTCAATGACGTACTTCCTTACGTACTTACTTGATTACATACTTGCTTAAGAACTTACATATTTACTTAATTGCTTTCTTACATACTTAATTAATTAAATACTTACTCAAAATCTAACTTATTTACCTATTTCGTATTTTGATACTTATTTAAATAACAATTTAGACACATACTTAATTATATAGTTACTTATTTACATATTTATTTATTTATTTTCTTACCTACTTACTTACATACATACTTACTTATTTACTTACTTACATATTTACTTATTTACACACATCATTATTTAATTACGAAACTTCTTACATGCTTAGTTACTTACTTAATGACATACTTACTTACTTATATACTTCCTTACTTACATAATTACATACATATTACTTACATTCTTATATACTTAGGCAATTACTTACATACATCCATACGTAATTACTTTCTTACATAATTCATTTCGTATTTACGTGCTTGCTTACTTACTTACGTACATACATATATACTTACATGGATACTTATTTAACATTTAACCGACGAACGTTCCAGATCCTTTTAAATCAGCATCTTACGAACGCGCCAAACCGCTGTCCATTCTAATTTCCCGCACTTCTTGTAGAGTCTTAGAATAATAGCTCCACTCACTTTCTCTACATTTTATAGTAGTGTGTGGTCAGATTACAATCTGGCCAATTTACCCAATAACGTACATATGCGCCTCATGTGTACCAAATTTGTGGCCAGTCTGTAATTATCCCAACACTTTTATGTTTGCTTTTATGCTAAACAACTTACTCCATTTATTTCCTTCTCAACATGCAACTCCATTCGAAGTGCATTGAAGAACAACTCCAACCTGACGAAGCTTCATTCACTATAAAATGCGTTGCTGTTTTAGTAATTCTGTTTGTGACGGCGTGCTTCGTATAACAATTTGTTGCTGTGTACTTAATTCTGAGCTAAAGAATTGTTTATTTTGCGATCTTTCTCGTTATAGTAGCAAAAGAGACGCACATTTTATTGGCGGTCGCTGGATATATTAATGCTAAAAGGGACTAAGCATCAACTGTCTGTATATAATAACATGCAAATATTGCATTGTTTCTATGTCAGTCTTCCATTTTTTTCGGTTTCTGGTCTATTATAGAAGCACGAAATGAAAAATCAAATAAACAGGACGTGTAAACTCGCCCACATCATTAAATTTAGCAATTAATATCTATATTGTGAGGTCATGGTTTTCCCATGCCCTAATCGTACATTGAACATGAGAAACCACAATATGGCCATCTTCATTGGGATTATTATTCCAATTGCAGTTTCATATATATGAATAAACAGACCGGTCTCTAAATAGTCAGCCATAATGTGGCATTTCACTCCGTTAAGTGTTGGCCGGATTGAATATTCTTTTGTCAGCAGCATGGGCTAAGTAGATAAGGGAGATAAAATGGCTAATTCCTAAGCTTTCAACCGTCGCACATGGAAAAGGACAAAGAAACTTTTCTACTAACTGTTTGACCTGTCCATTCCGAATAGCTACATCGTTTTTTCCTCACTGGGGGTAAGAAAATTCCGCATAGCGATTTTCAGAACGTCCTACTGGGGAAATTACTGTCATACGCTGGACATGAACGGAATGTGCAAAGGCCAATAAGAAGATTACCTGCTGTCGCCACTCAAGTCGTTAGATTTGAAGAACGTGGTAGGAAGTATTGGCCTATTCTGTCTGCCACGCAAAGGAGATGTCGTGTGTGTGCGGAAAAGGGTGTCACCACAAATGTTTTAGTGATATGCGAAATTTGTGATGTAACTGTTTTTTGTGATTGAATATGCTTTGTGGACTACCACAACAAAGCAGATCACTGAAACATTTCAGGCTGTTCAACCGCATCTCCGTAACTTAAACTGTGGCTTCAGCTAGAAATTTAAGGAAAATAAACTCAAAATTTAAAAAATACGCTTTTTAGTCAATAGAATTTCATATAATTTTCGGAGAACACCTGAAATATCTCTGTTTTAGATATTCTTCCCTTGATGGACTAAGGAAATATCATATAGAGACTCTCGATTCCTCCCCGTGAAAGATGAACTGTAAATGTTGGCGAAAGTCGGTAGACTAGATCAGCATTCAACAAAAGGTTGGCCATTCTCGGTTCGTGACAACGACGCAGCTGAAATGTCGCGTGTGAACTAGCGAGTGGTGTGAAGATAAAAGTCGTTAGTGAAGTTTTGAGAAACAATGCAGATTGTGTGAATGAAGATGATATTTCTGACACTGTCACTCCAAGGCCTAACTCCACATATTTTGAAAAGAAATTTCCTGTGCACACATCGGGCTCGAAACAGAAACGTAATTAAAATAAATTGAATATTTCAAAACATTTAAATTGACTTCATTTATTTGGGCCATAAACATATTTACTCAACCTTTTTTTGAACTGAAATATCTCTGATTTATTCGCAGGACAGTGCAGATTATTTCATTACTTCATTATATTTGTTCATTATATATAAACGCAAATTGTCAAACACGCGTAAACTTTTAAAGGGCCGTCGTGGAGAAAATTCGTGAGTTGAGCATGAAGACTGAAATAAAGATCCCTAGGAAATAGGTTAAAAATATTCTTGCTTAAAAAATTTCTTACTTACTTACTTATATATTTATGTACTTGTTCATTTACATTCTAACATATTTACTTAATCACTTATTGATTTATTTTATTTCCAAATTCTTCCTTAATTATTTGCATACAAATTTTATTACTTACATACATAAACACACACTCAATTACATACTTCATTACATGCTTTCATACTTGCTTACTAACTTACATACATGCTTATTTACATAAAATATTAATTACTTACTTTCTCACACACATACATATTTGTGTACTAATTTATATACATATTTAATTACTTACATACCTACTTGCTTACAAATATAATTACTTATTTACACATTTATTTAATTTATTTCTTACATTCTTAATTATTTAGATAATCACAAAATAATTATTTATTTCTATAATTACTTAAACAATAAATTACTTACTTACATAATTACATAATTATTTATTTAATTCCATTCTTACCTACATATGTATTTCCCTCCATACTCAATAACATTATTAATTATTTAATTACATACTTACTATTTAACACTTCACTTATTTATATACTTATTTAATCTACTTATTTACATACATATATACTTATAATTTATCATATAATTAATTACATATTTACACATTTACTCACATACTTACTTACATATTTATATACTTACTTATATATATTTACTTATATATATTCTTACTTTGTTACTGATTTGCTTACTTGCATAAATACTTACTTAGTTATCTACTTATTTTTATATTCAATTACATATTTACTTATCCAAAAACTTAATACTTACATCATTACTTACTTAATTACTTACCTACTTACTTACACAAATATTTCATTACATACATTCTTACATATGTACTTACTTATAAAAATACTTGAATAATTCTTATTACTTTATTAATTATTTACTTATTTATTAGATTTTTTCCTCACCTATTTTTTTATTAACAAATATATTTACCTATTTATTTACTTACGTAATTACTTATTTACTTTCTAACTTACCTACTTATATACTTACCTAATTGCATAATTGTATATTAATTATTTCCTTCAATAATTACTTACTGAAATTCTTATATGCTTATTCAATTAATTACTTACATACTTAGCTACTTACTTTCTTATTGACTTAATTATTTACTTACATACTTACTTATATGTATACAAACATATAATCTTATTTAATTCAATATTCACTTAATTATAATCTCACTTAATTAAACACTTAATTACTTAAAATCTTACCTACTTAAAATATAATTAAACACTTACCTTCTTTGTTTCTTCCTTACTTACATACATGCTTACTAACTTACATAATTATATATTAACCTAAATTTCATTTACTTACTTACATAAATACTTATATAATAATTACTTAATTTCTTACATTCTCACTATCTAACTTACATAAATACTTACATAATTAATTGATAATTAATTAATTATATATTTAATTACATAATAACTTAATCACTTACACATTTTTTCATTTACTTAATACACTATTTACTTACTAATATACATACAAACTTAAAAATTTATTTACATATATAAAACTTACATATGTATATGAATACCGGCTTATTTACTTAAAAGCATATTTAATTACATAATTATTTCCTAAGTTAATTACATATTTAATTACATAATTTCTTACTTCCTTACATACATATACACTTACATACATACTAACTTAATTACTTGCTTACGTACATTCCTATGTAATTACTTACTTAAATACTTACATATTTGCATACATACATGATTAATTACATACTTACATATACGTTTATATATTTGTTTACATACTTACATTCTTGCTTATATAAATACCTCTTTAGTTACATATTTAATTATTATATACATACAAGGTACATACTTGCATTATTTACTTACGTGCTTACTTTCTTATTTACATACAAATCTACATAATTAATTATTAATTATTTTCTTAATTATATTCCTATTTATTTACTTATATACATGCTTATTTCTTTTCTTAATTCCTTACATAATTACTTAATTACACACATAATTATTTACCTATTTATTTTCGTAATTTCATACTTACTTATTTAAATACTTACAATTTAATTACATAATTATTATCTTTCATATTACTTACAAACCTACGTTCTTTCTTTCTTACATTCATACATACTTACATACATACTTACTTACATATGTAATTTGTTCATTTATTACTTCCTTACATAATTACTCACTTATTACTTACTAATTTACTTCCTTTCTTTCGAACATAATAATTATATACTGACTTATATAATAACTTACATTCTCACAGATTTAATTTCTTAATTAAATAAATACTTACTTCCAAAGGATATACTTACTTCCATAATTACATTCTTAAAAGTATATTTAACTACTTACGTACGTTATTACTTACTTACATAGACTCATACGTACTTACTTAAATAATACTTATTGAATTACATATTTACTTACATATATGCTTACTTACTTCCTTAGTTACATAATTCCTTACTTACTTACGTAATTATTTACTTATTTACGTACTTAATTACATAGCTTTTACATAATTTCCTACAAAATTACGTATTTATTTCTGACTTACTTGCATACCTCATTAATTACTTAATTACATACCATTAAACTTTATTAGTTGCTTTTTAATTACATTTTATTATTTATATAAGTACATACGTTCTTAGTTACTTACTTACGTACATAAATACATACTTGCTTAATTACTTATTTACTTACTTACACACATTATATTTTATTTAAATAATACTTACATAATTACTTACACACATCCTTAAATACTTACTTACTTAAACTTTGGACGCCTAACGTCAATTGAAGTTCACGTACCGCACCGCTAAACCCCAAATTTGCATTTTATATATGTATTCAAAAATTTTAGTTACCGAGTATTATAAACAGCGAATAATTTCCGTTTTTTCTCTTCAAAGTGCAGTTTGTTTCTATTCCATCGAATTTTGTTCCTGTATTATTGACATTTTATATATAAGGTGTGCTAAAATTAATAAAAATAATTCCGTCAATAAAAGGTTCATTTCGTTCTTATTAATTACATTCCTACCAACTTACTTACTTACATATATACTTACTTTCGTTCATAATTATTTACACAAGTAATTACACACATATTTACTTATGTTCATACATATTTATTATGTTATTTCCTCATTTATTTACTTACTTATTTTCACACAAATTCACTTAATTATTTACAACTTAATTACTCATTTACTTACTACGTACTTATATACTTAACTTATTGCTTACTTACTTACATGCCTACTTTGTTACTTAATTATATACATACTTAATTACTTCCTAAAATAATTAATTCTTTCCTTAATTAATAACTTAATTATTTACATATTTGTATAAGCAGTTACATAATTTCTTAGTTACATACTTATTTACTAACATACAGAAATAAATACTTAATTACATAATTAATTGCATATATAAAATTTAATTATTTTGTTACTTCCTTAAGTACACATATATATTCACGTACTTTCTTCCTTACTTACATACATACCTATTCCGTCCACACTTACGTAATTCTTAGTTGCTTATTTACATACTTATTTACTTTGTAAAATAATTACTTTCATCTACTTAATTAAAGATTTAATATTTTATGATTTGTTAGTTACTTAATACATAATTACTTACCTACTAATTTACATAACTAATTACATACTCACGTAATTAGGAATTTAATTACTTACATATTTACTTAAATACATGACTTTCTTCTCACTTAATTATTTTCAATCTTATTTCCTTAATTAGTTATTATTTTACTTTCATACTTACTGATATACTCACACACTTACTTACATATTTACTTAATTATATGATACTTACTTTCTTACATACATTCTTAATTTATTTTATTATTTATTTACCTACTTACTTTCTTACTTACACACTTTCATAATAACCTATATATTTACGTAATTACTTACTTAAATAATTATTTAATTAATTAAATACTACTTTAAATCTAACTTAATTACACACATTATATATTTTGTACTTACTTATTCAAGTAATAAATTACATACATAATTAGTTATATAGTTACATACTTACATAGTTACTTATTTCCTTATTTATTTTCCTACCTAATTGCTTACATACATAATTACTTGCTTACTTATTTACACACATTCTTACGTAATTACGAATCCCTTTCATACATAGTTATTTAATTACATACTTACTTATTTAATTTCTTACATACATACTTCAATATATATATCCTTAATTTCATACCTACATACATACATATATACATTCATACTACTTACATTCTTACATACGAGGTCTGTTAGAAAAGTATCCGACCGTATTTTGTTATGCGAATACCTGATGGATTATAATCTAGCGCTCTTGCATGGGCCGACCTTGAACCTTATTGCGCATGCGTGAATTTTTTCCCGCCTGTCGATAGCGTCAGTTGCTGGCAAGCAGCATTTGAGTGAGGTAGTGTGTAGTGCTCGCGTCGATATTTCATTGCAAGGAAAATGACGGAACGATTGGAGCAGCGCTACTGCATCAAATTTTGCCACAAACTGGGCGACAGCCAGGTGGAAACCATTCGGAAGATTCACACGGTTTTCGGTGACGATGCTATGGGCATCACGCAGATTAAGGAGT
>Ga0131853_10027171_pt1 | contig 10283 bp, 9 predicted proteins | sample TergutLab28metaG_FD_92764 | JGI IMG/M metagenome (GOLD analysis project Ga0131853, IMG submission 92764) | Labiotermes labralis P1 segment gut microbial communities from Petit-Saut dam, French Guiana - Lab288 P1 (version 2) (version 2) | ecosystem: Host-associated > Arthropoda: Insects >... | reverse complement strand
TTTTTTATCATTCTTGCCGTTGTTGCTGTACCGCTTTATACAGTGGTACTAAACGGCAGAAAAGCCGAAAAAAAACATCAACGAGAGCAACAGCAGATTCTCGTAGATGTTGTAAAGGAAAATACAGCAATAATGGCGGGGCTCAAAACAACTTTGGAAGCAAGTAAGCTAGATACCAATTCACTGCTTGCAGAAATGAACAATAAACTCAATAAGGTATTACTTATCGCAAATGAAAAATTTTAATATCATTCAAGACTTCATTCCCCTTGGGCGAAGAAATAGACCCGGAAGAGTAAACCCAATGCGGTATATAACCATCCATGAAACCGGCAATACAAGACCCGGCGCAGATGCACTTGCCCATGCTAATTTTGTAAAAAACCCGGCAACACAGGTATCTTGGCACTACACAACGGATTGCGTGCGTACGGTGCAGCATCTACCCGAAAACGAAGATGCATTCCATGCGGGGGATGGTGCTGGCAAAGGTAACCGCCAAAGCATAGGTATTGAAATTGCTGTAAATTCCGACGGTAATTTCCTACGGACGATTGAACGTACGGCAGAATTGGTAGCAGATATTTGTAAACGACGTAATATTCCTATAGAAAATATCCGGCAACATTTTAATTGGAGCAGAAAAAACTGCCCGGAGAATATCCGAGCCGGCAGACCTATAACATGGGATGCGTTTATTGATATGGTGCGAAAGCATTTAGAGCCGCCACAAGAAACGATGCGTTTTGATATATTTGGCGAAATGGTGGAAATTGATGCGTTTATTCGTAATGATCGTACTTTTGTTAGCGCAAGGCAACTGCTAGAAACCATGGGATATGATATAAAATGGAATGATAGCACTCGTACTGTTGTAGTGAAACATAAAACTTAATATCGACTTGTGCACCCTGCCTTTGGCAGGGCTTTTTTTATTGCATGAAAAAAGGAATATTCCTAAGAATATCCCTTTCTGTGGGAATTCACATTCCCACCTGTTAGCGACCCAGAAGGGGCTCGAACCCTCGACCTCCGGCGTGACAGGCCGGCACTCTAACCAACTGAGCTACTGGGCCAACGAAGATTATTCTACACAGTTGTCGAATTAATGTCAATACTTTTTTTAAATCATTTATTACATATCAAACTCAAACCCTAAAAGCGGAGCATGTTGCTGCGCACCATACACATCATTTTCACCCAAATCCCCGGATGCTATAGGTCTTGCAATCGTTATCTTAACCGCCTTTGCCGGGGCAAACGCAATAACACTTATTACATCTGCTTCGCTAATGCCGTACAACGTGGCAAAAACTGTTTTTGTTATAACATTTGCAGCGGCAAAACGCTCAAACATATCTTGCGTTTTAAAAATAATATCAAATGTAAGTTCATACGGGCCGGAATTTTTGCTTCTTATAACATCGGCACAGTCGAATAATTTATATTTCATCTCAATTCCCCCTTTTCGCAAAGGTTTACGTGTACAGGAAAGTATTGGCAAGGATTCGGCGAAGACATGAGGCAGTACACACTAAAGTTAAAGACTTCGCCTGCTTCAAAGTCTGATGGGGAGAATGGAAACGCCAAATTCCCGGCGGTGGATTTGCGCCCGTCGTAGCCAAAATGCAGCAGGCTGGAACGTGCGAAAGAGCAGATTGTGTTGGCAATCTCTTGCACCTGTGCTACGGCTTCTATCACTATACATATTTCGGCGGGCTTGGTTTTGCTGCCAAAGTCGCCCATTAAGGAAACACCGCTTTTGCCATACACTTTAAAATCTAAAAAATAATCACTATCGCCAAAGTTAGCAAAATTTGATTTTACTCTATCTTTTACATCGGCAACAATATCGTCAATTTTTTCTATAAAAATAGGGTCGCTTGCCGCTGCAATGCTAACCGTTCTGTAGCCTTTGCGGGCTGCACCTTCCAGTTTTACGTAATAGTCTTTGTCGGGTACAAATTTTGTTTTGCTTACCCGCACACTGTTTTCTGTTAATTGCTCGAAAACGCATTCCGTTAAATCGAGCGTGCCGCCCGGACCGGGTAGCTTGGTTGGGTCGCTTTTTTCGTACAAGGTGTGAGCAGCAACAGACAATGTGGTGCATTTGCGCACAGTTGAAAGCGGTTCCAGCACAAAATGGTCGCTGCGCAACGTGCCAAACATACAATCGGAGCCACTACCCGGCACAGCAGCAATGGTTGCGCATTCCAAGATTTTGCCCATGTGAAGGGCAAGCCCTTCATCAAATCCGTTTTTGATAGCCAAACAAGCAAATACAGTAGGATCGTATGCACGACCGGCAACAATAACTTGCGCACCTTCGTCCAACGCTTTAATAAATGGCTCATTGCCCATTTGCGCCACAATATTTGTGGATGAAATTATCTGCGCTTCCGTGATTGGCGGCACTGATGACATCGGCTTTAACCCGCCATTTTTTAATTGCTGCAAAACGATATCTTTATCAATTTGCGCATGAATTACACCCAGTTTAAATGTCAACGCCTGCTCTTTCGCAATTTCAAGCACAATATCAACAGTCCAGTCCAAATGCGAATCTGCGCCGCTGCCACCCGCAGAACCTATTATCACCGGGATATCACGTTCAACCCCGGCTTTTAGCATATACTCGAGGTCTCGCTTTACGGCGTTACGATCCGTAAAAGATTCTCCGGAGCCTAAATAGTACGGCCCGGGGTCTGTAGAACCGGCATCTACTGCTATAACGTGCGGATTGCGCTTCATACCTTCTGCAAAGGATGTTTCCGGGAAGCCGTAGCCCAAAATTGCCGTTGGAGCCAGCACTCTAAATTCGTTCATCATCCTACACCCTATCTTTTAACGCCAAAATGCGCCGCATTTCGTTATACACAATCATGTAACCTTCGTCCATGCCCATGCCCGGCTTAGCTAAAATTTGCACGGGCGAAACCGCCATACCAATATGCGTACACACCTGTGCAGAACGGTCTGTCTCGTTACAAGTGCCGCCCAAATAAGCATCCATACCATTTTTTTGGCAGTACAGTACAGCCTTTATGGAATTGTTAATTCCGCCCAAATCCGGGGTTTTTATTTGCACCATATGCCCTGCCTTGTTCTCTGTAAAGTAGATGATATCTTCCAATGTGTTGCACCATTCGTCCGCAACCAACTCTACATTTATTCCACGCATTTCTAAAACTTGGCGCAAGCGCATCATTACCAATACCTGCGTTTCCCTGTCGTTCATATCTACGGGACCTTCTACCCGCACTTTAAGCGGCTTGGCGGCATTCTCCAGTTGGTGCAAAAATTCCGCCATTTTATCGTAGGAATGATCAAACACCACGCCTATTGTGCCGTATACGTCCAAGTGAATGATAGGGTTGTACGTATCGTCTGACCCTCGCAAATCGAAAATTCTGTTGCGCAGCCATTTTACATACTCCAGCAATTTGAACCCCTGGAACCCTATTTTATCTACATTGTTGAATAACGCATGTGGAAGTACGTCTACTTTTTTAAGAATCATCTTGTCGGCATTAAGCTTTGACTCGTCTCCGGACTGGCTGAATATAGGAATTGGAACATTTGAGAGCGTCGTTTCGTATTCATCGGCAATGATCTGCGCCATCAACTTGTGTTTAGACTTGGCTACGGCATCCAATGCAGCTTGTGTAACGCCGTATCTGATGGCTGTATGCAATAACTTTCCGTTATATTGCAGCGCATCAAGTTCCTTTGCCATCGCCCGAAAATTAGTGATTTCACGCCCAACCAGCACAGGGCGTATCACTTCTTCTATGATGGGGATGAAATCATCCGCTAGAAATAGAGGGTCACGCCCCGCCGCACCGGAATATTGAACCGCAGCGCAGTCGCCATAGGCAACTTGTCCATCTTCCAATATAAGCATGATAGAAACAGATTCACCCGCCTGCCGAACCGCCTCAAACCCGGAAGTAACCGGGTAGCCCCTGTATGTATTGCCGTCTTTTACGGCATTTGATTTTATCGCTTGCTGGTCGTCAAAAAAGAAACCTGTTTTGCCGCCGGAACATACCATATCAATAATTTTCATGTAAATCGCCCTCCGATTTTATTAAGGTCTTCCTACCAAATTGCCACGCCCTATGGCATAGATATCATCTATTACCATTTGAAAGCTCACTTTGCGGTTTTCACTTTTGCCACGTGCTTCCAATTTACTTAGGTGGAAATCTTTTATGTCTTTGCTAAACGGCAGGTTGGCGCATTCAAGCAAACGCACTGCACCCACATCGTCACGGGCAGGCAGAATTTTGCCCGCATTAAACATACTTGGCGCAAAAGGTACATCTATAATGCCTGCTTCAAAAGCACGTACGGTTCCAACGGCTATGTCTCCACCGCCAAGCTCCAAGGTCTTGTCCAAAATGAGGCGAACTTCTTCTTTTATTATTTCGCACTCGCTATTTACGTCAGTGAGGCTAAGTAGTTGCTGGTCTGCCAGCATGGACACCACTTGCTTGGTTGCCTTTAGCCCGGCTGCATTGGCTTCCTTTGTAGGAATGCCCATGGCTTCGTGCGGGCTTTTTACAATAACCTTTGTAGCGCAAGACAACGCCGCCGCTGCCGCACCCCACGATATCACGCCAAATGCTTTGCTTTCGTCCTGCGGGAAACCACCCATCCATTGGTGGAACACGGTAGACACTTTTACATCTGCAAAGCCGTGGGCTTTTAGGTAATATTCTGTTTGCTCACGCAAGCTTTTTACTGCTGCTACGTCCTGCACCAAGTTGCCACATTGCCCGTAGCCTACGGTTATATGCTTGCAACCTTGCGCCGCCGCAAGCAATGCCTCTATAATTGCCACCGCATTAGAAATACACGGCGGCACTAATGTGCCTGTAAGCGGGCCAAATGGTTCACGGTTTATGGTCACGCCTGCTTCTTCGTATAAGCCAATCAAGCGGTCGCAATATTGCCAATCGTAAATCGTTTTCTCTAACGGATGTTTCTTCGCATACGGGATATTGTAGGAAATTCCGCCGCCTTCGTAAGATGTAAACCCGCCTGCCACACTTATTTCGGTAAGCAACCTTGCATCGGGCGTACCATGCCGCACTTGAACAGGGCTTTTTAGGGCAGACGTTACATCCCGGCAAATTTGCACGCCAAAATTAACCGCAGGGAATCCATTTAACATGGAACGGCCATTTTTTATGCTTTCGTCTATACCCACCTGCGCTTCGTTGTAGCGGTTGTGGCGGGTGTAGCTGTCTATGGTTGTGGGCAGTAGGTCGGCTTCGCCTTCGTCTTCCAAATGGCGCAAAAGTTCTACTAACTGCTGCGGCAGGGCGACACCTGCACGTGGCTGTGTCAGTGTTTTGTTTTGCGCATCCGCTTCGTCCAATTTGGTGGAAAAGCGTTTTTCGTTGCCAATGTTTTTTTGATAGGCAACTGCTTCGTCAAAGTTTACATCTTTGCCTGTTTCCCAATGTGTCAGCACTTCTTTGCGTATGCTGTAAAACAGGTCATCACTTAGCTTTTCATTTTTTAGTATCATAAGTTTCACCTTAACCTTTGTTTCATCATTTTAAGTGCAAGCCTTGGAAATTGCTTTGCGAGCAGCCCCATGGCAGAAAAACAATATTCTTTATCCAGCAAGAGTTGCGGGTTTTGCGGCTTTAGCAGGTTAACATCCCGTGGGCTGTAAACAGCCGCCCGCAGAATTGCTTCCGGTGCTTCTGCCCCAATAATTGCGCCGCCCGTGCCTATTACGTATTTGGTTTGTGTTAAATCTTTGCCTGTTTGGATAATCGTCTCGCCCATGGGCGTGTATGTTGTTTCGTAGTAACCCACATGCCTTGCGGCAGAAATGCGTACCGCCTCGCAAGCCAGGGCTTGTTCGACTTGTTTGTAAATTTCGTACTTGCCAACGGGCAACGCAGAAGGGTTTGCAGCGCATATAGCCTGCCACGCCGTCACATCTTCTTCAGAAATACCGTAAGCGTCGTAAAAATGATGCTTTGGTTCTATTGCGTCCAACATGGGTTGCAGCGAATACCGCATACCAATGTCGCCCTCTACTGTGCGCTTGGCAAACGGTTCTACAAGCCCTTGCACATATACCTGCGGATTTTGCGGCAAACCATCCGCCATAGAGTATACATCTGTGGTTGCCCCGCCAAGGTCGAAGACCATGAGTGCGCCAAGCCCTTCTTCAAAGCCTGTTTCGTCATTTATGCCTTCGCTTAGCAGTTTTGCCGCTTCAAAAACCGCCAGCGGCGTAGGGATAATTTCGGCAGACATAAGCCGTTGTGCTTCGTCCAGCCCTTTGGCAGATATTATATTTTGGATAAATAACTCACGTATAGCGGTTTTGGCAGGCTCAATATTAAGCTTGCCAAATTGCGGCATAACATTTTCGCAAACAACGGCTCGCTTACCGGCTGATAATACAATGCTGTTTGCCTCGTCTGCGGCAGAACGGTTACCGGCTATAATGACGCAAAAATCCCCCGGAATTTGCGCTATATTTGTGGCATTGCGAAGCAATACATCCTTATTACCACCGTCTATGCCGCCGCTCAATAATATGATATCCGGCGAAATGCTTACGATTTCGTCCATGTCGTTGGCAGTGAGTTCGTACGAATATGTTTTCAACACCTTTGCACCTGCACTTGCCGCCGCCAAACACGATGCCTTGGCGGTAAGATCCGGCACCAAGCCACTGGACACCATTTTTAGCCCGCCTGCGGCAGAACTGGCGGCAAGGCGTATATCGAAATTGCGTTTGCCGCATTGGCGATATATTTCGTCAAGCGCATGGTTAAAGCCATCCAGCACATTATTGTCTATTGTGGTAAACGCCCTGGCGAATGCAATAATTTCCCCGGTATCGCAATCAATAGCCGTAAGTTTGGTGAATGTTGAACCAAAATCGCAACATAGTATTAACTTCATATTTGTCACCCGATATCCGCCGTTATGTGTTCTATGCTAAGTTGCGGGTCTGTACCGGGTGGGTACACTCTGTCAAAGCCCATGTCTAAGAACAATTTTTCTACTTCTGTAAAATCTTGCTTGCCTACAACTAAATTGCCGCCGGCGTATAGTTTTATCCCCGCCAAACCGGCTTCGTCGCATTTTTGCCGCAAACCTTTGCAGTCTATCTCGCCATGCCCATACAGCGACGACACCACAATGGCATCTGCCGCAGATTCTACCGCTGCCTCTACAAATTCTTTTTGGGAGACCATAACGCCCAGGTTTATAACTTTAAACCCTGCTTGCGTGTATACATAGTCCAAAATTTTGTTACCAACTGCGTGAACATCTGCGCCTATTACGCCAAGCACTATTGTAATTGATTGCACCTTAAACCATCCCTTTAAAGTTTTCTTAGATTTTGTCACATTTTACGTTTGTATTCTATTATTTTTCTACATTTTTGCAAGCTCTTCTATCAAAAGTTCATCCAAAATTTTTATGTAAGTCCCTTTCATGCCAAGGGAGCGGGTTTCGGCAAGGTTTGCCAATTCCAATTTTTTTAGCGCATTGGTTACAACAGAGCGTGCGCAGCCTACCCTATCGGCGATATTGCCTGCAACCAATAACCCCTCTTTTTTACTTGTTGCAGAAATTTCTTTTATTATTTGAACAGCCACCTCAAGCTCGGAAAAGGACAGCGTGTTAATTAAATTGCGTACTGCTTCTCGCTTACGCTTGCTTTCTTCTGCTTGTTGCGTTGTTTTATGCCGCAGCAACACCGTACATACAGAAATGGCGATGCCAATAGCGAGGGTTTCGTCCTCGCTAAAAGCATCGCCATTTTTTGATACTACATCTAAAATCGATTGTTCCGAAATTGTTACGTCGGCAATAAGATGGGTGCTTAATAATTCGCACACATCTTCTGCTTCGGTTTCCATTTGCAAAAGTTGATTAAGCTGCCGGACAAACAGACTAAGATTCATGAAAATCCCCTATTCTGCTTCGTTTGTTTCAGGTGCTTCTATTGCATAGGTGCAGGAAGAACAAGCAATCAAACGCTTCTTACGCCCTTTTTCTACCAAGAACTCGCCGCATTCGGGGCATTTTTCGCCTGTTGGTAAATTCCAAGAAATAAATTCGCATTCAGGGAATTTGTCGCAACCAAAGTATTTGCGCCCTTTTTTAGACTTTTTAACAACCACTCTGCCGCCATCACACGCAGGGCAATCTACCCCTGCATCTTCAAAAATAGGCTTGGCGTTGCGGCATTCCGGGAAGCCGGGGCAAGCCAAAAACTTACCAAAACGCCCGAATTTTATTACCATCTTACGCCCGCACAAGTCGCAATCTATATCGGTTTCTTCGTCTTTTACTTCTATATCGCCTATTTTTTCTTCTGCATCTACAATTTTTTCTGCAAATGGCGGATAGAACTCACGTACGATGTTTTTCCATTCTTCTTCGCCCAGTTCTACGCTATCCAGCGCATTTTCCATACGGGCGGTAAAGTCTACATCAATTATATTATCAAAATGCTCTACCATAATTTCATTTACAATTTCACCAAGCTCTGTTGGGTACAGCACTTTATTTTCTTTCGTTACATATCCACGGTACATAAGCGTTGTTATTGTTTGAGCAAAAGTACCCGGGCGACCTATGCCAAGCTCTTCCATTGTGCGTACCATACTGCCCTCGGAAAAACGAGGTGGCGGCTGAGTGAAGTGTTGCACTGGTTTTGTTTCAAGCACGCTAAGCTTGTCGCCAACATTTATTGCCGGGATGGTTACATCTTTTTCAGAATCTTCATTTTTGCTGTACACAGCCAAGTAGCCGTCGAATTTTAATACAGAACCACTGGAGGTAAAGTTTACACCGTTATTAGCAATTTTTATAGACAGCGTATCATAAACAGCCGGATTCATTTGGCTGCATACAAAACGCTCCCAAATAAGTTTGTAAAGCTTAAATTGCTCGCCGGAAAGGGACGCTTTTATAGCTTGCGGATTGCGTGATGCATCGGTTGGGCGGATAGCTTCGTGCGCATCTTGCGTACGCCCACGGGATTTGTACTCTACCCTTTGTTCCGGCAAATATTTGTCGCCGTAATTTTCTAATATCAGTTTTTTCGCATCTTCATACGCATCGTCAGAAATACGTGGCGAGTCTGTACGGATGTACGAAACAAGCCCTACAGTGCCTTCGCCTTTAATGTCCACACCTTCGTACAATTGCTGTGCAATGCGCATTGTTTTGCTTGTAGCATAGCCAAACAGCTTGCTTGCTTCCTGCTGCAAGGTACTGGTAGTAAACGGCGCAGGCGGTTTTTTCTGGCGTGTGCCGTGTTTTATATCCAGTACTTCAAATGTGCCTTTTTTGATTTTTTCCAGCACAGCCTGCACATCGGCTTCTGTTTTAAGCTCTTTTATCTCGTTATTGCTACTATATTTGGCTGTTAATTTGCCTTTTTCGCCTGCGGGTAAAAGGTCAAAATCTAATGTCCAGTATTCTTCCGGGATAAACTGATCTATTTCTTCTTCCCTGTCGCATACGAGTTTTAATACGACGGACTGCACACGCCCGGCACTTAACCCTTTTTTCACTTTTTTCCACAAAAGCGGGCTAATACGGTAGCCAACCATGCGATCCAGCACACGGCGGGCTTGCTGTGCATCTACAAGATCCATATCTATTTTGCGAGGTTCCTTTAACGCTTTTTTTACTGCGGTGCTTGTTATTTCGTTAAACACAATGCGCTCTGTGTTTTTTTCGTCCAGCTTTAAGGCATGTGCCAAATGCCAACTGATAGCCTCACCCTCACGGTCGGGGTCAGTGGCAAGATATACTTTTTTTGCGTTTTTGGCTTGTTTGCGCAACGTAGCCAAAATATCCCCCTTGCCACGGATTGTAATGTACTTGGGTTCAAAGTCGTTTTCGACATCTACACCAAAGCTGCTTTTAGGCAAGTCTCTCACATGCCCCACGCAGGCTTCAATAGAGTAGTTACTGCCAAGTATTTTTTTTACGGTTTTTGCTTTGGATGGGGACTCCAAAATTATTAAAGTTTTTGCTTTAGCCATTATTTCGCCTCTATCTTAATTTCTTATATAACGTGAACCCGGTAGCTTTTTTGCCAACCCTTTAAGTTCAAGCCCGGTACATATTAAATGCAGCTTGCCTATTTCAATCTCGGCAACATCTGCCAGCATGTCAAAACTTATCGGTTCAAGCGACAAGTTATCATACACCCGTTTTTCGTCAGGTGCAAGTTGTAATTTGGGTTTTTCTGCCACTGCTGTATTTTGCTGTTT
>Ga0131853_10027168_pt1 | contig 10284 bp, 7 predicted proteins | sample TergutLab28metaG_FD_92764 | JGI IMG/M metagenome (GOLD analysis project Ga0131853, IMG submission 92764) | Labiotermes labralis P1 segment gut microbial communities from Petit-Saut dam, French Guiana - Lab288 P1 (version 2) (version 2) | ecosystem: Host-associated > Arthropoda: Insects >... | reverse complement strand
CTACGTGAGATATTTCCACAAACTGAGTCCTGTTTGTTAAGTATGACTGAAACCATTTATTTACTAAACCTCTTATTCCATAGGAATCTAATTTATCAAGTAACCTCCTATGATTGATTACATCGAATGCTTTGGATAGGTCAAGAAAAATGCCAATTGCATATAAGCGCTTGTCCAGGGCTTCCTGGACACTTTGTATAAATGAGTGGGTGGCAGTTTCTGTAGGTTTGGTTTCTGTAAATCCATGTTGTTTGCTGCCTAATATGTTATGTTTTTTAGAAATAAAAGTAATCTATTATGCATTAATTTTTCTAGAGGTTTAGAAAACACCGACAGTATGGATATTGGTCTATAATTTTGCATGTCCTTTTTTTTTAAATAGTGGTTTTACTTTTGCCTGCACATTTTCTAGTGTCTGGAGCCTAAATGTTTTTGAGAGGTATGTCTGTGATCCGCACTCTTTTTGGACTGCTTGACCCTTGAAGATGGGACCGATAGGTTGTCCCGAAACATCGGTACGGAATTACCATTCTGTGCTGTGTAAAATCCCAGGAGAGTGCAGATCTCATTTACATGGCAGGCGGAGCTTGAAATCATGCTTAGATACATCTGTCTTCAGATTGAACATGAGGCTGAACTGGTATTGTGTTTGACTTATTTCTGTGAGGATCTATGGGATGTGAAATGCTTTCTGTACTGTTCTGTTCTGCTGTATTGGATACCGCTTATAGGCACGGCTCCAACTGTTTTGAGTGGACTGTTCCAGAGAGTATTTTTACATCACTTCAAACCTAAATTTTATAGTATGTGTCCAAGTGATGGTTGTAGAGAAGTTAAAGAAAATAATAGAACATAGATGAGATAGTGGAAGATCTTTTAAAGAAAATGATAGACTATAGGATGCAGGAAGTGTTAATTTGTATAATTTTTTTGTTTTGTTTAGGTTATGCCAATGAGGTTGGAGAAGCATTTAGGCCCTCAATTCATGTCAACTGGGTGCGGCTTAGTTATGGCATTGCCAGTGCGTATGTTTTGGCTGACACACTGGATAAAACCCTTAAAATGAGCAAGGTGTGTACTTTTATTGGCAATAAAAGTCTGTTTGTAGTAGTATTAATGAATTGTAATTGAATGACATTTATATAAATATTTTGTACCCATTTGTTTCACAGCGTCCATTTGTGAATGACAGCAAAAAATATCATCAAGTGTTCATTGCAGGAATAGACACGCTGATCTGGCAGAGTTTTGCCTCTGTGATTGTGCCAGGCATCACTATCAACAGAATGTGTGCATTGTCACTGTATGTGTTGAAATACACGACCAAGCTTCCAGCTAAAGCTCAGAAGTTTATAACTACAGGCATTGGTCTTGCATGTATTCCATTTATAGTAAAACCAATTGACTTAATTGTTGATTTTGTAATGGATGAAACTTTCAGAAAAGCAGTAGGAACAGGCAGATGTCAGCCATAATGTTGGTGGTTGTATGTTATTAAAGAGTGTAAACAGCTAAGTTACTTTGGCAGAAAGAGTAAATGGACAAACGTTAAGGTGTGGAAAATGTTAAGTACAACATTCACTGTTTAAGACTTTCACATTTATTTATATGCATTGTTTGAAAGACCTGTGATATTTGCACTTCTGACAACAGTGAACATTAAGATTATTTTTACAGGTTGTGACACAAGTTATTTCTGTGGAAAGGTACCACCATTTATCAGTGGTGTACCAAGGGGGTGGGGGTGGTTTGGGGTGTTCACCCCCCCCCCCCCCCCCAAACTTCCAAAGGCCCTCCAAAGTCGTGCCAAACTCAACCCGATTGTGAAAACTGTTAAAAATTGCTGAATTTAGGACGCTAACACTCCAAGATGTTCAGAAAAAAGGCAGTAAAATTCTAAAACTAAGTATGTTCGCAATTGTTTCACCTTAGCAATGACAAATAAATTGGTTGTCATCATAAATAGTCTTAAAGTACCAAAAATTAAGAATCTTTTACTATATGAAATGAAATTTCTTGTACCAAATTACAGCTGCCTCCAGAACCCTCGACTAGGAGGTAGGGGGCTACCGCCCCCAGATCCCCGTTCTCTGTCCTCCGTCCTCAACTGAATTTGTTGAACCCCCCCCGAACAAAATTCCTGGGTACGCCACTGCTATTTTTGGAAGAACTTGGTGTGGACATCTTCAGGGTGCAAGCATTTTCTTCTCTGAATTTGGAGATAGCAGGGTCCACCAAGAAATTGGTGCTGTGTTAATTCATTACTTCATTCCATTCTAGAAGATTGTAGTAATAGAGACCGGTTCTAACAGGCTGCTTAGAATGCCAGTAGAGCAGAATGGAACATAAATTGCTTACATACCGTAGATTTTCTTTGGGCGAAGCCAATGGATGTAGAGGATGCCATAATACAAGTGCCAAGCTTATTACATGTATAAAACAAAAGGAACTAGCTGATAACATTGTAAACATAAATATGTAGGTGTGCAGTTTATTTGCTGACACTGTTATAAGCGTAAATGTTATTTTGTAACAAATCACTAGTAACAATGTTTAATGTGCATAGAAATTTGTACTTACAAAACTAATGACACACACACTTGAGGGTTGACATAAGTGCTGGTACAAGATACAGGTTTTGTATGTCTTGTAAGAATTTTCAGTTTAGGTAAATTCATCAACAGGGTAGAAGGAGTGAGATACTCTTCTGATGCAGGCTGGAATACTATCATACCTGTTTTTAATAAATGTCCAACAAGATGCAACTGTATTCAGTTTATTATATTTCTGTAGACAGCTCTGCATGTTTTGGTTGTTGACACCCATCATCAGGAGCTTGTACAACTGTAATTACAGCTTTTGGCACTAGTCAGCCGGGTCTACTGTTGTATGCTCCAACTCGATGAGAGCGGATGGTAGTAGACCTGGTTGACCAGTGCCGGAAGCTGTAATTACAGTTGTACAAGCTCCTGATGATGGGTGTCAACACCCAAAACATGCAGCGCTGTCTACAGAAATATAATAAGCTGAATACAGTCGCATCTTGTTGGACAATTATTAAATTTTATTCATGATGCACGGACCCATGAATATAAAAAAACAACTTTCATACCCCCTGCATTCTTTCTGACTGGAGATGGATCCAGCTCTGCAATATAGTGGTGTTACTTCACTGTAGACAGTGAATAACATTCAAAACTATAGTCACCTTATTTAATTATGCCATAATAATCATCATCTTTTAAAGTCACACTATGGGACCTGCTTTACTTGTAGCTGCTAGCAGAATACAACTAAAGGTGAGAGGAAGATTTAGTGTTATATGTATTACCATGTTGTAGGGAACTAGAAGGTAGTGATAATGACTTGTTTAATGTTAATTGGAATATGACACAATTTGTGATTTTTGGAATTTGCATCCTGGCGGTTGTCATTTTCAGAACAGTTGAGTAGGTATAGCATATTCTGTGTCAATTGCCACTGCATGTAAGACTAATTCATAATTTGAGTGCATACATGTGCTTTAATCTCAGTATTTTGAGATGACTGCTGTTATTTTGTATATAGACTATGGTTGGTGCTGTAAGAGAAATGTGACGAAGACCAGAAATTTCGAATCAATTTAATAGATAATGAAATACAACATTTTGGTCAATGCAAAATCATGGGACTGTAGTGCCTTTTTGTTAATTTGGTGTATTCTTGTTAATATTGCTAGACTGTTGCTGATGTTATGTATTATTGTTATGCAGAAGTTTTGTTTATTAAATGATGCGTTCAGTAAATAGCCTGGGCACAATTTATTTTGTAAAAAAAAAAAAAAGTGTCTGCAGTGGGTTCCACGTACGTTTTGAAATTGGTGGTGTCGCTTTATTCCGTGATGCTAGTGCTGACATCTAGCTCTGTAAGATGTACGAGAAGTCTAAATAGAAAGCAGTCAATAACTTTGGCTATGATTGGTTAGTAAATGCCTTGCCAGTTTTGTACATCGAGAAGGTGGGGTGGTAGTGGTGTGGATTGTTATGTTGTGTCGTGTGGTAGCAAGGTACGCATGGAATTTGATCATATTTAAAATTTCATTGGCGTTAAACGAACTCCATTTTGCATGTATGCAATTTTATGGGATCATATGGCCAAAGAGTCGCGACAGTATATCGTCTTTTATTCCATGGAGATTAAAATGAATTTGAAATTAGAGGCAGCTGCTAGAACTGATACTAGTTTGTAGAGTTATATTTCAGGTACAAATGAAAAGATAAGTTACCGTTTTGTATGGATATATAATTTTATATGTTGTGTTTTGTACTGTTGATCTGTTTGTGGTACTGCTGTTTATAATTTCGTGTGTAAAGTGACATTACGCATAGGTTTATCCAGTCTGGGCGGTGAAGTAGTGACGTTGGGTTGGTAATGCAACTCTTGGCATGTTGCCCTAAACAGCGGCCCGTTGCAGATTTCTGTAACCTCTATTAACCTCTTCCGAGAAGTTAATTGAATGAAATATTCATAACACGCTTTCCGCAGTAACTAAGAGCGGTTTGCCTTTCATTGCCTTTGCGGGTCTTGGGAGTAACTTAGTACACTTGATCGCTGTGGAAAGGATGATAAAAGACTCTAAGCCTAATTTAGTGTCCAAGAGAATAGTTATTAGTCTGAGCTGCCCTTGTATTCAGGATGTGATGTTACGATGGCATCATATCAAGAGCCAGCAGATGATGATGATTCGTGTTCAGAGGCAAGTAGTGCAGTGAATAATGGATCTGTGATTTCGACCGTACCAGACCGTCATGGATTTCTTGGTGGCTCACAGTATACTGCTGATCCGTAAGTACACCATTTTTTGTAGGTGGTTTTGAGTGATGTAATTCCATTAGTAATGTTAGGAGAATGAAGGTATATATCAAAGTTACCCCTGTGAAACAGGTTGGATATTTTGACGTACACTGGTCAGTGTTGCTGAAAATGAGCAGCATAATTTTTTTTAGTGACATATTATGTGTGTGTGTATATATATATATATATATTCCCCCACATTTCAGCCTCTTCCTGAAGAACAGCTACAATATATACAGAGTGCTGATAATTGTAATCCTTTGTAATAAAGTAGCTTGCAAAGTGGTGTGTGAATGTGTTTTCTAAAAAACAGATATTTGATGAGGCCCTAGTTTGATTTTTCTGATGGCTAGTGGTAAGGCTGCAAGTGCTGTTGAAAGAATTAAAAGTTTTTTCCAATGTATTGGAGCTCTGAGTGTGTAGCTGTAGCAGTCACATTCAATAGTGTATTTTATTTTGCATTCATACATGATGGCTATTGATATGTTGATGGTGCAGAAGTAAATGTTTGAAACAGTGATTGTTGTGTAGCCTCCTTCATTAGATGAGTGTTGTTATGTGTGTTGTAATTTATTACATAAGGTTAAGAATATTTCTTGCTGTATTTCATATTGTCATGAACCTTTGGGTTACCTCCTTGACATAGTTGCAGTTGTCAACATATTCATTGCAACATTCTTGTATAGGGTCATTATTTTGTCTGACAACTTTAGTTGCCATGTCCTGTAGGTCCACTTACAAGGTTTAATATAGCCCACTGTGCACTGCCTATATTAAACGGTTACTGGTTGTGACACAAATGCCCTGTCTTCAGACTCATCTTCATGACACAAAGCATGTGAAAGGAGCTTATGGCATTCATAACTAACATTTGGGCAGAGCTCCTCTTGAGAAGCTACTAGTTTCTCAGCTAGTCAAGAAGTTCCCCACATTTTATAGAACCTGAAGGTTCATCACTGTGTTCAGATGAGCCCACACTTTGCCCTCTCCCAAGCCACATGAAATGAGTCAATGTCCTCCCTTCCGATTTCTTTAAGATACTTTTTAATCTCATAGCTATACCTGTGGTGACTTGCTGTGGGCTGGATGTTCCAGTTTTGAGCCCTGGTGGGGAAAAGAGATTTTCGCCTCTCTGTTCCCCTCCAGACTACCTTTGCGGCCCACCCACCCTCCTGTAAAATGGGTACTGGAGTGCTTTCGCGGTGGGGTTGAGTGGCTGGGTCTTGGTCTTGACCACCCTCCCTCTGCTAGTGCTTAGGATGAAAATGGGTAGCATCATACCTCCACCTCCCCTCAGGGCCTGAATTGGCATGTAACAGCTTGACTTAATGACATCCAAGTAGTAGTCTCTTTCTATCAGGTTTTCTCACCAGAACTCTATATTAGTTTCTCTTTTCCAAGTGTGCTACATTCATGTGTGTTTACATTTTATTCCAGTTGTTATATGCATAAGGAATTACTTGAACAGGTCCATCTCAATATGTAACTATTCATAACTTAAAATGGTTATTTACTGCCAGCATTTAAAATCATACCAATAGGCCTCCTATTCGTTGGGTACTGGGGAACCTTTCCTTGTGGGTGAAGTGGTTGGGGCTTCAAGTTAACCGCTCACTTCTAGTGCTAAGGTTAAGTGAATGAGTGGAGATATGTGTCTGCCCCCCTTATATGCCTTCATGGTATTGACAGGGACAGCTTCACTTCATACAAATGGTACAGAAATGTTAATGTGCTTCATCATTACACTTTGTTTCTGATGTTGACACTGGAGAAGCTGGGTCTGAGATGGCTAAAGTGACATGTTGTTTTGGCTGTGTTAATACTTTTGTCAGTTACACATTATAAGGGAAGTTGAAATTATATAGAATCAATTTGTTTGTGAAGATTAGTGGTTTTTAGATTGCAATGTAAAGAACAAACAGTCATCTCCACTGAGCAGGCAGATGACCAGGAAACTAGATTGCAGTGCATATACTTGTCCAACACATCTATATGATGGTAGAGATATGTATATAATTTATTACATAAAGAACAACTACATGTTTTGGCCCTTTTCATTGGCCATCTTCAGGTTGATAAATGAAAAATCTTAGTAAGCAGCTATACTTGACTTGTGTGGGTTGTATACAGTGGGGAGGTAGAGGTGAAGTGGGTGCGAGATCTCGCATGTGTTGTGTAGGATGGGTGGTGTGGGTACATGGGTTCTGCTATTTTTGCTGTTCTAGGTTAATATAGTTGGATCTATGGTATCATCTTATGTTTGTAGAGATTATATGTACACGTACATTTATCTTAAAAATATACAGTGTGAAACTTTATATAAATGTAGCATCTATAGTTATAGTAGGTTCATTGATCTAAGACTATACACAATATAGTTCCTATAGTTATAGTGGGTTCATTGATCTAATCACTTTGTTATTATATTTACTATTATAATACATCAAGTTTCGTTTTCATAATTTGTCAGTTCAGTATCTGAAGTGAAACTGTTATAGGATGGAATAAAAGTGAGGTGGGTAAGGAATGTAAATTAGCAAATAGTAGTGTGGAAAAACGACCTGTTCGTACAAGCAGATTAAATTAAATTAAATTAAGGTAATGTTAAAGTGTTAGGTTTAGATGTTTCTCTTCTGGTGTCATTGAGTCGTGCGTGTTCTAGTTGAAATGTTCAAAGAATAGTGATGAATTTCGAGGATGGCAGATAGGACGATCCTTAGATGCCCAGCTTTATGTGTAAGTATGTGTTAGCTGGTTATACGGCACGTGTTAGTATAGGTCATTCATGGTGTGGATTTGCCTGTGGAAGATACAGGGTGATCTTTTTAGTGGTTTTGTTCACTTTACCATTATCATATAGAACATGTATAAAATGGCTGATTTTATGTGGTATACTTACAGTTTTGAGGGTTGGATGGCCATTGTGTTGTGTGGTGTGTTGATTAATAGCGTTGGCTGGGTCGTCTCCCTGAATTACCAAAAGCTGGGTGTGTAGATGCCAGTGCAGGATTTTTATGGCTCGTTTCATGCACTATCTTGTTTGATGTCACATATTCACTTTGTATGTGTATTGTATGTGTGTATTGCTGAATAGTCACGTTGTGTGTAAGTCGGTGATTCTGAGCTCGTGCTGAGTGTTCTCAAGCTCTGTGTTCGTTGTAGTAAGCCTGTGGCTACTAGGGTGGAAGTCTGCTGTTATGTTTCGTGTAAATGGCCTTGTCCTTTTGTTAGGTGCTTGGGAATGTCTATAGTCGGGGTGAGGGGGTTGGGCAGTTCCGTAGGGTTTAATGGTCGGTCGGTCTTTATGAGAGTGTCAAAGATGGCATTGGGGTGTTTCATCTGTGGGTCATTGAGGTGATTGTTTTAACAGATTCAGTATGGATATGGAATTTCTCTATTGTGTTTAGATGTGCTCCTTTTTTGTGGCAGTGTACTATTTCCATGATCTTGTTCATGGGGGCCAAATGAACGGGCTTCTTCTATAAGGTGTTGTGCAAAATTGGAGGTAGTGCTGTGGTTGTGCCATGCTGTCATGTGTTCTTTGTAGTGGGTGGAGAACTGTCTTCCTGTTTGTCCGACATACGTTTTGTGGCAGTCAGGGCAAGTTAGTTTGTATACGCCTGATAGGGAGTATTTGTCATGTGCTCGGTCTTTGTGTGTAAGTAAGTTGGCTAACGTGTGTGTGTGGTACGGAATATATTCCTGAGGTCCGTTCTTTTAAAGATGTTTGTGATGTATGAAGTTTCCTTCCCGATATATGTGAAGCTGGCCCATTTTTGTGTGGTGTGGGTAGTTATGTGTTTGTCTGGTTTGGGGGTTGGGGGTTTGTTCAGTTTTGGTGGGAAGGAGTTATTGTGTAGGATGTTATGTATTATGTTTAGTTCATGTTGATATTCTCTTTTTTGTAGGTTGTAGGAGTCGAGCCTGTTGTACTAAGTTTTTTCATTTATCAACCTGAAGACGGCCAATGAAAAGGGCCGAAACATGTAGTTGTTCTTTATGTAATAAATTATATACATATCTCTACCATCGTATAGTTGTGTTAGACAAGTATATACACTCCAATCCAGTTTATTATAAATACAACGGGGATGACAAACCTTCTGAAGATGATCAGGACATTAGCTTTATTCTTTTACTGTGTTTGAATTATCCTTCAAACAGTTCAGACTGTACATCTGTGATTCATGGCAAACAGGACCTGCCTAGTTGAATCTGTGGCCCCTGTGTGGCTCTGGGCAAGCATACCTGTGAGAAGAAGCATTGTCTTTGAGACTGGAAATTAGGAATATTGGTTAACCCCTTTAAAAACTGCATTTTTTAAGGAAGAATTGCTCTGTTTCAAATAATTAGTATTTTTATTGCATCAGTAGTAAGTTTTGGGATTCCATCCACAGAAATTACAGAGTGGAGTGCCTAAGACTGCTAGGTCCTGTATTCAAAAGTGTTAGAATTTTGGGTACTTGCCATCTCTGTGCTGTTCCATGACTAAAGCAGTTAGTTTCCAGTCTTGCTGTGGCATCTGGGTGCGATCCCAGACAAGTCTGTGTGAGATTTGTGGTGGACAGAGTGGCATTTTCTGCCAATACTTTGGTTTGCCCTTATCAGCATTGTACCACCAGTGCTCCACACTGATTCATTAATCTATCACTGATACTGTATAATCTTAGCATTTGATACCATAATTAAATTACACTCTTATAAAACACAGTTCATTTTGCCATTTTTAGGCAAACCATATGGTTACATTATGAGAGATTTTCTCCTGGCATTTCCCATTACCTGGATACATTTCATTTTAAACGACCTTGATCATTAGTCAGTCCCATCAGGTTGCAGCTTATGCTGTACACCTAGCTCACTTGTCCACTCATTTATCCACTGCTTATTGGAGAGGGTGCAAGGTCCCTGTCAGTCATCTCCAGTTGCTATGTGTATTGCTTAATGATACAGACACTAAATATGGTTGCTGCTAGAAGTGTTGTTCTGATGTGCCTGAACAGCAGGTTTCCATTTTGACAGTAAGGGAACATAATGCAGAAGACATGCTAAGTGAGGAGAAACTAAACATATTGGTGCTGTTCACACAATAAACCAACAAATGCACTAGTATTAAAGTTATATTTTTTACACACAATTTGTCATAATTCTGACATGTTTTGATCTGTCTTGATCGTCACTGGGAGTTACTGAACATCATTCAAGCATATATATATAAGCATAGATGGGTTATTAAATACTTTAAAATTTGTGCATAAAATGTCTGTGGTTATTATAAAATTCAACTTTGAGGACAGTCATCCCCGTTGTGTTAATCGAATTAAAAAGTATCAAATATGTGTAGCTATACAGTCAGAACACAACAGTGTTATATTATTAACCTTTTGACGCCTAATGTCAACTATAGTGGTCGTACCGCACCGCTAACCTCTAAAGTTGCATTTTATATAT
>Ga0131853_10027167_pt1 | contig 10284 bp, 9 predicted proteins | sample TergutLab28metaG_FD_92764 | JGI IMG/M metagenome (GOLD analysis project Ga0131853, IMG submission 92764) | Labiotermes labralis P1 segment gut microbial communities from Petit-Saut dam, French Guiana - Lab288 P1 (version 2) (version 2) | ecosystem: Host-associated > Arthropoda: Insects >... | reverse complement strand
TTACGGTGACGCCCAGTAGCTCTGCGGTTGCTGCGGTTAGAACGACGGCCGTCACTAATGCCGCTGGTGTGGCAAGCGTTGTGTCAAACACGCCTGCAGGGATTGGCGAATTCACGGTCAGTGCAGCTCACGCCGGTAAGGCCAGGCTGTACCTGCCCGCTTCAACAGGCGGTCATAGGGTAACTCGTCCACTAGTGCGGACAGACTTTGTGCTGCAGCCTGCCTGGGATGGCAACACGGGCACTAAGACCTTTAAGACGCAGCTCGTGATTGCCGAAGGTAAAGATAAGGGCAAGCCGCTGGTAAATGTGCCCGTCGACTGGCAGTTCAAGCATGCTGAAGAGCGCGAAGGGGTCAGGCTGGGTGCCCTTGTGCACGAGGTCAAGGGGGCTCGTACTGACGCGACCGGTCACAGTTCCGCGACGATTACCATGAAGCCCAATTCACCGCACTGGTCAGACTATCACGTGCCAGTCAGCTACACGCGTCCTGCGAATTCTCCCTATGCATCAGCCGCAAAGACCTTCAAGATCGAAAAGGTGCAAAGAGTAAAGTATTATCAGCTCGACACGACTGATCTCAAGCTGTACGGAGTAGATGGAGAAAAAGAGTACTTCAATAATGACCCTGGATCCTCGCAACGCACTCAGATGTGGCTAAGGTCAGGTGCCGGTCTCTTCCTTTCGGGCGGCAAAACTATGACCGCTGAAACCGAAGGAAATATGTTGCAGGTTACCAATGACGAAATTGTTGCTAGAATCTTTACTATTGCCGGACCATCATATTCAGCGACGCCCCGTAATATCAAGTTCGATGCAAGGAACTTTTCACTGCCTAAAGCAAGGATTGACTCTGGAAGTGTTCCTCTAAACCTTGAGTATCTATCTTTGGAGTTTGAATTACCAACCTTCGAGTCAAAGACTCACCCAGAATACAAATACGTACCCACTCGCCTAGGTCCTATTACCGCAACAACGTTTATACAGAAATAGAGTCCTTGGCAAGCGCGGAGGATGTCCATTCATGGACGCACTCCTCCGCCTTGTCCCGAGCATTAAAAGAGCCCCTTGTGTGCGCGTAATGCGGCAGCTACAAGGGGCTTTCTCATGAAGCAGGGTGCTCGGTCGTTCGTGGCGATTGAGCACCCTGCTTCACATATACAACAACACTACTATTATATCCCACGAGGGGTTTGCGTTAGCGTACCGTTATTCTTTGCACCAGCAGTTCCGGACAATTAGACTGCAGGTCAGGGCTGCGCGCAGGCTAGTTCTTGCCGTCCTTGCGCATCGCATCCAGCTCGAGGTTGCGGGCGTTGACGGCGCGCTTGAGCACCAGTGTCAGACCAAAGGCAACAACCATCATGGCAGCGCAGACGTAGTAGGTAATCAGAAAGTCGTTGTGAATCGCAAAGAGGTTGTCTGCGATCACCGGTGCCAGTAGTCCTGCCACACCGTAGGCCATGTACATGATGCCGTAGTTAAAGCCGTAATTTTTCAGGCCGAACTGGTCACCGGTCAGGGCGGGGAACATGGTCAGGAAGACGCCGAAGCACAGACCAACCAGCGCAAAGCCGATGATCAGCAAGGCAACATTGGTGTACAGCGCAAAGAGCAACATGTTGATGCCCTGCAGCACTATGGCAATCATCAGGGTGTTTTCACGGCCGATGCGATCTGACAGGTTACCGCCGGCGATTCGCCCTGCCGTGTTGATGACGGCAACAAAGCTAATCAGGAAGGCGCCAATGGCCATACCGATGACCGTCGTCGTTTCGGCACCCGGTAGCTGCAAGTTCGTGATGTTTGAAATGTTTCCAATCATCATAAGGCCAATAGAGGCAACTAGCGCAAAGGTGGCAAACATCAGGTAGAAGACGCGGGTCTTCAGCATGGCCTTGAAGTCAAAATCAAGCGGTGCCTGCGTGACCGCAGCACTGGCGAGGTTTTTGGGTTCTGGTGGTGTGTAGCCCTCTGGGGGGTTTTTCACAAATTGTGCCACGATGAAGCTCACGATGGCCACACCAATACCTAGGGTCATGAAGGTGTTGTAGATAGTGGTACTTGCCAGCAGGCCACCGGTGATGGGGGCGTACATGACAGACGCCAGCGCAAAACCGCCCAGTACCATACCGCCAATCAGACCTTTTTTACTGGGATGGAACCACTTCAGGGCGCAGGGCAGGACACTGCCGTAACCAAAACCAATACCCAGACCGGTCAGCACACCAAAGGCAAGGGCGACACCGACGGGATGGTTACCCGCGAGTCCCGATAGTATCAGGCCAGCGCCGACCATTAGACCACCTGCTGCTGCGACCCACCGGGGGCCGAACTTGTCTTGCAGGCGTCCGCCAATCAGGGCACCGGTGGCGAAAAAGACCAGCACGAGGGTAAAGGGCAGGCCTGCCTGGGTCGGGGTCCAGCTCCACTGGTTCAGCAGTTCGACACGGATGAGGCTCCAGACATAGAGGATCTGGATTGATAGATTCAGCAATACACAGGCCGTCAAAACGACGATGGCATTACCCGACTTCTTGACTTCAGTCATGGACGCACTCCCTCTGATTAGTAGCGTTTCGATTTTCAATCGAATCATTATAACCTTAGGGCCGCGCCAACTGGTGCATTCCACCCACATTTGCCATGTAAATCAGGTGATGACCGCTAGGCGGAGGGCGTCCATGCGCTAAAATGACTAGGTACTGACGGCAAAAGGAGGTGAGCCCCATAGTTTTTGAAAGTGAATATGAAACTTTGCAGCCAGATAATGATCCCTTGCTGCGTGCTAGCTACTGGGAGCTTGCCAAAGGTCTGCAAAAAACTGATGGGCTGGATACGTCCAGCTATCTTGAAGAGGTCATCGCCGCCACTATCGATGGCAGCTCAAGCATGCAGGATGCACGCACGACCCTTGACCGTCACTATGCAGGTGTGAGCTATGGCGATCCGCGCTCAAGTGAAATGGAGGCTGATAAGGTCTCCGCACGTATTGTCGAGCTGCTTGAAAAAAGCACCTTCCAGCTTTCGCCCGTGCAGCTAAAGTCAATCCACCGCTTTCTCTTTGCAGACATCTTTCCTTTTGACTGGGTAGGGCAGTGGAGAAGTGAAAACATTGCCAAAAGACAAAGTGTACTAGGCGGCAGATCAGTGCAGTATGCAAGCTTTGAGGACATTGACGAATCGGTCAACTATGAGATGGACAGACAGAGGTCGCGCAACTACACACTGCCACTTGATGCTGTGCAGCTGAGCAGTCTAATTGCTTTTACCGCGGACCTGTGGCTGATTCATCCCTTCCGAGACGGCAATACGCGCAGCATTTCAACTTTTCTCATACTGTATCTTAAGAGCCTCGGGATTAGTATTACGAACGAGCCCTTTGCGCAAGACTCCGAATGGTTCCGCAATGCCCTGGTGCGCTACAACTATGTAAACCTCGCAGCGGGTATTGAGGCTGACTCTACGCCGCTGGTCATGTTTTTCGAAAATCTCATTTTCGACACGGGCCACAAGCTTGAGGCTTTCGATCTTACGTGCACAGATATTGCGGGAAGTTAACTTTACCCGTATACTAGATAGGTTGTTTTATTGGTACCTGTGACTTTGTGGCACGCGCGCTACACCCGCGGCTTACACGGTTTCAGGTGGATTGTTTGAAGACTTGGTGTATCGTGGCTACTTCCAGCCTGCCTTGTATGGCGGGGACGCTGGACGCACTCCGCCAGAAAATCAAACAGAAAGATAGGTGTTTCATGCCTTTGACAAAGGAAGTAAAGTCACAGATTATCGCCGAATACGGCAAGGATGCGACCGACTCGGGTTCGGCCGAGGTTCAGATTGCCCTGCTGACGCAGCGCATCAAGGACCTGACCGAGCACCTCAAGACGCACAAGCATGACCATCACACGCGTCGTGGTCTGCTGAAGCTGGTTGGTCAGCGCAAGAGGCTGCTGAACTATGTGAAGAATCGCGACATTGAGGGTTATCGTGAGCTTATCGCAAAGTTGGGTATTAGAGGTTAAAAAGGTAAGACGGGGGAGTGCGTCCAGTGCTCCCTCTTTTAATAAGTGGGCACTTTTGCCAAAGGGCGTGTCCCAAAGATGTTGAGTGTGCGATGGGCGCACACTTTGAGGAGTAGGAGTATATTTTGACTAAAATAGTCGAGACTTTTGAACTGTACGGCAAGGAGTACACGCTCGAGTGTGGCGAACTTGCACGTCAGGCAGGTGGCGCGGTTCTGGTACGCCAGGGCGACACCGTGGTATTGGTAACGGCGACAGCCAGCAAAGAGGCAAAGGACTTTGATTTCTTTCCGCTGACCGTCGACTTTGAAGAGCGCATGTACGCGGCAGGCAAGATTCCTGGCGGCTACATCAAGCGTGAGGGGCGTGCAAGCGAGAAGGCAACTTTGACCGCACGTATGATTGACAGACCTATCCGCAGCGCCTTTGCTGACGGATTTCGCAATGAGGTTCAAGTTATCGCCACGGTTTTGGGCGCAGACCAGATTCACCAGCCAGACGTGATTTCAATCATGGGTGCCAGTGCGGCACTGATGGCTGCCGGTATTCCCTTTGAGGGTCCTTTGGCAGGTGCGCGCATCGGTCGCGACGCCAATGGCGAGTTCATGGTAAACCCAACTTTCGAGGAGATGGAAGAAAGCGACCTCGAGCTGGTAGTGGGCGGATCAAAAGATGCTGTCTACATGATTGAAGCAGAAGCCAAAGAGGTTTCTGAAGAAGACATGCTCGATGCGCTGATGTTTGCACAAGAAGTCGTTGCAGCATTTTGCGAAGTTCAGGAACGCTTTATCGCATCAATCGCGCCCACGCCTCTTGAGTTCAAGATTGACACAGCTCCAGAGTGGATCTTCGAGCGCGTCAACGAAGCTGGTCGTGCAAAGATGGATGCAGCCCTGCGCAATCCTGACAAGCACGCCCGTATGGATGGCGTTGCAGCCGTCAAAGAAGAGCTCATGAGCATCTTCACCGAAGAAGAAATCGAAGAAAACGAAAAGCATATCAAGGGTGCCCTGAAGGCTCTTGAAAAGTGCACGATGCGCGAAATGGTCCTGACCGACGGCGAACGTGCCGACGGTCGTAGCCTGACAGAAATCCGCCCCATCAGCTGTGTCGCAGGCTTCTTGCCCCGCAGCCACGGTGACGGACTGTTTACCCGCGGTCAGACGCAAGTGCTGTCAGTTGCTGCTTTGGGTATGATTTCAGAGGGTCAGCGCTTAGACACTATCGATCCGCGCGAGACCAAGCGCTACATTCATCACTATAACTTCCCACCCTACAGCACCGGCGAAACCGGATTTATGCGCGGACCTAAGCGTCGCGACATCGGCCACGGTGCACTGGCAGAAAAGGCTCTTGAGCCGGTCCTGCCAGATGAGGAAACTTTCCCCTATGCCATTCGCATCGTATCAGAGGTTCTGGAATCAAACGGCTCATCTTCAATGGCGGCTGTTTGCGGCTCAACCCTTGCGCTGATGGATGCAGGTTGTCCCATCAAGGCTCCTGTTTCAGGTATCGCCATGGGGCTTATCAAAGAAGGCGACCGCATGGCGATTCTCTCTGACATCCAGGGTCTTGAAGACTTCCTGGGTGACATGGACTTCAAGGTTGCCGGTACCCCTAACGGTATTACCGCCCTGCAGATGGACAATAAGGCAAGCGGTCTGTCCCTAGACATCTTGACGAAGGCCATCAACCAGGCAAAAGAAGGTCGCGCGCATATTCTTTCAAAGATGGAAGAAGCTATCGACACACCTCGCGAGGAAATGTCGCAGTACGCGCCACGCATTATCACCATCAAGATTCCGGTCGATAAGATTCGTGACGTCATTGGTAGCGGCGGTAAGGTCATTCGCGGCCTGCAAGAAGAAACCGGCGCCAACATCGACATTCAAGAAGACGGCACGATCTTTATTGCCAGCGTCGACACCGGTGGCGAAGAAGCCGCCCGTCGCATCAATGCCATCGTCAAAGACCCTGAGGTCGGAGAGGTCTACACCGGTCGCGTTGTGGCCATCCAGGCCTTTGGTGCCTTTATCGAGCTGGTTCCTGGCAAGGACGGCCTGCTACACATCAGCCGCATCGCTAACGGACGCATCGACAAGGTCGAAGACGTTCTGGAAGTAGGCGACGAGGTTAAGGTTGAAGTCCTCGAAATCGATGATCGCGGCAAGGTGAGCCTTGACCGTCTAGACAAGCCAGATGCACCTCCTAGCACAGGTGGTGACCGTGGTGACCGCGGACCAAGAGGCGGAGGAGAGCGTCCAGGCGGACGTGGACCCCGTCGTGATGGTGACCGTGGTGGGCGCGGAGGTGATCGCGGTGGTAACCGTGGCGGCGACTCTTACGGAGAGCGCAAGCCCCGCCGCCGCTAATTTGAACTACGTCACCCCGGCCTCCGAGCCGGGGTCTCGCTCTTGACCTGCAAAAGTGCCCCATTCAACGGGGCACTTTTTTTAAGCGCTAATGGACGCCCTCCACCCAATGCACCTGTGCCTGCGGCACAGGACCAGTATCCGCTGCTTCGCAGCGGACAGACTATTGCAGTTACATCACTGCGGCCTCAATGCATCTGTGCCTGCGGCACAGGACCAGTTTCCGCTGCTTCGCAGCGGGCTATACTCATGCCTTGTCACCACTCACGTCCCGAGCGTAGTCGAGGAACCTTAGTGCTTCGCAGCGGGCAGGCTGTCACAGCCACGTCACTGCGGCCCCCGAGCCGCAGTCTAATCGTAAGCAAGATGCTGTTTAGCGCGCAACGGTAACTGACATGGTGACGATTGCCATAAAGACCTTGCTTACAATCGGAGTGCGCAATGACATGACTGAAGCATTGTTTTGGCTCTCATCACTTGCGTTTGGCTGAGTTAATCCTCATGCTATACTGACCTCAATGTAGTGCAGCGAGAGGGGAGAGAGTATGAGTGAGCAATACCAGCAGTACAGCCCACCAGTTCCGCCACAACAGGGCCAGGCTACAGCAGCATTAAAGAATCATGCAGGATCGTTTTTCTCTAATCTGAGAGCAAAAGATTCGTTTGCACCGCCTGAAATATCCGACTCAATGTTTTGGATAAATTGGCTTAGACGAATCACTATTGTGCTCTTCTGGCTCATGCAGGCAGGTGTAACTATCGCAGCACTAGGGGTGCTTTTGAGCGGGTTCCGCGGCGGAATGTGGGGAGGTCCATCGATTGGCGATATTGTTATGGGTATCCTTGGTGCCGTAATTGTTTTGTTAGTCGGGACTTTTTTAGCTATTACTTTGACGGCGCTCTATATGATAATCCTTAACTGGGCGCGCGACACAGCGGTGTTGAGATACTACACCGAAGTGTCTAATCGACCTGCATCGCCTGCGCCACAGCCAGCAGCCGATCCTTTGGTTGTTGCTTCGAGCACTTCCACAATCGAACAGTAAATTGCTGCTCAGAGGAATTGATTAAGGTGCTCTCCGGAGCACCTTTTTTGTGCATCAAACTTACGTAACTTAGCAAAATCAATCGATACTGCTAAAATGTAGGCATGAAGATTTATACTCCACTGAAAAAGGGTGAAGTTCCCAGAGCACAGCACACCAAGCCTGTTCTCGTTGCGGAATCTCTTGACAACCTTGTAGGCAAGAGTGACGGGACGATAGTTTTACCTATCTACCTCGATTGGACACCTTGCAATTATTATGACCTTTCTAACATCGAGGATGTACGCCGCCTGTATATGACAGTTCTGAACGAAGCAACATCGACCAATGATCTTCATGTGTTTTTGCACAAAGATTCACTTATAGAAATCTGGGGAATTATCCACCTTCCAAGGCATGTTAGAGCGGCTTGGGAGAGTGTCCATCCAGAACTGAAAGATAGCAATGGTACCTGATTGCAATGCACCTGTGCCTGCGGCACAGGACCAGTATCCGTTGCTTCGCAACGGACTACACTCGCGTCATTGCGGCCCCCGAGCCGCAATCTAATCGTAGGCAAGATGCTGTTTACCACGTAGCGGTAACTGACACTGTGACGATTGCCATAGAGACCCTGCTGACAATCGGATTGCGCATCGGAGTGCGCAATGACGTGACTGAAGCATTGTTTCGACACGCTACGCTTACGTTGCGGGTCAGTGCCCACAATGACGGGTATGGGAGCTGCCCCCTCAGAATCAATTGAGTTAGGCCAGCGGCTTAATGAAGCAGCGGAAGAATTGCTTTCCGACTCATAACCTTAAAAAAGGTGCTCTCTGGAGCACTTTTGAAAGCATTAACGGACGCACTCCTCCTTGCGTATCGTGCTAAACTAGGGTGCTAGAAGGGAGCGAGGGTGATATGTCGAATAAAATCATTGACTACTTTACTTCGGATAAATTTCGCGAAGACATGGCAAAAGTTGGCCCTGGAACACCTCCTTACGGGCACTCAACTCCGACACCAGAAATCCTTCAGATAATTGAAGATCACAAGAAGAAGCAAGAGGATTCGTCATGAAAAAGACCACACTCTTTGTTAGCCTCATTACAACACTCCTACTTGTTCTTGCACTGACGGGATGCCAGAACAATGCAACGGCAGAAGTCGTTGATCCCATCGAGCCGGCACCGGCAGATGCGAGCCTCATAGCAACACCAGATATAGAATTCCCTGACCTGGGAGTCCTGCCCACTGACTGGGCTGTAGGCTATTTTGTCGCCACCGAAGACGATGCGCATGCAAAGGCTCAAGAGCTCATGTCTGATGACACCATGATGCAGTACCTGTGGTTCATCACTCCAACAGATGGCTTCGACTTTCACGATACGCGCGATGAAACCAGCGACGAGTCAGTCCTCGACTACGTGCCTGATGCGAACTATTTTGTCTTCTCAGCCTTTATCAATCAGCAAGACTATGACGACTTCCTGGCCAGCCACGACGTCGAGTTCGCCGGCAGCGTCATCGTCGCACCTTAGGGTCACAGCAACCCACAGCCTCTCTATCGGTTAGACTAGAGAGCATGAAAACTAACACACAAACTCTCGAATTTTTTGCAAGCTGCGGACGCGGGCTGGAAGGCCTGCTGGCGGACGAGCTACGCGCGCTGGGCATCAAGCGGGTACGCCCCTTAAGCAACGGAGCCGCCTTCTTTGGTAGCATCGAAGACGGCATGCGCGCCTGCCTGTGGCTGCGTACGGCAAGCCGCGTGCTGCTGATTGTCGACCGCATTGCCGCAAGCGATTCTGACACCCTGTACAACAGCCTCTACAAGCTCAAATGGGAGGACCATATCGCAGATACGGCCACCTTTGCCATCGACGCCTACGGGCGCAATGACAACTTGCGCAACAGCCAGTTCGTGGCCGTGCGCGCAAAGGATGCCATTGTTGACCGCATCAGAGAAAAATCAAGCGGCGGAGTGCGTCCAAACATCTCACGTGTGCGCCCTGACGTGCTAGTCAACCTGAACCTGCGCGGCGAAAAGGCAACGATTGCCATCGACCTGAGTGGTGAGCCACTGCATCGTCGTGGCTACCGTGTCGAGAGCCGCGCGGTACACGCGCCTTTGAAGGAAAACCTCGCAGCTGCCATGCTGCTCGCCGCCGACTGGAGGGTCAATGGTGAGACCCCAAGATCCCTCGTTCACGCTCGGGAAGTGCAGGGTGACAATGTAGGGGATTCGTCTGTAGGGGCGAGCGTCCCCGCTCGCCCGCGATTTACAGCATCATATCTGCTGGATCCTTTTTGTGGATCGGGCACAATTGTGCTTGAAGCAGCGCTCATTGCCAGTGACAGAGCTCCCGGTTTGTTGCGTGACTACTGGGGATTCCAGGGCTGGAAGCAGTACGATGAGGACCTGTGGTTCAGCGTGCTTGATGAGGCCGATGAGCGTGCGGCTGTTGGTGCTGAAATGCTCGAAGGGCTGTCTCATCCACTTATTATTGCCGGAGACAGTGACGCACCGTCTCTGCAAGCAGCTGTCGAGTCTGCCAAGAAGGCAAATCTGGCAAAGTTTATAGATTTCAAAGGTGATTTGAGTCCTGCGACTACTGCTGAAATCAGCCAAAAGAGGGGAGGGGTAGATGCCTCGCATCTCTTGGTGACAAATCCGCCCTACGGACAACGCCTTTCTTCAGAGGCGCAGCTACCTGCCACTTACGCAGAACTGACAGCCTACATCAAGGCCTTCGAAGGCGGGAGGGCTGGTGCGGTCGCCATTATTACACCAGACGGACTGTCAGAGACCTATATCAATAATGTCCTGGGGACTGAGCCCACCAAGCGTCTGAAGACGATG
>Ga0131853_10027166_pt1 | contig 10284 bp, 6 predicted proteins | sample TergutLab28metaG_FD_92764 | JGI IMG/M metagenome (GOLD analysis project Ga0131853, IMG submission 92764) | Labiotermes labralis P1 segment gut microbial communities from Petit-Saut dam, French Guiana - Lab288 P1 (version 2) (version 2) | ecosystem: Host-associated > Arthropoda: Insects >... | reverse complement strand
ACCCACCACCCCCAAAAAAACAGAGGAAAAAAAATAGTTCCCCCCCAAAAAAATATGCCGAAAAAAAGACAAAAAGGAAAAAAACACCCCCCCCCCCCCCCCCCCCCAAGAAGTACGGAAAATGACAACCACAACTATGCCCACAGCTGCGCTTAGTTTATATCAATCTAAATTAGTACAAAACCAGATTTTATACCCAGTCAATGTAATGCATGAGGGATCCCTAATGCAATAGTTATATGTACAGCACCATAAAGGATATGTAATCAATGGTTCTTAAATATTCAGCCTGATGATGACTCTCTGGAGTTGAAACATGTTACTGTAACACATTAACTTTTTAATGTTTGTTGTGTTGACTGAACATGTATTGTAATTTACAATAAATAAGTTTAATTCTTTATAACACAACGGGATGATTTCCTTTAGACATAAAATTACAGTTTTGTGATATTAAAACTATGTGATAATGAGCCGCTTCAAGTACAAGAATGCAGCCATTTGTATTCTGTGTGGGTATGCATGCAAACATCTGTCTCGAACTAAGTGATCTGACATCTTTTAAGATCAATTAGATCACACTTTCTGCAGCCATTGAAGTACTTGTATGCTGTTCGGTTAACTAATCTCGTATCAGGTTATGTTAACTCTCTGTGTGGAAATATCAGGTAGGAGAATAATGTTACTCCCTACTTGGCAGTAGCATGTTGTACCCATAACACTTTTCAATTGACTGGAATTTTATTTTCACATGCCACACATAGATGGCAAGGAGGCAGCCTTTCTGTGTCATTTAGCTAGCATGAGGCACTTGTTTGCTATTGATGTATAGTTTATTTGTGCGTTTGTTCTTTGTTATCCAAGTGCATATGCTAATGGTCTTAAGGTTGTACATTTTATGAAATATAGTACTGAGTTAAAGGCACCCCATGCACAACAGTTGTCAATTTAAATGCCCATGCAAGAAGGTAATCAAATAACCAAGAGATGCAATTTGTAAAATTTATGAATGTCTGTATTCATTGTCAGTGTAAACATGGTTAATACATGTCCATTCCAATGTTACCTACTACATGTTATGGTCATTTGTAGCCATCCTCAGATATATTTTACAGCAACGTACATGGAAAAGAATACTGAGGTGGGAGCCTCACCTTCTTATTCTAAAAGTTGTGTTCACACTTTCAATAAATACAGACATTGATAAATAAAAATTTATGTTTACTTTTTTTTTTTCAGTAGTGACAATGGGAGATTGTTGATAAAGAACATAAGTGGATGGACTTCATTAATGTATGCATGTTACGGTGACCATGACAAGATTGTGGAACTTCTGATTTCATGGGGTGTTGACAGATATGACTGTAATAATGCAGGAGAGACACCGCTGATGCTTGCAGCCTTAAATGGCAATGAGAAGATGCTGGTGTTAGTATATAAGGTAATGTAAATGTTCAGTTACTTGCTATGCAACAGGACACTAATAAAGCAGTTTCAATTGAGTCAAAATCCTATACGTAGGACATACTAACTACAGATTTGTGTAAATGAATACTACTTTATCATTCTCTTCAAATGTCACCCAAGAACCAATTCATAGTGGTTGAATTTTCTTTATGAAAGTTGAGGTTCTGACATTTGGTTTTGATGTGAGAGAAGATGCCTTGTAATTTGGTAGCTGGGTACCAACATTTTGAATGAACCAGCTTCCTCCATCCTGCAGCAGCAACTCTTCTACCCTGAAGATGGTGGTACCCACATACCAAAATCTGTAGTAGAACATCTCAGAAGACCATATTCCTAATATTTACTGCCATCAGAAACTCTTTCTCATTTTTTGACATTTGATGGTATAGTTTTATTGTATTTGACTGACAAGAGTCTGATTATAAATTCTCACATGTACTGGAAATGACCTTATAATGAATATCTTTATTGGACAGTTATTGTGTTTGTTTCTCATATTTAATGATCAGGTCCTTAGTTCACAAAAACTACAGCTGGAGCCCAGAACATTGTTTTGTAGAGCTTCTGTGTTTCATTCGTCATAATGCATCGTAGTAAGTTTTTGTTCAGGTGAAGAACAAAGAGTTCTGAGCAGTACTCTTAAATCCAACTTTACTATTACATCAAAACAAAAATACAAACCAATAAAACAACATCAAATATCTCCCTACAAAACTTTCAGCATGCACCAACAAGCCCAATTTTACACCAAACTAAATAAAAAGCGAACAGCATTCAATAAACCCGTACTAGTAACAAAAAATACACATACAAATTACAAACCCAAACACAACATATACAATTGATTTGGGACCGTAATTCAACAATCCTAAACTTATCTTTTCTTAACTTATAGATAAGTTTAGGATTGTTGAATTACAGGCTTCATATACATAATTCATGCCAAAAAATAAAAATTTATGCATATAAGATGAAAAACTATAATTAAATGTTACACAGGTTATGGTGTTATGGATTATAACACTGTCTAGTCTTATCAGTGGACACCAACATTTTTGGAGGATAGTTTTGCCACCATCATCAGGGTTGAAGCAAGTCTGCTACAAATGCTGTAGATTATGTAGGTGTTGCAAAGCAGGACCACATAAGGTGGCAAGGAGATGGGACCTAGTTCATGCCATTGCATATAGTAAATGGACTAAGAAGGCCCTTTGAAGGGTTGCAACATTTCCATCACAGGAGAGAGAGAAAAAAATTAAAAGGGGGAGGGGAAGGTAGTTTGTGTTCTTCCCATTCCCCACCAGCAGCACTGTAATCATGCGTTGGGTTTCCCTGAGTGATTGGTTTTCCCTGAACAGTGGAGATCCCCCATATGGTTCTTTGCCCACGTCCTTGCAAGGTTTTGTCCGCATGCTACATTTTCGTATCCTAGCAACAGCTGTGGTTTGATCTTTTGCCTAGATCCATTTATGACACAGGGACATCACAATGGATAGTGCTTTGTATGTGCTTCCCACTATGAACATTATTTTTGTGATTGTGCTACCAGGGCTATATGTTCCTACCTTGCTCTTAGCTTTGAGAAGTCTCTTTTTGTCATTATTGTGTACATTACCAACCACATGTGATTTACACATCCTGTACATTTCCATTTTGGTGGCTACTGTGAATATTATATGTAATTTGCTCTTCTGGTGTTTTCCTTGTTGATATAAAAGTTATTTGAATTACCAGAAATTATTTCAGGTTTATAGTGTAATTGTGATTGTCTTGGATAATGAGGAGGAGAATATATATGGATAATCAAAAATGCACACAACTAAAATTATTTGGTTTGGTACATGGAAATAAAATCATAATACACATTACTCTTTTTTTTTATACAGCTAATAATTATTTTGGAAATATTTGGTAATGGTCATTTGTTTTTATGAACTGTTGAGACTGCTTTTCTGAGCAATATCAGTCTGTATTGGAACCTTTTATGACCCATCTAGTGATGCAAATTGCCAGTACAGTGTAATGGCATGTTATAACTGACCCTATAATTGCTCTACCCTTCTTCATTTTCACCCTCTCCAACCTCTTCTGCCGTTTGTTGTGTGTCAGCATTGACAGTGTCTGTGTGGTTGTAGTGTGCTGGAAGCTCAATTCACATGCATCATTGTTAAATCTTAGCATCAGTTGTAATGTCTGGAATAATCTGATTGAATGAGTATAACACTTTGTTGCTACTAGTTTTTTCTTGAATACCATTTTAAGGCAGCATATTAATAAATGCAGTGTTCTCTTCATTGTTGGTTTTGATATGTGCTGGTGGTTATTGTGCTCTGTGTATTAACATAACTGTGAGGTTGCTTTTGAGCTGCAGGGCATGTGATGTTAGGTTGGTGTACTGGTTTTTGTTTTTTCTTGTTGTTCTTTCATGTTGCTTTTCTTTGTGAACCAGAGCCAGGGCATTCTTGAGGGACTTGCTTATCCCTAAAGATGAAGACAGTACATTCCTTTGAAACATTTGGATCTGGTTACCGCTTGGTGCATCATCACATCCCAGAAGAATAGAGTTCTCAACTGCAAAAACCTCAGAACTCACATAGACACTTTTCGTTTTATGTGATGTTAATACTCATTCAGTAAAATCATTTGCTTCCCTTGCAGCCATTCTTCATCTTTAAGGTTTTCAAACCTTATCATAGTACACTACCATGTCAGGAATTTCATAAATGCTGATTTGTTTACTAGGAAAACCTTGTAAATCCTCATTCTATAGATATGGGAGAAGTTTCCTCCAAGACTGAACTAGCATTTCAAGCGGTCCTCGACTTTTGGACATTCAACTTTCATACATTATAAATTCTCACCCCTAACCCATCATTTGTACACCAAATTCGGACTGTCAGTCACAGCTGACAAACCAACATTGCAAGCTATTGCACAGTGATGCTGTCTGTCAGCCAGCCCAACATTTATTCTCTGTGTGGTCTTAGCAACGTTATTGTGTTGCTGTAGTAGTGTTTATTTGTTCCTGCAAGAAATTTTTTCAAACAACATATGCCCACTTGTTCTTGCAGCAGTGATATGATGTGTTCCACCCATCTTTCCACTCATACCACCCCATTTCCGCAGTGTCTAGAGCCATAAAACTAAGTCCCAAACTATAGAATTTGAGGCAAGAAATAACTTTAGAAAATTAATTTGTATTGTTTATTTTTTGTAGCCCAGCTGACTACTTTAATGTGAATGGGAGTGGAACCCCCTTTATAACATGTAAGTCTCTTGCTTGGCTTTTGTACACATTTACAGGAGTGAATTATGTAAAAAGTCAGGGACTGCCTGTACTGGAATTACAGAAGACCATGCTAAAGGTACACTTTACGGAAGTATGTAGTTGGCTATTATGCTGTCTTCATCAACAAGAGTTCTGATAAAGGCAGCTCAGTGGCACGCATGATTTATTGACAGTCAGTCATTTGTTCATGGGTTCTGTAATGGCTGTGACAGTGGGGTAGAACTTTTCAACATTAAGGCCCACATCAGAAGTCAGTATGTTCCCCTCCCCTGTTTCTTTGGATGAAAAGGGGTATTGTATAGCAGAAACTTTACTTTCTGTGGCAATCCTTTCTGTTTTGGGAAAGCCTGAACATCTGGGACAGACAAAATGCATATGGAACAACCAGTTTTCAAAATTTCCCTGTTAATTCATGCATCTTTCTGAGTCTAACAGTGGACAGACGTAGGTCCTGTATCCTTGAATGACAATGATATTTGGCTTTTCTGATTACTACAAGGTCCAGTTTGTGATTTCTGGATGCCTTCTCTAAGGCACTGTTTAAGACGTCTTATGCCTGGGAACACACTTCTTTGTTTACAAGACAAGGTTTTCTGTTGCAAAGCCTTCACATTGTAATCGAAACTTAACCAGTATTGTATATTTGATACAGTTCGAAGTGTATTTCATGTGCAAATATTTGAAATGGTGTGTGGATATATGCCACTGGCACGAAGTCTGTTTTCCTGTCTAATGTTTTGCAAATAGTCTGTCATTCCTATGATATGGTGAGCCATCTAAAGAAGGCATTTACCTCATCTTCTGATTCTGAAGTTCCTAAAAATATGTGTTGCTCTGTGTGCACATGGTGTTAGAGAATGATATTCCTTGTGTTGTCTTCTATTTGAACACATGAAAAAGGGCAGCTTATGAAGGCTTTATCATACTCTTCCAGTTGGAAGATCCAGCACCACTGTGACAGTCTGTTACCAGTTTCATGAGCTTCATTGTATGTTGTCTATATCACATGTGGTTGGTATCTTTACCTCATAATTGCTGGCTGATTTTTTCACCTATTCCCTGTTCTGAAAGGTCTAACTTAACTTAATTTTTTTTTTATTTACATACAATTTTCTAACAGTTTTCAAACATTTTACTTAGGCTTCACAATGTTAACTATCATGTTCACTTAACTGATGTGGAGTACAACATAACAGAATTAAATGAAGACCAACTACCTGTAGAATCACCTCTCATCTACACCATGACCATTGGAATAAACTTCCCCATCTACCATTGCACCAATGTCTCTGTGTTGACCTTCCAGCTTCCCAATCCACACTTCATGGTGAAGAGGGTTGTGGTTCGCAGATAATCTGCATACAGAAATTTAGGATTCTACCATACTGTAGGAATTCTAATGAATGGGACTTCCATGCACACTACTTCTAGATGTTAAAAGTGAAAAGCGTAAAAGTTGTATTTGCAAGAAATCAGAAAATTCAGAAGAACTGCTTTTAAATCCTGTTTATATCCTGTCAGGATTATATTATCAATATGACAGACAAACGAGGATGGAGTGCACTTTTTCATGCTGTATCCAGGAGAAGGCAAAATGCTGTCTTATTTCTTCTGAAGCATGGAGCTGATGTCAATTTAGTGTAAGTATATTGTAATATAATGAGTCTAACATATATTAAACTTCAGATATTACTTTCTCATCAGTGTGGCAGACTTGTATAGAGGCATCAGTGAGTTTAAGAAGAGTTAGCAGCGTAGATGTAACTTTGTAAAGGATGAGATGAGTGATCTGCATGCAGATTTTGAGTAGGTAGAAGAATAATTTCTATCAGTTATTGAATGATGTTAGGCAGACTTAAATACACACACTGAACCACTAGTGCCAAGTCTGCCCTTTGAAATTGAAATGGTATTGAAAAGTTGAGAGTATTTAAATTGGTATTTATCAAATCAAGCAGAAGTAATTCAAGCAGGAGGTTGGACGGTATATTCAGATGTACATAAATTTATACATTCTGTTTGGAATATGGAAGAATTGCCTCAACAGTGGAAGGAGTCAGTCATTGCGCCTATTTAAAAGAAAGGTGATAAAACAGATTTAGTAATTATCAAGGTATTTGACTGTTATCTACTGCATAAAAATTTAATCCAGCATTCTTTTGTCAAGGTTGACTCCATATGCAGATTAAAGTATTGAGGGTTATCTGTGTGTACTGTGATGCTGGTCATATATTCCACATTTGTTAAACACTAGAAAAAAGTGGCAAATATAATGGGAGATTTTGTATCTCATTGAGTTTGTTATCTTCATGAAACTAGTTAGTTTAATAAAAGTGTGTTTAAGTGAAACCTATAGTGAAGTCCAGATAGGCAAGCATTTGTCTGGTTTATTTCTTATTAAGAATGGTCTGAAACAGAGAATGTTTAATCACCATTGTTTTGCACCTTTGCATTAGAATTTATTATTAGGAAGTTTCAAGCAAACCTGGAGGGATTGAAATTGAATGTGACACTTCAGCTTTTAGTCTGTGCTGATGAAAATTTAGAGGGCAAAAATGTACATACTATAAAGAAAAACACAGACATTTTATTAGTTGCTGGTAAGGAGTTAGATGTAGAAGTCAGTGCCGAGAGAACTGAGTATTTGTTCATGCCTTGTGAGCAGAATACAGGATAAAGTCGCAGCATAATGACAGGTAAATTCCTTTGAAAGTGTGGCAGAATTAAAATGCTGTATCTGAGAACAACACTAACAAATCAGAGTTGCATTCATAAGAAATTAAGAGAAGGCTGAACTCAGGGAATGACTGTCAACATTCAGTCAAGAATCGTCTTCCCGTTTGCTATCTAAAAAAGAAGATTAAAATGCCCAGAGCTATAATGTTGCCTGATAAATAAATAAGGCAGTAGAGTGTCAATTACAACTATTTTTAGACAAAACTTTTAATATCTGGAATATGCTACATATTTTGGCTTTATTTCAAGCCATTATCAGGAACAAGCATGAAACATGTAGGAGAGTAAAACATTAATAGTTTTTGTGGAGTAACGTCACTGTTTAGTATGGATTGAGACCTCATTGTTACAGTTTTCCAGTTTACATTTTTGGTTTTTGGCTGACACTAAGTTAACATTAACTAGATTAAAATTAATATACTAAAAATTTTGTTACATTTTGTGATGTAGTGCCCAATGTATAAAAATAGAGCTTCTATGCCATTAACTCCTTCTTTGCAGGTTTGGTCACTTTGCTCCAATTGATCAGAAGTAGAGTAGAGAACCTTCTTAAGAAAAGGTGCCAGTATTAGTTTGCAACAGTGTGTGATTAGCCTGGAATTTTGTTAATCTTGTTTCATGAAACCATTTATCTTATATTATAAGTGGACTGCCATATGAAGGAGTGGCTGACTACTGCTCATCTTTATCAGAATACCAGAAGGTACAGACCTATATGTCCCATTATTCCAGTATGCAGCACATTGAAAATATTAAGACTGTTGTCTAAAAAATAATAGTGATTCATGGTCATCTGCTTTATTTATTTATCTCACTCGCACACAACACAGTGTCGTATCTTATGATTATAATTTTGCCTCATGTTTTATATGGGTTTAAAACTGTCACATTAAGGGGAAAACACAGACCAAGGGCATTCAAGAATAGGGTGCTGAGTAAGATATTTGAGCCTAAGAGGGAGGAAGGACCAGGAAAGTAGATAAAATTTCATAATGAAGAGCTTTATGATTTGTACTCCACACCACATGTTATGAGGGTGATTTAATGAAAGAGAATGAGATAGGTAGAGCAAGTGGCACATGTGGGGGAGAAGAGAAATGCATAGAAGGAGAAACATGAGGGAAAGAGACCATTTGGAAGACCTAGCCATAGATGGAAAAATAATATTAAGATGCTTCTTCAACAAATAGTTTGGGAGGGCATAGACTGGGTTGATCTGTCCCAGGACAGAGGCAAGCAGCAGTCTGTTGTGAACACTGGAATTCATCTTCGTGTTCTGTACGATGTGTGGAACTTCTTGACTAGCTTCTCAAGGACTGTGCTCCATGGAGTTCACTATGGTATACTGTAAGACTGGGACAAGGCTGAAGTAAATAAGACACTCAAACTCCATAAAAAAATCAGTGTACAAAAGTGTCACAATAAAATTAACATTGCATGCTGAATGGATTTAATACAGCTCATGTGCTTGTACCGTTGTCATGTTTTCATTCAAGATCTCTGTCCTTTAAAATGTATTTCTTGGGCAAAAGTATTGCATATTTGAGATACAGTATTGTCAAACTTTTTTAAAATGTTGTTTGCCACTAATCTCTGGTTATAAGAACTGACAGATATTGAAGGCAGAAGCTGAGTCCTTTAACAAATTTTTCCCAGCCTGCTTTGCTGTACCAAAAACTGTGTACTGTCATCTGCTGTACCTGTGTTCCACATTTCACGAAATTCTATGTGCAGTGTGAACTTCATTGACATTTCCCAAAAATTTAATTTTATCCATAATTCTTGCAACTGTCTGGACAGTTAAATGTTAATGTTATTTGTTCTGTGCATTGTGATTGTAAGCATTTATGTATACCAACAGATTGTATCTGTTGTTATACATAAATGTTTTGTTAAAGAAAAGGGTGTAAAGATACTACAATTATGTGTACATCTCTTAGCCTGTTCTTGAAAGAAATTTTATACAATCATAGTACACTTAACTTTAATATGTCTTCTTTATTTACATTATAGTTTTCTCCCACATGTTTCAATCATTAAGGTCATCTTCAGGAAGAATGTTTAATATTTTTATGATAGGTACTGTACCAACAAAGGTTTTGCAGTATTAGCATTATAGAATTAACACTTTCATACCTGATAAGTTATAGACAGTAATTTGTTAAAATTCATGTTGAAAGTCTAAAGAATTGTGTTGTAATTATTTTGGAGTCCAGTAATTTTGCATGTTATGTGAGCTGCCACATTTTTTCATATGTTGAGAGCAGTAGTTTTGTTTGGTTGGTTGATTGGTAGGTGAGAGAGTAGGTGGGTACACGGGCAGGCAGGCAGGTAGGTAGGTAGGTAAGATACTGAGATAGATAGGCAGGCAGGCGGACGGGCAAGGAGGCATGCAGGCAGGCATAGGAATAGATATAATTCTGCAGAACTATTTCAGTACCAAGTAACATACCTCTTCGTACTTCCACCTCATAATTACCACACGGAATTTATGTTCAAATTTAATTCTGCATAACCTTATACGGAAAAGTAAAAGAAAGAAACAGATATTACTCAAAATATATTTTATGGGCATTGCACAGCATAATATATATCAGTGAACCGCAACATGTGTGATAACAGTGAACATGAACAAATAGAAGAAGCAAAGTATAACTGGCAACAAAATATTTTGTGTGTGTGTGTGTTGTGTTCTTTCCCCCCCCCCCCGTACCCCCCCCCCCCCGCCCCCACCCATCCCTCCCCTGTTGCCAATGCGAAGCCTGCGCATAGTCATTCCCCGGGGTGTAATT
>Ga0131853_10027164_pt1 | contig 10284 bp, 5 predicted proteins | sample TergutLab28metaG_FD_92764 | JGI IMG/M metagenome (GOLD analysis project Ga0131853, IMG submission 92764) | Labiotermes labralis P1 segment gut microbial communities from Petit-Saut dam, French Guiana - Lab288 P1 (version 2) (version 2) | ecosystem: Host-associated > Arthropoda: Insects >... | reverse complement strand
TGAAGAATAAAAACCAACTAGATGCCACTTATTATTTTATTGTACTTCTTATAGGCTCAACATGTTTCGGGCACTACTATGCCCATCATCAGGAGCTCGCGACTATAATGTTGATTACCACATCGGTCGTTTCGTTCTTGGTTTGTTGTATGTTGGAGGTTGGGTGCGGTTAGGCTGGAGTAATGTCCAGGCTGAAGTCCGGACACTACTCCAGCCTAACCGCACCTAACCTCCAATATACAACAAACCAAGAACGAAACGACCAATGTAGTAATCAACATTATAGTCGCGAGCTCCTGATGATGGGCATAGTAGTGCCCGAGACATGTTGAGCCTGTAAGAAGTACAATAAAATAATAAGTGGCATCTAGTTGGTTTTTATTCTTCAGTTATCACAATGATGCACGGTCCAACAGACATCAAAATTGGTTCCTTTGTCAACCAAACCGTAACCTATTTACTGTAATGACTGATATTATTAATTGTTCATTCTTTCAAACGCAATATTTACCATATTTACGATTTGTCTTAACACTGATAACTTAAATTTCTTTAGAGGGTGTGGTTATTGGTTTTTTAGGTTTTTCAAGATAAACAGAAATCATCTCCACATATCGCATTAAAGTGTTAAACTTTGCAAGGACAAACATTATATCTTTCTGTCTGTAGGTTATTCAACTGTACAGCCAATACCTCAGTAAACAAATCATCGAATGTTTAGCTAACAGTGAACAATTATATCGACCGTAGTGGTCGTTGCATAATTTTAGGCACTATCCCGTAATTTGCCCCGAAAATCATCAGTAAAACCACAAGCAAACTCAGTATAGTTGGTATCCAGGCCGCAATTCGAAAACCCTAACATCTCCGAAATAAGGCTCCACCGCTTCAGACAACACTTGCAGTAACAGAGTAAATTCTGAAATAAACAGGATTTTAAAATATTATTGACATGAATCAAGGCTTCTAAGTATTAACTCTTGAAAACAGTCAATCCAGTACACAGCTAGCGAAAACTACAAAGCCTAGTTTTTGTTATAATCAATATTTATGTAGCCAACTTGTATTACTTTCTTTACTAATCTGTCTCGTCATTACTAAGATTAACTGGTTGAAATTCGGTACTTAACTTACCATCTCAGCAACATAAGTCTTATGGGTAATAGAGTGTATAATACTTTAAATTCAAAATTTGTTATCACTCTGCATGTCTTGCATTGGGCAGCAGGACAGTTACCCTTCCTACGGTCAAGCTGTGTTCTGCCGCACAAAGACAGGAAAATTGTTACGAATGACATTCATGCAAAGGCTCTTTATTCTCTGCCTTCTTCATTATTAGGGGCAAAATAATTGAATTAATTTCATGTAACAGTCTTGGACTTAATTTCATTTGAATAAAAACCGGCTTTCATTTCGCTACTGACCAAACATCAGGTTTCCCTGAATACACACTTGGTCTAATATCACATGTCATGAACATGACATCTTGTGTTCTACCCATTAATACATACGTGCAAACCAAAAGAACAGAATACAACTGTAATAAGAGCTAATTATATTTTCTCAAGAAAAATTATCCTCTTTTTTGTCCTTTAATTCCGTAATTTATTAACCGTTTACCGAGCTTAATGATGGATGTCTGATTACACGTAATAAAAAGTAGCCTTTGCAGACACAACCGGTTTCCTCTCTTGTCCCTTCCTCAAATTTACTGCACACAAACTACGTCGCCATTACTTCCTATATTATACACGCTACGTACATTAATTAATGCAAGAAAATTGTAGCACACAACACTAATGAAACCCAAATAACCCAATGACACTTTAAATATTCGCTCAGAAATTTCAGCTACACGTCTAAAAATAATTATCACTTTCCAGTCTGAAATTTGTCGAAGTCGTCTAAAGTATGAAAATTCATCTCCTAATTGATGACGTTTAGGAAAACAATCTCTGTTGATTCAGGATGTCACAAGAATCCTATAAGTACACCGAAGTGGATGAAAACTGTTTTTCTTACTGACTGACCAGCAAATCTCTCTTGACTTCTATTGGACGCTTTGTTCTGAGCCGGTTTTAAACAACGAAGTAAACTGAGAGTATGCATAACTTCGCCGTCAGCGGGACAATGGGCCACACTAGGCAACTATTGTCTCATGTCCAATGTATGATAACAGCTGGCACTATGAAGCTTCTAGAGTTGATAGAGATAAGTTAAGCAATTTTCACATTAACCTCTGTACTCGTCAGTCAATTTCTCCACCTGAAACCATATTCTTTTACAAAGGTAAGCCACATTATTCATGGAAGTTTTAAGTGAAACTGGGCTACTCGTACATAACACGTGATCCTCTTTCATGTTGGAAATCGTGTTTCTTGCAAGCCTCAAACGGAGACGTAAGCATTTCTTAGCAGATCTGGGCATATTGCAAGATTCCTACATTTTTAGGATTGCATTTCCAGTACAGAATTCTTGCCTCTATATAGGTCCACTCTGAAGAATAATTTATATTGTATCCCGGTTTATGCTATATGTTCCAGGGGGAGGGGGTATATATATATATATGTGTGTGTGTGTGTGTGGGGGGGGTGGGGGGTGGTCGGGTAGCTCAGTCGGTATAGCGACTGACTATGGGCTGGAAGGTCCGGGATCGAATCCCTGTGGGGACGAGATTTTCCGCCCGTTCTGACTGGTCCTGGGGGCCCACCCAGCCTCTTGAAAATGGGTACCGGGTCTTTCCCGGGGGTAAAGTGCGGCCGGGGTGTGCTGATGACCACTCACCCCCTCTAGTGCCGCGGTCATGGAAGAGTAGAGCTACACCTCTACCCACCCTCTGGGCCACACCGGGCCTGTAACGGGAAAACTTTATCTTTATATATATATATAGCGACTGCAGCAATACATGCATGAGAGAAAAGAATATTTTAATCAGCACTCATATTGGTGAACAATTTTAATAGCCTGTTCCTGAATATTAGCATCCAGGGTTGCACAAATTTGCCAAATATACAGGAGTCACCTTATATTTGTCGGCGCCAGACAGATGACCTGAAGCAAGTTCCATACCGTGGAAACACAAATAATCAGCGCCACTGTAAAAATATGGTGAATATGACAACACCCCAGGGATTTGTGCACAACTGGTAGCATCCAGCAGTGCATACTACTGTTAACTTACATAAAGTTTACTCCCTTATTTTACTTTAAGTTGTTCGATTTATTATGATTAAGAAACCTAGCGGCACACAACGTTACGGCTCCATAGAAATAGTTTCCTCTCTAAAATGCGCACTTAAAATGTAATGATCATGTGTCTTTGTGCTAATTACTATTTAAACTGAGGAGATTATCTTTGACCTTGGCAGTGTTGATGCGGGAGAAACATAATCAATAGCCGACGTTTTCCGGTTAAGAATGCATTGAACTGAAGTTCAGTTGTGTCTTGTACGTGCGAATTTATACTATTATTTTTGGCAGCGTTCTGTATGGTTACTGCTGGACGTAAAGTTAACTTTACTTTTGCTACTTGTACAAACAACACACCTAACAGATGGCGACCAGTCGAAAGTGGTAGACGCAGTGCCCGAGGCTTATGTTTCTAACAGGAGCTATATGCTTTCTTCACAAGGTTAGCCCGCGGATTATGGTCCTTACTAGTGCAGTCAAGGTCAAAGTTGCTCCCGTCAGTCGAGGACAGTTCATGTTCCAGCATTGTTGTGCCAGTATCAGACCTCAACTATCAACACACAAAGGACACTCAGAAGTAAATCTTTGTGCGGGCGTGTACTTGAGGTCTAACAGTTATAGACACTTGGACATTTTACAATCTTTAGATGAACCCACCCATTAACCTAACGGTGCGTATGGTGAACCCCTTTCTCAAATATGGGAAACAAATATGAGATAGAAGGTCTGCTATTGACTAGAATATCTTTTAGCGCCGCTAAACTTTTTGTCTCTTAATCCTTCACTTTCATGTACCAGTAATTACGTCACGAGAGTGAAATTAATAAAAACAAATTTCCATAGCAATAATATAGTTTAATGTACTGGCATTTACATACAGTAATTCTTGGGGTACTGGTACCAGTGTAATGGCTAATAACAAGGGTAAAGGTCCGTTAGCAGCATCTACTTATTGTTGTGATGCGGGCTATATCTTTACTGAAAGAATGAGAATTCGCTGGATTACTCAAGAGAGTAGAGTAGTCAGCGTAGAGAAGGAAACCAACTAGATGCTACTGAATGCTTTATTGCACTTATAATCGGCTCAACACGTTTCGGTCACTTATATGCCCATCATCAGGAGCTCGAGACTATACTTGTGTTATTGTCGCATATGGAGTGTAATGCTTTGGTTGCTGGTGGTCGGCTGTTAGGAGCAGAGCAGCAGGCTATACGTCCGGGATGAGGGAATTTGTGCGACTCATCTCGGACGTATAGCCTGCTGCCCAGCTTGCAACAGCCGACCACCAGCAACCAAGGCATTACACTCCATATGCGGTAATAACACAAGTATAGTCTCGAGCTCCTGATGATGGGCATATAATTGCCCGAAACATGTCGAGCAGATTATAAGTGCAATAAAGCATTCAGTAGCTTCTAGTTGGTTTTCTTTTCTACGCTTATACTGCGATGCACGGAAAAACATACATCAAATTTAGAGTAGTCAGTGCAGGTCCAAAATAAGAGGCGGGTCAGTCGGGCAGCTGTCCGGCTCGCCAACCTCAAGGAGCACTAAAACGTCACTGAAGAAATCGGAAATATGGCGGTAGCAAACTCAGGTTTCCACTTACAAAAACACTTCTCCGAAAATTATCCACAACTGGGGCATGCATCCACAGAACAATTTGCCAGCCCTGCCCTAGGCCGAAAACGTTTTTAAGAACATCGATTTCAAGCGGTGCCTCCCCGAGGTGCCCACACGTCTTCTGACCAGCCCTAATTTGGTGAAATACCGCCAGTTGTCAGCCCAAATAATGACTACCTATTAGTTTCCTTTTCATGGCCTACCTACAACTTTCATTCAGGAGGTAACGCAGACTTGTATTTGGAAGATAATAGCTTCAGATCCCGGCCGCCAAAAGAGCTATGGATGTTGGGCTTTCTTCGTTTTCCTTACCCTGCCGGGTCTTACCGGTCCGCCAGTGTATTCCAAATGGCAGTATATAACTTAATCATCACAATGTATGTTAAACGACATCCGTACCTGACGAAGCATTGATAAATTTGTTATGAAATAAGAACTTTACTATAAGAAACCCATAACAAGTACAGTGCATAATTACCTATCTATCTAAATAAATGAGTGTATATATATATCCGTATGAACCCAACCATCGCTTGATCCATCCATCCATTCATACATCCACTCAGCCAACCAATCATCTAGCAACTGATCAATTCCAACCAGGAACCCATTCATCCAGCCATCGAAACTATTCACTTTTCCATCCATCCATACAACCATCCATCCATCTATCGAGCCACCCACCCACTAACCTTCCAAGCAACCAAATAGTTCAGTACACAATGCAGATGGTTGACATTCCCAACAACCATGTATCTCAACAGTATGTCATCTTTCTTCATAGCTGGCTACCATCGCCATCAGAAAGCTAGTGTTTGGATGACATTCACATGTCGCCTAACGCTTGGAATTATTTTCAGTTTAAGTCTTTTTTTAACTTCCTGAACTGCCTTGTCGTACTGATATAAACTAACCATTAACGTCCAGTGATAATTTTGTTCACCACACTCTGCAACATTATGAATATGCATCTTGGCACAGATCGCATTTGTGTTTCGTGTGATTCTTGTAGCACTATCCTATCAATGATACAATGGACCATGTGTGCTTCCTCTGTGCAGAAGAAGCTGCATTTTAATGTACAGTTTAAACACCTACCTTAAAATGGTTAAGTGATACAATCCTTTCATAATTACCCGAATTCATTAGGCACATTCCTGTCTCTGAAGCTGATTGTCTCTTACCTACTCAGAAATTTCCCCGCTTTTTGTGGCATATTGATCATCATAATCATTATCAAACTTGTATTGTATTCCACGGTCTTTTATAGATAAAGGCAATATTCTTCACAACAACAACAGCAAAAACAACAACACGAACACCACCAACAACAAAACCACCACCACCACAACAACAACAACAACAAAAACAACAATGACTGGAAATAATGCAAGCGTAAATTACGCTATGTAACCTCAGTTCGGAATTTCTTTGTAGGCATATTAACCAAAATGGTTACTACATGTACTGCAATCTTAAGAAATTGCATTTTACTCAACACTGTCTATTGCTGTGTCTCGTATTTTTTGTTACAGTAAACACCAGTTATGTCCTTGAACACACGCAACTAGATGTTTTGTAATGGATAAGGTCTGTGTTCTCTGTGAAGTAGAAACTGCTTAAATAATCATGATATATATCTTTGGTAAACGTCAGTCTTCAGGCCATCGAACATGTAACTCTACTCAGTACCTGCATAAGCAATAAAGAATGTAGGCCATCAAAATTCAGAGTAAGGTCCGCAGGAAGCGCCTGCAATAAATATCAAGAACCAGTGAAATGACGAAGACTGTGCAAACTTCGTACGGTACATACTGGTAGCCAGGTTGGGGTACGAACAAGGTCGATGTCTTTATACCAAACAAGAGAGCAGGGAAAGAGTGTAGGGCTTCAGAAGACTCTCAAGAAGCTACGGCATTATGACTAAGCGTCTGTAATCGAATCCAGATGGAATTCCAACTCAACTTTCGCAGTATCAGTATTAATCAACATACGGCTTCTGTTGGCCTCGGGTGTAATGCTTTCGGGATCGGAGTGTTCCAATACCGCAAGTGCAGCTGCGACGCCAAACCACCCGCATGTACTAATATACTATTATAACTGAACCCACTGAGCTCTCGTCGTTCAGAAAACATTACCCCCACATCCGATGAATCAAAATGATCGCTCAGTGTTCAAAACAGCTCGCCACTACAGCAATCCTGAGCCAGCTGAATTCAGTCCAAACTGTATTTCCTTAAAGTGCATATCAATAAGAATATCCTAGAAACCCTCATATGTTTACATTCACGTGTCTTAATTTCAGATATTCTTACCATAATTCTGGACAAGTCTTTCACATCTCCTAGTTTCCTATATCTGTGTGCCTTCAAGCATCATACAGTATCGAAGTTAAATGTGATTTGCGTACCAAATTAAGAAAGCCGTGAAATTCCAAAATTTTTTCCTACAGTAAGGTATTATCCGAAACAGTACAACAAAAACCTAGCAAAATTCGAACCCCTTCGAGATTACAATCGGAAATATCAGTATACAAAGTAGTTGGAACTCTACACAATGGAAGTATTATTATTATTATTATTAGTTTCAACAAGATTAATTCTATTTCGCGTCTTCATTCCAAATACGCTTCTGATATTGTGTTTAAGAGTCTGCGTACTTACTGTATGAAAATTTATTGTGTTCATAAAATGGTGTACAATCATCTTTTCTAGTAACATCAAGAGCAAAAGTTTGTCTCTAGATACTATCCTTATCAAGATTAATTAATGTAAAAGCTTCGAAGTTTTCTCAGCGGTGAACAAAAATTTAGAATTCTGGGGTCCAAGACGGTGTCATCTAGTACGTTAGCATCAAAATTTCAGACACACAGATATACTGTCTCCAACTTCAGGATTCATCAAAACTAGAAAGTGTCACGGCTCAAATACCGCAATAAGTTTGAGCTTACATTACAGTGATAAGGTCCCATGAAATTCAGCAAATTTTGCTGTTCAAATTCAAGACAGTACACTTTACTCCCTCAAAGCTTTAAAATGAATAAGAAAATTAACAGTGACTTACAGACACATGTTGGCTCAAAGTTTGTGCAAGATGTAATAATGACGTTCATAAGTACGATTCGTTACCTTTTTTTTATGGCGGGCCCAAATTCCGCATCATGACGTCATAAATATAAAATGAATGAGTTCATAAAACTCCAACACCCCAGTGCGTTCACTCTTATTTATATTCTTCTTAAAACCGGGGTTGGAGTGGTTTCTAGTGGCTTGTTACTAATTGCAAATAGGCAAATAAAAGGATATGATAAATAATTGAAGAAAGAAACATTTATGTACTAATGAGAACCTGCATCGTATTTACTGACAACCTGACTGTAAAAAACCGTGTGCACCGTCCTCCCACCTCCCACTGCTTCTCCCCTTTAGGACCTGTGCCCAATCATTCTAACATAACGAGTCCTAGCAGCCTAACTGCAAGGCAATTTACCCACTTATGTAATACCGCCAACAATTTTAACTGAGCTACTTTGACGAAAGACAGACACAACACAACGGAAAAGTGACCGTAATGCATCTTTAACGTTGCACCGCGCATTTCGTAGAGTCATTTAATTAGCACACCAACCAATGAACATACATAACATTTTTTATATTAAAACATTTAAAATCGCTCCAACATGTTTCGATCCCAAGATCATCTTCAGGGAGCTACACTGTTCCTTGCTAAAGTCACATTTTTAAAAATACTCACTGATTAATTTCCTTATATTAACTTGGTGCTGTGGAAGCACGTTGTATTGTGTAAGTCGTATGCCGCTGAGAATGTACCTGGCTATATTCAGGCGCATTCTCGGCAGCGTACGACTTACACAATACAACGTGCTGCCACAGCACCAAATTAATATAAGGAAATCAATCAGAGTGTGTTTTTTTTTAATGTGAATTTAGCTAGGAACAGTGTAGATCCCTGAAGGTGATCTTAGGATCGAAACATGTTGGAGCGATTTTAAATGTTTTAATGTAAAAAAGTTTATATATGTGCATTAGTTGGTGTGCTAATTAAATGACCGTAATGCAGCTAATAAAGTGTGTAGTTTAATGTTCAAAACCAGAATACCGTGCTTTAGACTATCACATGGGTACTGTTCAAATCAAGATAAGCCACATTACCGCCTGAGCCACTTTATTCCGTGTCCACCTGCATGTTCACCACTGGTGACCATTCCACAGGCCGTTTTTGAAGCTGCTCTTTTTCGTTCCTTACTAGACCCTTCCAAAGGCTCTGATTGGCCAGATTTCCTCCAAATTTCACATATAACCGACACTTCACTTTCCTTACAACCACGTGAACCAGAATCTGTGACTCTAAAGATGGAGGAAGCATTCTCTTCCGAAACGTCGGCACACTAATCCACTACTCATCGCAGAAACACAGGGGATGGCCGTCAACTGCGTCGCCTGTTTTGACGGTGGCCTTACAGCAGGAGTTTAGACATTTTCTAGAAATCTGGGAACCACTTACAAATCTAGGCGCCAGAGAAGGGCGATGAAGGAAGTTCGGTACTGAGGTTCCTCTTATATCAGGCCTCAACGTACAAAATGTTGTCGCCATGGTTGCCTGGCGCCAGGAATTTGTCCACCCCTGGTCTAGGGGATTAACGCGGGGCCGATCCCCCATCACAGGAGTCTACAGCGCGTTTGTAACTTTGCTATAACTTTGAATTACATCTAATTTTAAACACGATAACCTTGTCTTGCATTCAGCGACACGCCATTAAGATCTACAGAGTAAGGGAAGTTTCTGTTTTTGGATTATTGATACTTGAAGATGGGACCGATAGGATGTCCCGAAACGTCGGTAAGGAATTACCACTTCTCTTCTTCTTCCATTGGCACTACAGCCCACTGTGGGCTTTTGCCTGTTGAACAATGTCCTTCCATTTTTTCCTATCTGCCACCATCTTTCTCCATCTTCTCACTCTCATCACTTGTAGATCTCTTTCTACTTCCTCTTTCCACATTTTCCTGGGTCTTCCTCTTCTTCTCGTCCCTTCCAGTTCTTGAGTGAAGATCTTTTTGGACATCCTATCCTCCTTCATTCTCTCTAGGTGACCTAACCAACTTATCCTTTGCCCTTTTATCCATTTTACTATATTTTCTCCTTTGTTCATCTCTTCTAGTTCTCGATTCGTCGACTTTTCCATTCCCCGTTTTCATATTTACGACTACATATTCTTCTAAATATTTTCCTTTCAAAAATTAGCAGTGCTTCTTCTGCTTTCTTCGTCAAAGTCCATGCTTCCGCTCCATACGACACTAAAAACTAAACTCCGTGGCCTTAGTCCGCACGCGAACTATACCGACAGAGCGGCCGCCGCCGGACGGCGAAGTTAGTGCCAACTTTTGCGGATAGAGGGGTGTCACGTGGTCAGCGCAACGGGTCCCCACAGCCGTTAATCTCTGTTTTCT
>Ga0131853_10027162_pt1 | contig 10285 bp, 7 predicted proteins | sample TergutLab28metaG_FD_92764 | JGI IMG/M metagenome (GOLD analysis project Ga0131853, IMG submission 92764) | Labiotermes labralis P1 segment gut microbial communities from Petit-Saut dam, French Guiana - Lab288 P1 (version 2) (version 2) | ecosystem: Host-associated > Arthropoda: Insects >... | reverse complement strand
TGTGGGTGTGTGTGTGTGGGTGGGTGGGTTGTGTGTGTGTGGGTGTGGGTGTGTGTGTGTGTGTGTGTGTGGGTGTGGGTGTGGGTGTGTGTGTGTGGGTGGGTGTGTGGGTGTGGGTGGGTGGGTGTGTGGGTGTTGGTGGGTTGGTGTGTGTGTGTGGGTGTGTGTGTGTGCCTGTAATCCTGTATACCTAAGTAAACTGACTGCGATACAATCCTTTAATTGAAGAGAACATCGGCTTAAGCCATAAAAGCACAAATCCCTCGATTGTGTACTATGACGCCCAACATTTGTGGACCCTCACTAATGGAACTTTCTTCACTTCACCATTTCGGTGCCTGTAATTTTGAAGTGGTCTGTTTATTGTTGAAAAAGTTTTTATCCTCGACTTAAAGTTATTCATTTTTCTTTCAGTTTCTTCATGAACTGTTTTTATTTGTTGGTACTGCTACCACCCTCATATATTTTCACTAAATTCAGATGTTGTGTTACGTGATCCTAACGTACGCGATATTATGCAGTTGTCTTTATATAAGCCTATTTACTTTTGTTAGTCCGCTGACTAGTTTGTATGAAACTTCGCTTTATTCTTTATGCAGTTTGTTTATGCTTTAACCTGGCAGATTAAATCCATCAGTCTCTATAAGTCTGTTTAACCCAGTCCTTGAAATCTCTTCAAATTTCTGTTCATTTCTGCCAGCCAGGGTTGGACTAGGGGGAGGGCAATCCAGGCAACTGCCTGGCCAACCAACCTATAATGGGCGCCCAAATGTCACTGGAATAATCGGAAATATGGTGCTAATAAACGTTGGTTTCCACACACGAAAGAATTCTTCGAAAAGTATCCTCAGTTTGATCGCACGCCCTCATAAATGTTCGCCAGCCATGTTCTAGGCCGATAAATTAAAAAAAATATATCGATTTGAGCGGGCGCAAAATTAATAGCCTGCCCGGGGCACCCACGTGTCTCGGTCTGGCCCTGCTCCCAGCACAAAGATATTCTATTCAAACGAACTGTAATTCGAGTAAAACATTTTTGGTGAACTGTCCCTTTATATGCCAACTGTCATGCACTTTACTGTGTTACTGGACTGGTATATTAGTTCGTTCTGTTGCGTGTTTCGGTGTTTATTATTACCATCTTCGGCAACTTCAATCCAATTATGGCTCCTTCACAACAGCGTCATATGTTTATACGCACTTACACGTATTTTTTAAGTGCACGTAAACATTTGATGTGTTGTGAAGGAACCGCAGTTAGACTGAAGCTCCCTGAATATGGTGTTAATAAACAGCGTAAAGCGTAGCAGAAAGAACTAATACGGGAGCGAAGGAACGCAGTGTACTGAAGGACAGTTGGTAAATAAAATGGTAGGGTAGAACGTAGTGCGCAGTGTGTACGATATTAAAGAAAATGGTTTGTGAATTTCGAGGTTTTCATGGTGGTACATATGTATATTGTTGTGTCCTGCAATGTGGCGCCTTATGGTTTGGTAGCTCATTACCAGCATGTTATAGAAACGTGCTGCTTCTGTCTTCAAAATACGGGACACTATGATACTCTTCGTCGATGTCCTATGTCGTATTTGCTTTTTGCAGGAATGTTAAAACTCTGCAGGCAAAATTACGTTTGTAAATTCAGTATTCGGAACCAAATTAAATTTTCAGAGAGTGTCCAAGTCTGCTGATTTCAAATAACGGCAGCTGTATATCGCAGGATCTTGGGGGAAATAAAATAAAACATTGTAATATATCGCGTCGAAATTAGCTCCACCCTGGATCTGGTAAAACCTAAAGCGCTGTCGAGTGTAACTGGACGTTAGTGAGTAGTGGACCTATCCGTTCACAGTCCACATTTACGATATGCGGTTGGAAGAGACAGCCTCTGGTCTAGATGACAGGTCGTCGGATATGGACGGATTCTTCGAAGCGACCTGAGCATAAGAATATGTGCATGAGGTTTAATCACAAATGGGCATGAAGGTTATCTCTGTCTTTACAGAGGCGTAAGACGAAACGCTTCCTTTATCCTGACAGAACATACACACACATACACTCACACTCACACACACACACACACGCACACACACACACACACACACACACACACTTATATTTCCAATTACTGCATGAAGCTAGTTTTTGCGCTTCAGGGAGCCACAATGTTACAAAGACACAAACAGCGTATCATATGTCGGTAAATGATAGACATACATATATACATACACACACACACACACACACAAGCACACGCAAACACACACATACACATACACACACATACATACATACATACATGGCAAAGCGAATAGACACAATCTACAAAAGGCAGAACAAAAAAGAATTCTTCCCGGACGTTACTGAAAGGCTAAAAATGAAAATAAATCTTACACAAAATTTCACAACCATAGTCACAGGCCATGGAAAAACAAACTCATATTTACACCGTTTCAAAATAATATAAGCGCCGACATGCTCCTGCGGCACCAGAGATCAGAATATAGATCACCTACTATTAGAATGCAAACTGCTATACCAAGATAGGAACATTTTAAAACAGGCAATAGTACAGACAAACGACTGGCCAACCAGTAAAAAGGACCTGTTAAGGAAATACTATAAAGAATTTACGCAATTTACCAACAAAATACCTTTCGACAAAATAAATGCAGCACAAATCAGATGCAAAGATAACAGTAAGATCGTTTAACCTAACTGCATATAACAAACCAGGAATGTAAAGCTAGTAGTGTAGTTGTAGAGAGAACAGAAAGATTGTCAAGCATCAACAAACACGGCAATCAAAGGAATGTAAAGATTGTAGCATAGCTGTAAAGATAACCGAGAGATTGTTAAACCCCTACTATATACAACAATCAAAGTAATGTAAAGCTCGTAGTATAGTAACAAAGACAACTGTAAGATGGTTAATCCTTACTATATACACTAATCAAACGAAAGTAAAGCTCAAAGGATAGTGCAAAGAGAAATGTACGATTGTTAAACCTTACCAAATATAACAACCGAAGGAATGTTAAGCTTGCAGGAAAATTGCAAAGAGACCTGTAAAAAAAAGAAAATGTTAAACCTGACCGTGTACAACAATCAAAAGGAATGTAAAGCTTGTAATATAGTTGCAATGAATACTGTAAGATTGTTAAACCTAGTTATATAGAACAATCAAAGAAATGTAAAGCTTGTAATATAGCTGCAATGAATACTGTGAGATTGTTAAACCTAGCTGTATAGAACAATCAAAAGGAATGTAAAGCTTGTAATATAGCTGCAATGAATACTGTAAGATTGTTAAACCTAGTTATATAGAACAATCAAAGAAATGTAAAGCTTGTAATATAGCTGCAATGAATACTGTAAGATTGTTAAACCTAGTTATATAGAACAATCAAAGAAATGTAAAGCTTGTAGTTTTACCGCTGTAATGGAGCAAGCAATAAACTACATATATAAAAAATTCATATATACATACATACATATATACTTACATATATGCATATATGCATACACACACATATATACATACATACATGCATTCATACGTCCGTCCGTCCGACCGTCCGTCCAACCGTCCGTCCAACCGTCCGTCCGACCGTCCGTCCGTCCATCCATCCCTCCATCCACCCATCCATCCATCCATTATCATTATGCAACAGTCGACTGATGTACAGTGTGATAAAAGTTATTCAGATTAGAATAAAAGCGAAGTATTAAAGCATTCGTACATTTTACGTTTTAATACTGCACTTGTACTGTAATATGAATTCTTTTTAATAATACTGTACATCAGTTTATTGTTGATATTGCTGATGTACGTATGACAACTGCGGCCTTCTGGTTTGTTACGCAGTGAATAGTGGTAATTCCTTACCGACCATTCGTGGCCGATATATTGTCCCGAAACGTCGATAAGGAATTACCACTACTCGCTGCGTAATAGCCCAGAATAACGCAGTTCTCATCTGCTTCGCGGCGGAAGCCTCAAATCACTGAAATATATATGTTTAGGATTTACTGATACATGATAAGCCGCCTTTGTCTGTATAATATTGCAGCTCCCTGATAATGGCCACGATAGGTCGCCGAAACATTCAGAAGCGCAAAAACTAGGTTTGTGCAGAAGTTGGAAATACAACCGTTGTGCAGAAGTTGGAAATACAACCGTTGTGCAGAAGACAACTGCACGAAATTTGTGTAACATTCAACATAAAAGTCCAAAACTAAATATGATCAACATGCTTAAGTCTGGAACTCATTTTTATGGCTGTGGGCTGGCTGGTGAGTAAGTTATCCGCCCAGTAAATATTGAGAACTTGCAGTGCACTGTGTGAAGTTAGTTTGTAATTTATTTGTGCTGGACGAACTGGGAAGTGCCCTATTTACTTGTTGCAGCGTGTAGGGTACATAATTAATTCCGTAATTACTTGAATTCCTCTATGTCAGAAGTTTGTTTGGTTTTTCCAAACTGTAATTTTTTCTCTATTAAGGCCTTTATAAATAGAGACGAAAAAAGAACCACTTTATGAAATCTGCCATAAGTGAAGTATTTATGTTTCGTCAGTCAGATTTAGTCCTGAAGAGCAGCTACGGCCATGGGCAAGTTTGTTACGAGGCATCCTCATCGATTGTCTCTACTACCCGTTACCCTGATGAGTGTTCAGTTATTTGTCAGTCCTCCAAGCCAGTAATGGAGTAATTCGTTTAGGTGAGCCACAGTTCCTTACTATTAAATCCGTTTATCATACATAACCACTGTTTCATCTCTGGTCATGATAAGTAACGCATATAATTGATAGAGTATCATTACTTTACCACTAAACCAGTAACGAAACATTTAAATGCGGTCAGTTGGATCCTCTTATATAGCTGTTCTAACAGTTAAGTACTATTGAAAATGTTCGGACGTATCATAACTGGGCCCTATCTTCATTAGCAGTTTTTGTGGTCTTCTGTTGCTTATGCCTAAGCGTAGATGGGAATTACGAATAAATGAATCGGTTGGGAGTACCCTGGCTGAGGACAGGGGCAGACGGCTGACTGCTGGGGTTCTATAAATGCTTGAAATTTCTTTACTGTCAGAGGAACTGTTAGCTTTTCCAGGAGGAAAGTTTACTATGAATTTAGCTAGTGCTAGATTGTTGGTTGGTTGGTTGGTTGGTTGGTTGGTTGGTTGGTTGGTTGGCTGGTTGGCTGGTGAGTTAGTTAGTTACAAAGAGTTCTGAGACTTCGTCTGTGGTTTTTAGTAATTCCTCCTGTACAATTCCGGAATATTCCCCTAACTACATCTCCAGCACGTCCTGCCTCATTGCCCCAGTGCTTAATTTCTGCAATCCTGCTAAATTCCATTCCCCCATTCCTTACAGAAACAACGTCATCAGTGAGAGGCAGAGCTTCACTGATCGTGTATATGTCCTGCCTTACTATGTTGGTCACATCCGCTGGTCGGCCATCAGAACGTAAGTGTCGCCGGGTGGCCCCATTGAAAATATGAATTCACACATACGTAACGTGTCATGTGAGTAGAACCGCGAAGATCAAACTTCATGCTTTGAGACTGAAAGAACCCGAACGTAGTTTAACGCAACGTAACAGAATAGTAAATTAAGTATTGCCAGTCCTGGAAGATATCTGTTTCTTCTGGATAAAATTATTTGCTACTTTAAAATTAACTTTTGGCATTAAATTTTTCGTTCTGCCGTGGGAAAGTCTGCAGTGCCAGTTAATATGTCTGATGTCGCTTTTAAGAACTTTCTTAATGCACCTAAGCTAACGTATAATTAATATTTCACACATCTGCACATGTTGGCATAATGACCCTCATATTAAAAGGTACCTCTTCGATCCCTTCTTTCGTCACTTATCTTGAATTAATAAATAAACAAACCTTGAATTGTTGCATCAGTCTCCGTATTAATGTGCTTGTAATTCTGCAGTAAAGACCAATACACGACACAGTGTGCTTTGGGGAAAAAAATTACATCTAATGTTCCTCCTACATATTTCATCCAGGCTGGGCCATTATTGGCGACAACATGTAAAACACAAAGTATAACTTACTTAAATTTTACATGCAGAACTGCTGCACGGTGTATCTGTACGGTTTTGGTCATAAAGTTTCAGTTATGTTAAAATAACTATACAGGAGATGTAAAATTTTAAAATATATGTTGTTTGTCTGCATTAAATTGCTTGACGTAAGACATATCTTTAAAATTGCTTCTGGAAACATAGCAGGTTTCCTGGTAAATTGTGCATAGTGTACTTAGCTGCTAATCATACATCGATGTGTATTTCGAAGACTGTTGTGGAAGGGAAACAAGGCCTCTGATCAAATACAGTGCAGACAGTTTCCGATTTACGTAAGTGTTCCGTTCCTGAAACTTTTACGTAACACGAAATTTACGTAAGCCGGAATGGACCCCAGCCTCCCCCCCCCCCTCTCACTTATTTATCACACACTTCATCGGTTATGTACACGTTTTTACAATGTCAGTATACATGTTTAAAATGTTATTTCTATCAGTTTTCATATTAAACACACTAAGTAAAATACGTTCAATAATTAAAATATTAATATCAATAATATTAGAATGGCATTAAACATAATATTAAATAATAATATTAATAATTAACAGATTTTTTTTTTACTTAAGTCCTGTTTACGTAAGTCGCGTATTTTTTTTATTACTACTCACGTATTTACTCACTCACTCACTCATTCCTTGGAGCAGAGTCCTTCTTGAGAAGCTAACTGGTTTTCAGCTAGTCAAGAAATTCCCCGCATTTTATGGAACCAGAAGGTTTATTACTGCATTCAAAATTGCCCGCCACCTGTCCCTATCCTGAGCTTTTTATTACCACGTGCATTTATTTTCTGTTACTAGGTAATTCGTATTCAACACTTACATTTCCCCTCCACAGAATTTCGCGTGCAATACAAGTCAGGTACACGATAGAAAGGGCTGAAATAAGGTGATCTATAGCACTGTCGAACCTAATACCATATTCACAAAACAACCAATAAAAATGTGTTGTTGAGTTATTAGATATTAGTTGATTTTAAAAATACGTTCCTTTGGTTGTGCCTGGTAACACAGAGGTTTGGCCAGTGCACATCCACAATATTGCTAATGACTACAGTTTATCTATGCTATTTATTATGGTTTGAAAAATTATTATCTTTTCCATATTGTTTATAGCCTTTCATTCCTACATATATTCTCGCTCTTGCTCTACCCCAACCTTCTTTATGCTTTCTTAGCCTGATGTTCCCATTAATTTTTTCTGTTCAGTGGCATTTTTAACAGAATCTTCCTTATTGTTATTTCCTTGTTGATCTCTGGCCACATGCTCTGCAGGAGCTCTTCTCTCCACCTGTGTGTTCCTGGACATTTCAACAACAGATATGATCCCCCCCCCCGGTCCTTTTAGTTTTCCAGATTCCCATTCGGAACCATGCTAACGTCCCCTATTACTTAACTCGGAAACTGCTTTTAGATACTAATGGTGTCCATGTAGAATGCCCTTACAATATTTGAATGTCTTGTTCATGACAAACTGTATGATTGCAACAGGGCTTTATGCGTCTTCTTCGGATGATTACTGAAGTTCGATTCTCAGTAACAGGTCAGCTAGCTTAGGTAATATTAGTAATGCAAATGTTAAGACATTTCTTGATGACTGTCAAACCTGGACGAAACACGTAGGAGGAATAGTAAACATATGTTTGTTCTTCAGAACATGTTGTGTGCTGTTTTCATCTTTACTGTAGAATTACGTAATAAATAAATCTGTCAGTAAACCGGCAGCCAATACTCTGAAAATGGTCGTATAGCGAAATGTTAAAACACACTGTTTTTCGGATGTAATTCAAACAATGTGAAAGTCCACTGCAATGTGGATGTAATAAATCAAATATCGCCTCAGACGTTTACAAAATCACACTATTGCCCTACGAATTTTGAGTGATTTCTTTTACTGTCACGTCTACTCCATTGGTGTTGCTGGTACGAAGGTCACGCGTTTGCAGATGGAACCCTCGCCAGGATGTAAACCAGAAATAAAGTTACGAGCGGTGGTTTAACAGTCTTGTCTCTGTTCAAACTATTCAGATCATTCAGTGTGCTCATGCGGAAAGCGCTGACAAGGGGAAAACTATAAACAGTTTTCGCTGCCAAAAGTCTGGCTACCACCGAACATGTCATAATCATTACAATGGCATTAGTCGTCAAACATTTATTGTAGTCATTTACCGACTCAGCAAGTTTGTTTTTGTCGTAGCATGACTCGTTCGTATTCACGTGACTTGCCTTTCGAATACAAGCTAATTATGTTGACGTCAGATCTCCTAGTTCTTCGGTCTTCGATCAGTCCTGGCAAGTAGCATTCAAACGCCTTGAAATGTGTGACAAACCTCTCTTTGATATGTGAGCATGTTAGAAAAAGAGAAATGCATAAAACTGTTTGATTTGCAAACCTCAAGAGAACTACCAAAATTGACTTTAAGGAAATAGGGTGGAAATGTGTTGAAGGATTTCATGTGGCTAAGGATAGGGACAAGTGTCGGGCTCCTCCGAACAGACATGTCTTTCGTAAAACGTGGAGAACTTCCTGAGCAGGTCAGTAACTACTTCCATATCAAGAAGAATTCTGCTTTGTAGAATTCCTTCTTTAAACCTGTACAACGCAATCATTTGTCGTGAGTGTAGATTGAGGAATATTACTAAAGGTTTTTCATAGAGATTGTGTTTGTGTGTGAAGTGATTTTAACCGACGTTGTCTAGAAAGAGATAGTTATTATGAACAAGTTTCTTGGTTATCTGACTAATCGCCTTTAATTTGCATAGAGTGATTTGGTTTGTTATTTGACACTTAAATTAATAACAGTAGGCCTGTACATCCGTGAAATTGCTTAAAATTTTCTATCCTTTTTAATTTCCTTATACATTAACTTTTAACACTTTAAAGGCAAAAGTACCCTGAATTATTGAGCATTCCGTACTGAATAAAAGAATGCTCCATACACCTTAATTGTACACCACGTTTGCCCGTCCGCCCTTACGTCTTTCTGTCCGTCTGTCCGTCTGTAACTGTCAACAACACAGCCCTGCTGGTGTTGATGTAGTTCGGTGTAGGAGTTCTTTTCATAACATCGCGAAAGCAGTTCTGTGGCTGACAGACTTTACTTGAGGGCGCTAATGAATTTGTACCCGTATGTAATTATTTCATTGATTGATTGAGGTAACATTCTGTACGCACGGTATTTACACAGTGGCACTGAACAAGTGACTTTCTTACAAATCGGCTCGGTGAAAGCCGTTGTTTACTTATGGATGTGGATGAAATTTTGCCCGCATTTTCTTAACTGTTCATCTAATTTGGACGAAATGCAGGACAAGAAAAGTTTACAATCATTTACTGAGTTACTGTGGGTTTCGTAAAAGTCGGAGCGGTCTAAGCCGTAATTTACTTAAAGCATAAATGGATTTCTGTGCGTACTTTCCATATTGATTTTCCAATTTGGATTAAAATTGTTATAATGCTTTTGCACGTAATGCTGTTGAACATACGCGTTTCGTGAAAACCGACGCAGGGAAGGCAGTACTTTTCTAAATGGACTAAATGAAGTTACATTAGCGTGTGTTCCGTGAAACCGTACGACGTTTTGAAAGTAAAGTCTGTGTACTGCGTCACGGAGAGCACCAATTTGAATCTTGTATTTAGGGAATTATTTCGTCCCGCAAAGTAAACACACCACTTTGTTTACTGAATCCCTTCAGTTGATGCTTGATTGGGAAATAATCGCTGTTTGTTCTGTGGTCCATACAAAACACAAAAATACACTATGTGGGCCGAACGTTGAATTTCTGGTGGTGCATAAAGTAACCACTGGACCGTAAAAGATTAAAATGCCTTACGAAGAAAGCCCCGAGGTTTGTAACCCTCTATATATGAAATATGCATTATACCTGGCCCCGCCGAAGGCACACTCTAAGTCTGAGCATGATTGGACCCTGCAACATTGAGGTACACGCACAAATGACAGACGTCACTACTTAGTGTTTGAATGGAAGCATCACGATGTGCTTTAAACAGTGTACGTCAGCACAACTACTTTATTACTCAAGGTACTTACATAGGCTACATATTTCGACTATAGATTAGTCACCTTCAGGTCTGTTTTTGCCACTTGAGTCACAAGATGCTATGCACACTTTGGGATCCCATCGTGTTTACATCCAGGGAATACATAAAATTAAATCATTTGTCT
>Ga0131853_10027161_pt1 | contig 10285 bp, 8 predicted proteins | sample TergutLab28metaG_FD_92764 | JGI IMG/M metagenome (GOLD analysis project Ga0131853, IMG submission 92764) | Labiotermes labralis P1 segment gut microbial communities from Petit-Saut dam, French Guiana - Lab288 P1 (version 2) (version 2) | ecosystem: Host-associated > Arthropoda: Insects >... | reverse complement strand
TTTATTTAATTATTTACTTACTTACTTACTTAATTACTTGCTTGCTTACTTACTTACTTCTTACTTAATTACTTGCTTACTTTACTTACTTACATACATACTTACTTACTTACTTTTACTTACTTACTTATGTACTTTTACTTACTTATTTACTTACTTACTTACTTACTTACTTACTTACTCCATGCAGCCGAGACCTTTTTGATAAGCTAGCCTTTTTTTCAGTCAGTCAAGAAATTCCCCACACTTTATGAAAACCGAATGTTCATTACCGCATTCACAAGTGACCATTAGAGACAATACAGGCAAGAACTGGCTCGTTCCTGGAGAGGAGACAAAATGTGACATCACAGGAGACAGTTGGAGAAGGGTTTGCGGGTTTCTTGGTCTTATTCTAACAGTGCTACTGGTGATGGGGTGATGCAGTCAAACCCAGTCGTCCCTAGCGAGGAACAATACTGAACTAAATTCTTGCACACGTTAGAAACCAGGAATGGGAAAGCAAAGCCATACAGAAACTCCTAGAAACCCACGACGAGGAATTGATCAAAGTAAGGAAAGAAACAAAGGAGGAGTTCGGCGAAACCACTAGAGGTTTGATTAAAGAGTTCAGACAGGTGAAGCAAACAATAGAAAAATGTGAGTCGTGGCAAAAAGAGATAGCAATTGGACTGGAATGGGGAAGACAAAAGGAAAAAGCATTGTTATATTCGAGTTTGCTGAAGGTGATAATGACAGCTACATCGACTTGTTAGAGAAAGTGTCAAAACAAGGCTGTTGTCTGAGCTAACATTTAACATCTGTATTCACGACCTTGTAGATTGCATTAAGGAATGAAGCAGGCACTTCGCAGTAGTGGCTGAGCCAGCAACACACTGTCGTTTGTTCGCAAACGTTATACTAACAGTAATAATGGGTACCTTCACAAAAAATGGATTACAACAAGGGAAAAACCAAGAAGGAAAAATCCGTGAAACGTGGAGCCTAAAATTTAACCTCAGGTGATGGTTTTCAAGAAAGGTGGAAATGAAAACAACAATGAACGTTGGCACATGGAAGGACATAAGCTAGAAATCGTAAGTGAAATCACATATTTGGGGATAAAACTAGAAAGCACAAGGGGCTGAAGAAGGCAGAAAGTGAGGATTACAACAATAGTGCCTAACAACAATGCCAAACATGAGAGTAAGCATGTTACATCAAATTTATCGGATGAAATGTGAATCCAGGGTGCTACATGGGGCTGAAATTTGGGGAACAGATGGGAGCTTTGGAAATGGTGGAAGGAATGCAGGTGAAATTCGGCAAGGGAGAGCTAAGAATCCCTAGAAATGCGGCCAAGGGGGCAGCTGAGATTGAGGTTGCGAGGGACGGCAGGAGAGGAAAGATTCCGTGTGCTGAGATATAACACAGGATTAGGTTCGAGCAGAGTGCAGAGGTAGAACCGATGAGACAGAGTTATGATTGGCAGGTTGGACAGCCGAGGGTAGAATGTTGGGATAGGAGACTAAGGGAAGAAATGGATAATATCGGACTTGACTACGTACGTCAGAATGCGAGAGAGACAGAAATAAGGTCCATGTGCCACATCATGAAGCTCAGATGCGCGGTTAATCAAAGACAGAGTTGGCTAGCCGAACTGAGAGAGAAGGGAACTTTATCAATATATGGGGATTTGAAACACTGTTTGGGCAGAGGGATTATACAACCTGCAGCACTGTGAATGAAGGAAAGAAAGAATTGGCACAGCATGGTTTAGGCTGGGAATCTTGGGGAGGAAGGGGGAACACAGAAGTCCAAGTGCGAGCCTAAGAAATGTATGTTTACAGACATATTACACTCCATATTTTTATGGAATGTAAGGGTTAGTAGTCACTGTGATGAAGGTTTTTCTCTGAGATTTCAAGGCTACATCGTCACACAAGTAGCAGAAACTCTCTGGTTTATTTAAACACTTTCTTGGCATAATGAAAGCTGCCACAGAACTGTGATAGGATGTATCAGTAACAATCTTCAGAGGAGTAACACGTGTGGCAGAGGCTGAGCAAACCTAGCACTGACAAAGCAGTGCCCCTCAGAGGGGCTGGGGTTTGGCTGGGGTGATGTGGTATCCGGATGCAGGCTGAAGTCTGCATCCGGATACCACACCACCCCAGCCAAACCACACTGTAACACCAACACGCATCGTACCAGAGCAATACAACCCATGAAATAACTCAACAAATAAGTCGCAAGCTCCTGAGGATGGCTGTACTAACATTCGAAACATGCTGAACATTAAATAATGAAATAAAAAAGCAAGTCACATCAAGTTGGTCTCTCTTTATTCAACTATCAAGATGATGCACGGTCCAATAAACACAAAATTGTAACTATCAATTTATACCGATAACAAAAGTTGGATACAAGTCACGTTTGACTTCTGCAACTACAAGAGGTGCTCAAAGTGGTTACCATCAGCGTCTAGACACTTCTGATTACGGCGAACTACTGCTTGAGCAACGTTGACCAAAGTGTCCACGTGTATCGCTGCGCATGGCGTTTCAATTTCCTGCCCGTCGCATGGTAACGCTAACATTCATTTGATTAACGCCATATTTTGAGCGAACGTCCTACTAAACTAAACTACCGTAATTCAATTCAACTCCGAAAAGTAATACATAGATAACGTCTCTTAAAATGTGTGTACATTTTTGGCACCCCCTGTATATATATATATATATAGTGTGTGTGAATGGTCAGCAGCACGCCCCGATCTCACTTTACCCCCGAGAAAAACCCGGTACCCATTTTACAGGAGGCTGGGTGGGCCTCAGGGCCGGTCTGGACGGGCGGAAAATCTCTTCCCCACTGGGATTCGATCCCGGACCGTCCAGCCCGTAGTCAGCCGCTATACTTTCTGAGCTACCCGACCCACACACATACACACACACACATATATATATATATATATATATAAATTACATGCTCCTGATAATGCGATAGGAGGCAGAAAGTATATAGATTTGCGTAATGTAATTCGATAGGTATATTTTATGGCATTTTGGTATGATGGTTTATGGGTTTATGGTTTATACTGAAACTCTGCATCATGCGCTAGTAATATGAATATGAGGCTTGTAAGTCTTCAGTTTGGTTAGTTGTAAATTCTCTCTAATTAATGAGGGTTTTTAGCGCTAGATTTATTTGCTCTTCGCCGTGTTTCGGCATGCTGTCAGTAATTTTATTTGTCTACTGTCTGTACTCTGCAGTGTGGTCCATAGGAAAGGAACGGATTATTTATCGGCCAGTCACCCGTACAAGTTTCGTGACACCGTGCATACTCTCAAAGTTGTGTCACACATAGCCATGCGTGTAATTAAACAGCATCAATGTCTGGCCACTGAAGACTGAAAAGCAACATGAGCGAATCTCATTCTACAGGTTGTAATTGCTGTTGACTGACCTGCATGAATGTTGTTTAATATTCGCTTTGATCGTTTCGGTGGTGGTACTGAAAAACGTGCCTTTGAGTGCTATGAATGGCTGAAAGCGTGTTGACCTGTTAGACACAGCAACAGATGGTGGCATCTAATTAATCATTTTATCAACGCAGTAAAATGGGGAAAATGCGTTAAATGTGAATATTTAACTCTTTGAAAACTGAGCTTCATTTAAATTATGCATTAAACTTGATGTGTCACATTACTGAGAACAGCGTCCATGTCCGTTAAAAATACAGGCAATTCGCATTGTTGAAGCACACAAATGAACGTTGTTGGCAACATGCAGAGATTTTTAATGTTGTGACTTATGGTATATATATATTTACCAAAGGGGCTTTTATTGATGAAATGTTTCCGAAAGTTACACAGTTATTCACTGTGGTGTCTGTGAACTAAAATGGGTCACATTTTAACGTAAAATTACTGGAATATTAATTGCTGTTACTTGCATATGTATATCCATAGATCTACTGATAGACGCCAATCAAAATTGAAACATTTTAAAGTCCTACAATCGCTGTTTTATATAAGAAAGCCTATACGAACAAACAAATCGTACTTTAGCACCGTCAGCACACGTTTACTATAGCTAAAATTGCGTGCCAAACACCAACATAACGCTTCGTCTTTGATTTCGCCATCAAGCCAATCTATAGATATGAGTACATGTGTCGTGATGTCAGTTTTTATTGAGCTATATTCCATTCCTTACGAGTTATTTTATTGCAGAATACCTCATTCTTATTTCTATATTTATTTCGCAAATTTTTTTTTGTATTTTAAGCTGATTTGTACTGTTTAAAATTATAATTTTATGTTTTGTAAATATAATAACTTTCCTGTTGATCTAAAGACCTACAATCTGAAATTCTGTACCTTTTCTGTCTCCATGTAGCAAATCATAATTACAGTTCGCATATGAATGCAGGTGGCATTTATTCCCTAACACCAATCTGTCGTTATGAAATAGTCATTATAGAAACGAATCTTTTATTCGACAGAACGCATGTTCAGTGAACTGGTGTATAATCCTGGACTAGTGAAAAAATCTGAACTGGTGTATAATCCTGGACTAGTGGAAAAAGCAGCTGAAAGTATAGGCTGCTGATGCATAAGGCTTACTGTACAGCTTTGGTGCGTATTAACCCTTATCCTGCCAACGTGGAGAATATGGTGAGCTCCTAATAATGCCAGCAGGTGGCAGATGGGATTTAACTCTGCGTTTAAAGGGTTAAGGGCAAAAACTAATCAGTTCTTTTCTCCCTTTCTTCTAATTTTTTATAACCTTCAACATAATACAGAAGGAAATGACAAAATGTACGTGTCGATGAATGGAGTGTCTGGCAGTACCGTCGTTTCAACTATTTCGGTACGTGTGATATCCTAATCAGGTTTTCACAGCTTTGTTATAAAAAATGCCATGTTACTGAGGCGTGACGTCGTGTTTGTTGGTAACTGGTTACCGATATTTCTGGTCGTTCTGCTGACTCCTTCATCAAGTGTGGTTCAGTTCTTCTAGGACTCTCTTGAATATTTTTGAAACACGCTACTCCGAAACGTCGGTAACTCAATAGTAATCAACACAGCGTCATCCCCCCCACCAGAGGACAACAGTGTTCTGTTGTTGGTAAAATTCCTTTGGTTTGTCAGGGGTTGCGCCACATGCGGGTTCTGGTACAAAATTACAGTTAAAAACTGCCAGTAAATAATGTGAAGGACAGAATGTGAAGGACAGAATGTGAAGGACAGAATGTGAAGGCAGAGCCACAGAAATGTTGACAACCACGTTAAATTTAAAAAATAATAAACAGGGCCTGAGAATATTGCTTCTGGCAGCATTGCGTCTTACCATCTTTTTCAAAAAAATAAAGATGGCGAGTCGCAAGGTCTAGTGAAGGGAGCAGTGAAGTGAGCAGTAAATGCTGAAAAGTTATTATTACAAAAGCTTGGAAAGAAATGGGAACGAGACACAGATTGGAGGGGAGGGTGAGTTGCAAGAATTTGGGAGCGGAACCCTTAAAACCTAAATTCATTTGGCAAATATTTCAAGAGACATAATGTACCTGTTACTATTGCTTGACTTTTTAGGTAAAGGTAAAGGTAAATAAGTCCCATTACAGGCCTGGAGTGGCCCAGAGGGTTCCAGGAAGTTAAGGTTTCAAGATTACATGACAACGGCACAGGATGGTGGTAAGGTTGTCAGCCCTACGCACCGGCCGCCTTTACCCCCAGGAAATAATCCTGGTACTCATTTCTGTTAGAGGTTGAGTCGACCCCAGGGCCATAGTGCGATCGGAAGGAGTATGTAAATAAAAAATTCCATTGACACCATCGGGAATCGAACCAGCGACCTTCCGATTTGTAGCACAGCACCTTAACCACTGTGCTACCGCGGTACACGACTTTATAGTACCTGCCGAAAACTGTTACACACCTTTGCCGTATTTTTAGGTACCTGCCGAAAACTGTTACACACCTTTGCCGTATTTTTAGGTACCTGCCGAAAACTGTTACACACCTTTGCCGTATTTTTAGGTACCTGCCGAAAACTGTTACACACCTTTGCCGTATTTGTGATTTTTCACTAACAGACAATATTTCGCAAGCTTTATGCATTATGTTTAAATATCACCTTTTTTCCAGATTTTATGTAGCTTTGGCTACGAACGTCGGTTCAAAAATAATGCCTTATTTTTTTCTTGGAATCTATAATTACATTTACAAAGATACAGTTACATGTATTATGGGTACATCCTTCACAAAGTTTACACTACTTTTCCAAAAAGTCTCCATTACCAACACAACTTCTCTATTTTCGCGCGAGACGCTGTATGTGTTCCCGTGAAACTCTTTGCTGATAACGCCGGATCGCATCACGCACGCTCTTTCGGCTCGTCGTCAGCAAAATAGCGTCCTAGGAGCGCATCCTTCATGCGACCTCTGAGATGGAAGTTGGAGAATGATAAATCGGGACTGTAGCGAGAATGAGGGAGTGCAGGCTTCTGCGGGTACAGCCATGACTAGCGTTTTCCGGGAGAGTGAAGGAATCATGTCACTAGAATTCTCAGAGAGGTGCCACAGTAAACTGAGAGTGATGTGTGCAGACATTGAAGAAGTCAAAACAAACAATTTGAAGGGTTCGACCTAACAGGAAGATGAATGATGTCATCATCCATCCTACAGTCCCAATTTAACACGCTTCGATTTCCATAATTTTGGCTCCCTGAAAGATGCACTCCTAGAAGGCCGTTTTTCGAATTTCGACGAGTGGAAGTAAGGTGTGCCTTATTAGCATCCAAGTTTCAGCATATATTTTCAGGCGACCGACGTACAACTTCTCATGCAAAGGTGAAAAATGTGCTGATAATGGAGAATTCATAGGAAAATAATCTGAAGTTGGTAAAGGATGTACCGATGATGTATGTGAATTTCATTATAATTTTAATTGTAGTTTCCTTCCGCCCTTCGTAAAATAATCTGTTGGTCATCGCCATTTAACAGAGAGCTGCGGAAAATTGTATTTCGGTTGATATGGATTTATTTAACATTCTACAATAATTTGCTGCGAGGTAAGTTGCACAAAATTCGAAAGTCCGTTAATCATATCCCATCTCGGTAACCTGAAGTCCAGGAGCGGTATTTTCGCTCTTACATCACAAATTCGCGCGTTTCTTAAGTTCTTATGCCTTATTGTAGGAATTTATGTTTGTACCGGGGGTTAGTCTTCTGTGGCACACCGTGGGTGTTGTGTCCAGTGGTGTCCCGTCGTCTGGGTGAGAAAACTAAGCAGGGTGTGCAGAGATTGTTAGCATGGAGACTTCATAAGCGAGGAGTTTTCTAGGTTACAATTTGAAATCGGTGTAGTGATTAGGCTACATGAAGGAGATAAAATTATATCTTCCACTTTATTCCGTGACTTTAGGTATCACAAATCAATTTCTGCTCGAAGATATTCTTTCCACGTTCAGTATATTGACCAACAGATGCTCTTAATAAACTACATTAAAATAGAAATCAATGAGCACAATTAATGGTAAGTATCACCCGTACATGTTTCGGCACATGAGTGCCATCTTCTGGGAGTCTACGAATAAATGTATGGGTGATACTTATCATGTATTTTGTTTCATGATTGTATTTTATTTTCTTTTACTTTATTTTATTTTATTTTATTAAGTGCATTTGTTGGTCAGTATATTGAATATACGAAAATGAACATTATGAGTAACACAAAATATTCTTTCCATGTTCGCGACATATGCTGTATCATATCTCACTGCGGATAATTGTATCTGCGTTTTCTTGGTTACAATTTTATCTCATGGATTTATAGTGAGTGCATTCCCATTGAATTTTTAAAAATTGAATGCGTACCGGAGCATAACAATAAGACCTGAAAAGGTTCGTTCAATCAGTGTTAAATAAAAACAAACCGGAACTTAATTTATGTTGTAATTTGAATGTCGTATTGAAGACTTCCATTATCTGCCTTGTTTAAGACCAGGGAAACAAAACTATGCCGAAATAAGTAACATTTTTAATTGGTATTGTTAAAACACTTGCTTCGAATCTCTGCTGGTTCACCGACCGTGTGCACTGAATTGTCTCGTGATTTTCTTAAATTTCCCTCCCCCCCCCAAAAAAATAAGGGTCATCCGTTTTTGTTTTGACGCAGACTCATACTGGCTCTTGTCGCATAGAATTTGCCTATCTGTAGGTTCTTTCCCTTCGAAGTGCAGATTTTGTCGCCCGATGCCCTCCCATTTCATTACCTGCGGATAAAATGAAAATCAGAAAATACAGTCTTTGCTCCACGTCCAGATACGTAGCCGTTATCGTGAAAAATGTTTGATTGCTCTTTTCTATGTGATAAACTAGAAAAATTGTGATGCGTAAAACCAAACAGCCAGTTCACCCAACCTACCCTGACAGCGACATGTATTCGGGCTGTCAAATGTCACTTGCTTCTTGCTGACAACAGGCCAGACAGATGAAAATGGGCGTGACTGACACAAGTTGTAGCACATCATATGAAGTGATAAGTTTTATTTTGCCTGTTTGACGATACAGTTAGTAAGCACATCGCTCCGGAAGTGTCTGTAACGTTAATTAACATACACTAAGGTATGGGCTCCGATTTAAATGAACATATATTATTAATCGTATCCAGAAATTCATAAACGGTTCTGTGTCTTTATATAACTAAGGTCTATGGAAGTGTGACAGGCAACCCGCCACAGCATCCTATCCTGAAACAGGTGAACAAATTCCGTACATTCGTATTAGATTACAATACTATACCCCCTATTCCACATATTCTTTCAAAGAGGCTCGTCTATTGCCTTCAAGTTTTTATACAAAACATGTGCATTTATAGCTCATATCCCCATACATTTTGTGTGCGTGTCCCAACGGAACTACCTACATTTGATGGAGTGTCTTGCTGCATCTATCAAACCGCTCCAAACTGGCGTATTTTCGGTAAACACCATACCTTAGATATTGACTAAAATTTATAGACCCATTTCAGTAATGGTTAAAATAGAACAACCTAATACAATTATGTGAAAACCTCCTTACGTCGACGAGCACTTTCTCTTTTTGGTATTTACGTATAATTCAGATTATGTTCTCTGTGAGGTACGACCTGAGTTTGACTAAAATTTGAGCATGTAGCACGAAAACAAAGTGCTGTCCCAAAAGAACTGATTTATTGTCCGTGTAGCAGAGGACGTAGTATGACCACACCAAGACTCTCGGACAATACGGACATCCGAGCGAGGAAGCAAATCCCCTTTTGTGTCAGCAAACAGTAGAGCGTCTCTTGTGTAGCAATAACTGAACATGACGTGGGATGTCGACTGGCACGAAACGCAATTATTAGCCCTTCATTAGATATTTGGTTGGTTGGTCAAGCATGAAGCATGGTTGATTGAAAATGTCGAATATCGACTTTTAAGAGTTATCGATTGTAAACCTCCCCGCTTATAATGCCTCGGTGTTAATCCATTTTAAATCTGTTGCTAGGATATGAAGTAACAGTACGCTTTGTATTAAAGTGCTCTGCGTGCAACAGCAGAGCGAAAACCACAAAGTGTTTCCCTCCGGACACATTTCGTAAACTTTTAAGACAATGTTTTGTGTGATGTACAGTGGTAACATGGCGGTGACGCGGAAGTGCTCTGTACCGTCCGTTTCTACACAGACAGCTAACAAGACATGGAGGCGCGCTGGTGGTTGATGTAGTAAGAGCAAAAACTGCGCAGTTCTTTTGCGCCTCTTTTTCTTATTTTCTTTTTTCAACACATTACAGTCGAACAGTGGAATGCCTGGCGGTACCGTCGTAGTGACTTTTGTGAATGTGTGACTTAGATTTTAAAAGTGTTCTTATAAAGATTACAGTGTTATAAGGGGTGACGGTCGGGTTTTTTGGTATTGAGTTACCGCTGTGTCTGGCCGACATGCTGCCTCCATCTTCCGTGTGGTTCAGTTCTTTTTGGACTGTGTAATGGCCGCATGGCGGCGGTGCATAAGTGTTCGTTAGATTTCGGTCGTAAAGCAGCAACTAATACGGCACTGGAGCTAAGCACGCATATTAACCTTTTGGCGCCGGAATTATTTTTTTTTAATTTTAGCGCACCCTGTATATAAAATGTGAACTATACAGGAACCAAATACGTTAGAATTATGAAACAAACTGCATTTTGAAGAGAAAAAACGGAGAGTATATACCATGTTTAAAATATTCGGTACCTATATTTGTTGAATAAATATATAAAATGTAACTTTAGAGGTTAGCG
>Ga0131853_10027160_pt1 | contig 10285 bp, 11 predicted proteins | sample TergutLab28metaG_FD_92764 | JGI IMG/M metagenome (GOLD analysis project Ga0131853, IMG submission 92764) | Labiotermes labralis P1 segment gut microbial communities from Petit-Saut dam, French Guiana - Lab288 P1 (version 2) (version 2) | ecosystem: Host-associated > Arthropoda: Insects >... | reverse complement strand
TCGGGGCGGTCGGCGAGGAGCCGCAGCACGGTCTGGCGGCGTGCGGCCCGGTGCAGGCCGCCCACCACCACGACGGGCAACGGCGGGTGGGGCGGTGACGGCATGGTCATCCTTCCGGTCTCGTGGGGGCGGTGGTCACCAACTGGCCTTGCGCACGCCGGGCAGATGGCCGGCGTGGGCCTCCTGGCGCAGCCGGACCCGGGAGATGCCGAAGGGCCGCAGGTAGCCGCGCGGGCGCCCGTCGACGGAGTCCCTGTTGCGTACCCGGGTGGCGCTGGCGTCCCGCGGCTGGCGCCTCAACTCCCTTTGGGCGGCCAGGCGTTCCTCGGCCGTCGAGGCGGGGGAGGCGATGACGCGCTTGAGTTCCGCGCGGCGCTCGGCGTACCGGGCGACGACGGCCCGGCGCTGGTCGTTCCTGGCGATCTTGCTCTTCTTTGCCACGGTGGGCCCGGCCTCTCAGATCTTCTCGCCGCGGGCCCGGATGAGGGCCACGGCCTTCTCGATGCCGATGCGGTCGACCGTCTTGATGCCCTTGGCGCTCAGCGTCAGGCGCACATGGCGTTGTTCGGCGGGCAGCCAGTACCGCTTGGACTGGACGTTCGGGTCGAAGCGGCGCCGGGTGCGGCGGTGCGAGTGCGAGATGGAGTTGCCGAAGACGGGCTTGCGCCCGGTGAGTTGGCAGTGTGCGGACACGGATGGCCTTCCACGGGGGTGCTCGGGTGCGGCGGGAGCCGCTTCCCAGCACGTTATAGAAAACCGTTTTCATGTTCAACTCGTGAGCCGGGCCGTTCCTGCTCCGGGCGGTGGGGGCGGACGGCGGGACGGAGGCCGGGCCGGCCGGCGGTACGGCTGTGCGCGGTGCCACAGCGATCCGCCGTGAGGCGCCGGGGGGACGGCGGGGATACTGATCCCATGCGCATCGACTTCGATCCGAGCGAGATGGACCGCAACTCCTTCTACCGGCTGCTCACCGCCACGGTGGTGCCGCGGCCGATCGCGTGGGTCTCCACGACCTCCGCCGCCGGCACGGACAATCTCGCCCCTGCGACGTTCGGTGAAAAGCGGTGTCGGTAGGTCTGGAACGTTAGCTGCGGGATTCAAGTTGCCGCAATGCTCGTGCCGCTTGTCGGGAGCTGCGGGTCGACCTGGAGAAACGAAGTCGGTGGAGGGACCCCGCTTTCACGAGGCGGCCCGGTAGCGGCGAGGCGCCTGAGTGCGATAGGAACATCTACGCACGGCGTCACGGTCCCGCTTCAGGCTCGGGGTGAACGCGTGCAGGTGGCATAGTGGTGACGCCGCCGGAGGCGAAGTCGTTGACGCCGATCACGCGGGGCGTCCGCCCGGCGGGCAGCGTGATGCGCAACAGCGTGCGGCGGGCCGTGTGACGAGACACGTCCACCGCGACCCTCGCCAGCAAGCCGGCCCAAGCCCGGCCTGCTAACTCCATGACCACGGCCTTGACTTGCCTGGTCAGACGGGCCGTGTGCCGCTGATATCGCTCCAGTACTCCAGGTATCTGCTCGCGGAAGAGGCGCTGCCGTCCTGCCCTTGGACAAGGTCGCCGAGGCGCGGCTGCGTGCACGATGGATCCACAGGACGACCTCGCGGATCGGCTTGCCGCGGACGCGGTCACGGACGCCCTCGCCTACTGCGCAGAGCTGCGGCGATGTGTGATCGCGGCACTCTGCCGGTCGCTGAGCTACGTCTATGAGATGCCGAATGACGCAGCGGGGGGGACTCACCAGGAACGCTGGTGGTCAATCGGTCAGAGGATCCCGGTCCAATTCCATGGACGGGGACCGGTGCGGCCGCGGAGGCAGTCGACGCGGTGCTGGGCCTGAGGGCGCCAGTCGGGGAGCGCCAGGTATCGGCGGCTGCGCTGCTGGCGGCCTGGTAGGCGCCTCGGCGTCGACTCCGGCCTGTACTTGAACGGCGATCTGCATCGCGGAGTGAGTGCCAATGTGGGGGAGTTCGGCCAATTGTCCCATCAGCGGTGGGAACCGGGATGCTCCTCATGCTCGTCGCCGGAAGTTCGATCGTCGGACTGTTCAGCGCCGCCGTTCTTGGGGCTTCGGGTTCAGCGGAGTGGCGACATCGCAGCTTCGGCAGGATCATCCTCATCTCCTCGGACGGGCGTGGACGCTCAAGGTCGAGTACGTCCACAGGCGCACCTGCGCACCCGCACCCGCACCGAGGCCCGCATCAAGATCGCCACCTGGATCACCGGCTTCTGCAACACCAGGCGACTACACAGGGTGTGCGGCTTCAAGAGCCCGATCGACTACGAACGACAGTACTGGGCCAACCTCACCGAGGGACTGGCCGCATAGATCGTTTCCACGCGGCGAGGGGATTGACAGCAGCCGCTGGGCTCCGCGCCGCTACGGCGAGGATGCAGCGTCCCGGATCGGCCTGCGCTTCTACCCGGCCAATCCGGGAATCCTGCCGCAACGACAGTCCTGCGACTCAGGCAACAACTCTTCGTCGACGCGCAAGGGTGGAGATGATCACCGCGATCAGTAGCGCTGCTCCGTTGAACACGTCCTGGATGTAGACCCGCGCGCCCATCTGATTGAGGCCAGTGATGCCCACCCCAACGACATAGACCGCGACGACGGTCCCGGCCACGTTGTAGCGGCCCGGCCTGAAGCACGTCGCCCCCAGGAAGGCTGCTGCGAACGCCGGCAGCAGGGAGCCGAGGCCAACCACCGGCGAGGAACCACCCAAGCTCATCATCGAGATGCAGCCCGAAACAGCGCACAGGACCCCAGCGATGACGAAGCTATGGCGAACCTGACGGTCAGCATTGACGCCCGAAAGCCGTGCTGCCGTTGGATTCGCGCCTACCGCGTAGGAACGGCGGCCCCAAACTGTCAACTCGAGAAGCACGAACAGCAGACCCGCAACCACGGCAAGGTAGATGAATGGCAGGGGGACCTCGAAGAGTCTCACGCGCCCCAGGTCGAAGAACCAGGCGGCTGCGGACCCGGTGATCACCTCGTTCTTGGTCAGCCATTCCGTGAGCCCAAGAACCAGCATGCCGGTTCCGAGCGTCGTCGTGAACGACGGCAGACCAAGGCGGGTGACCAGTTGACCATTGATGATCCCGATCACGAGACCGACCGCCAGGACGACGACGAGTGCCAGTAGCGGAGACCAGTGCTCCCGGATCACCAGCACCGCGCAGAGGCTCTGGGCAAGACCCAACTGGAATCCGGTGGAGAGGTCGAAGTGTCCAGCGACGAGCGGGACCACCACGGCCAGCGCCAGTATTCCCGTCGTGGCCTGCACGGACAGGACGATCTGGAGGTTGGAGGTCGTGGCGAAGACCTGAGGATTGATCAGGCTGAACGCCACCCAAAGGAGCACCAAGGCGCCGACGAGCGCGAATCTGGAGACGATCTCCCCGAGCACGTCACGGCTGCTCCGCCGACTCGACGGTGTTGTATCCCCAACCGTGGCCAAGTCCGCCGTCATTACGTCGTCGCGATCGCCGACGGTCGCTGAGCCTTCGCGGGCTTGCGCGTCCTGATGTCTCACTGCTTCCTCCCCCACAGCTTGTGGAACATGGACCGGTAGTCGAACTCGACGTCCCAGCCCGTCTTGAACGCATCGGCGGGGGCGTCGCCGATGCTCGCCTCGGTCCAGATCCGCTGTGGGAGGACCCAGAACTTCTCTGTCGGCTTGCCGGCCATCAGACGAGCGAGGCTGTCAACCGCAAGCCAGGCAGCGTAGGGAGTGGGCGACGCCAGTTCGAACGCCATGTCTCCGGTCTTGAGCTGGGCCATCTGCTGGGGGAAGCCGCTCATCGACATGAGCTTGACGCTGCCAGTCTTCCCGGCCTGGCCAATACCCTGCTGGATGAAGCTGACGCAGCAGTCGTCCGTTCCCCAGACGTAGTCGATGTCGGGGTGCTGCTGCAGCTGAGAAGTGACAAGTGGCGCAAGGCTCGTCCCCATGGTCGCAGCCGTGATGTCAGCCGTGTAGACGACGCAGTCCTTGCAGTCGCTGTGAAGGTTCTCGGAGATTGCCGCGGACCGCTGCTGGCCACTTGCGAAGCCGGGAGCGCTGAGCAGAAGGACGTGCGCCCTGCCGCCGGAGTCGGCATTGATCCACTCGGCAACATCTGCGCCACCAACCTTCGGATCCGGCGCGACGTAGGTGTCGACTCCCTTGACGTCCTTGTTACCAGGGCTCTGCTGAGTGACTACGAAGGGGACGCTTTTTGACGCGACTGACTGCATTGCCTCGGCGTAGAGGTTCGGGTCCGCGGAGACAGCGATGATCCCATCGACGCCCGAAGCGACGGCTTGCTTCACGGTCTGGTTCCAAACGGTGGGATCCATCTTCCCGTCGATCACGTCGGCCGTCCATCCGAGCGACTCAGCGACCTTCTTTTCTTCCGCAGCCTCATTGACGCAACCTTGGCCAACGCTGCCGCAAGGCATGATGAGGATGTGCTTGAAGGTCGGCGGAGTGAACGCCTCTGTGGGCGCATCGACCTTGTTGACCGGCCCCATGGCGCCGGTTACCACCGTTGAGCGTTTACCCGGCGCGCTTCCCTTGTCTTCGCCTGCGCCGCTCGAGACCACTGAACACGCTGTCACGGTCAGTAGTGAGGCGGTTGCGACCGCTCCCCAGAGCGTCGCGCCAGGTCGGCGCCAGATGCGCCGTCTTCGTCGGAAAGTAGTCACAGTCGTGCCTCCATCATCGTTGGAAAACTGCGTCAGCAGCGACGCCGGTGTCACGCTGTCTGCATCAGCTACCGGGTCAGGAATCCGAGTCGGCGCCGATGCGCCGATGTGTGAGGCTTCTCGACAGCAGCCCCGCGCATCACCCCCTGTGGTCCTCCAAGAGGCGCCCCGCGTCAGATTTGGACCCTCGCCGAACCGACCGCGTAACTCGCCTCAGCGAGTTGGTCTGCGCTCATGTTGCTCGAATCGGTGAACTCGGCAACCACAGCGCCGTGGCTGAGTACGAGCACACGGTGAGACTGGGCGGCCACCTCTTCGAAGTCGGTGCTGATGAGCAACACTGCTGTACCTGCGTCCGCCGCCTCGTGCATCAGGCTGTAGAGGACTGCGCGTGAACCAACGTCGACCCCAGCGGTCGGATCCTCCAGCACCGCGATCTCCGGTCGGTCGGCGAGAGCGCGCGCGAACACGATCTTCTGTTGGTTGCCGCCACTCAGCTCTGCGACATCGCGATCCGCTCGATCTCGCGGTCTGACGTCGAACGCCTCGCACGTGTGCAGCACGGCCCGGGTCTCGCGGCGAGGGCTTCGGAAGCCGACGCGCGACCAGTCCCCGAACGCCCGGCGGGTGGGGAGCAGGTTCTCCCGAACAGCCAGACCAGTGATGATGCCCTCGCGCTGACGATCGCCTGGTACGACGGCACAGCCGCGCCGCTGCATTGCCTCCGGACGACCCAGCGGGAGGGCTCCACCATTCAACTCGGCGCTCCCCCCCGTTGGTTTGCGCGTGCCGGCAAGGGCCTGTGCGAGCTCTCGGGTACCGCTGCCAACGAGCCCACAGATCCCGAGTACCTCACCGGCGTGAACGACGAAGGAGACAGGTTCGGTCATGTCCTCTGCCGTCAAGTCGCGGACAACGAGCTTCGGGAGACCTCCGCGTTTCGAAACAGCCTGCGATCGCGGGTGCGGGTGAGAGCCCAGGACCTGGTTTCCCACGATGTGCTTGACCAAAGCGTCGTGAGAAAGCTCGTCGATCTCGGCTGTGATCACCTTCTTGCCGTTGCGCAGCACCGTGACTCGATCGACCAGCCCCGTGAGCTCGTCGAGGCGGTGCGTGACGTACACGAAAGCCACGCCACCACCACGCATGCTCCTGAGTGAGCGTGAAAGCCGCTCCACCTCGGGCCTTGGCAGACTGGCGCTGACCTCGTCCAGAACGACGATGCTGGGCTCGAGGGCAAGTGCCCGAGCGATCGCGCAGAGGACCTGCTCGTCCCTCGAGAGCGAGCTCACCATGCGACCAGGAGCGAACTCGGCGCCGACGACCGCGAGTACGCGGGCCACCCGAGCAGCAGTGGCCCGCCGGTCGACGAACCCCAAGCGCTTCTCGAATCCCAACTGGAGAGCAATGTTGTCAGCGACGCTGACGTCCTCCACGAGCCCGAGGTCCTGGTGGACGAAGGCGATACCAGCCGCCCGCGCGGCCTCAGGGTCGTGGCCCTGCCCGTGGCCCGACTTCAGAGGCTTGCCGTGCACGTCGATGCTGCCCGAATCCAAGCTGTAGACGCCGGCAAGGATCTTTATGAGGGTCGATTTGCCGGCTCCGTTGGCACCCAGGAGCGCATGAATCTCGCCAGCCTGGACGTCAAACGAGACGTCGCGCAGCACCTCGCTCTGCCCGAAGCGCTTGTTCAGTCCCAAGAATCTCAAGACCGGCGGCCTTCTCGACTGACCAGCACTTACTTCGCTCATAGGTATGAGACCTTCCCGATCATCACGAAAGTTGCAGATTCGACACCCCTGCGAACCAGCGCTAGGCGTGGGTGTCCAAGATGTGTCAGCGGTCACAACCAGCGCTAGCAAGCAGGCTGCGCGGGCGCAGATCGGCCTGTCGAGGTGATTCCGCCAGCCAGAAACACCGGCGGCAGCCTTGGACGTGCTCCCGCAGTTCGGCGAGGTTTCTACTTCGCCGTAAAGCCCCCTACCACGCCCGCCACCAGCACCTTGTGTTCACAGCGTTGAGCTATCGATGCCATGCGGGCGATGCGTCGGGGATGCTCCGCGCTGGTTGGAGAAGCGGGCCCACCGGTTATCCCCGGCGCGGGCCTGAACAGTCCGCCGCTCTCGCGCACTAGCTTGACTCTGTCGGTGATCTTGGAGATGCCGAGGTCAGGTGCCCAGAGTGCGCCAGGATATTGGCCGCATCTCGCGCTGGTCGAGGTAGTTCTGGAAGGCGGTCGGTCGGCGGGGAGGGTCTGCTTCCCCACTCGGTTGGAGAACGCTGAGGCGCTCGATGTTGACGGCGATGGCCGTCTCGGGCGTTTGTTGTTCCGTACGGACGCGGAGTTGCAGGTCGCGGAGCTCTCGTGGGGGGGGAAAGCCCACGGTGCGAACGTTGTCGGTGGTGCTGGTGCACTGGGTGCGGGCCGGCATGGGCGGCACTGGCCCTTGGCGAACCGGGCCACGATCAGCGGGGCCGCGGTGGCCGAGGAGGTCGCGTAGGGGCCGTGCCAGCCCGCGCTGACCTGTCCCTGCGGAGGTGACCTGCTGATTGTCGTAGGCGATGCGGAAGTCGTCCCGTGCGAAGCCCTTGTTTTGGCGGTGCTGGCGGGTGGGTTGCTTTTCAGCGGCCCGGAGACGGTGACTTGAGGTTCACGGGCGGCTGGCTCCAGGTGGGGCAGGGAGGTGTAGCCGGCGTCGACCAGGTGCTCGGCGGGCAGGAACTTGCGGCGGGCCAGGCGGGTGTGGATGCCAGGCAGGACCTGACTGTCGTGGGTGGCGGCCACGTCCGTGATCCCGTTGAGGCGGTCGATTGCGCAGGTTTCGGTCAGATGAGCGGCGAATTCCTTCCAACTGATGACGTGTCCATGTTGTGCGTAACGGGTCGAGGTGTCGTAGGGAGGGAGAGACGATCGCGCGGGACGAGGGCGGCACACCGGTCCCGTCTCGCTTCTCGGCGGTGCGCCAGCGCAGGCGGCCCGCGGCGTCGCGGTGGTAGTTCTGCACCATGATCTGGCGCAGGGCCTGGACACGAGGGCCCGACGCACGGTCCGCTTCGTGCCGTTGGAAGTGCTCCAGAAGCCTGACGGCATCGTCGCCGGTTCCGAGAATTCTGGCCTTGGGCCCGGTGGGATTCTTGCCCAGACGGACCGCGCGGCCGTAGCGGTTCCCCCGGTCCTCGTCGACCAGGCTGTCGAGGAGGTGAGGGGAGGTGCCAGCGACTTCTTCAAGCGCAGCGCGGTCCGCCTCGATGATCAGTTCCAGTCGGGTCAGGTCACGCACCGGCGTTGAGACGGGCCAGCGCGGGGTCGAGGAGCCGGTCAGCACGGTCGTCTTCAGCGAGCCGGTCGCGGAAGTCGGCCAGCACGCTGTCATGGAAGCCGGGATCATCTCCATGGCCACGGCGTACTTGAAGTCGATGCGGCAGCGGATCGCCTCTGCGGCCTGCCGGTCCGACAGACCGAGCAGGAACTGCAGCACACACACGGTGGCCAGTTGAGCTGGCGAGAGGCTTGGGCGTCCGTCCCGCGGGTACCCGTCGGCGAAGTCCTCGTCGCACCGCAGCCCATCGAGGCGGTCACGCACCCATATCGCCGTCGTACCAGCCGGGTTGCTCGCCCGCGCGACCTGCGCAGTCAAAGGCGGGATCTGCTCACCTGGAACGTGAGCGAAGGGACAACGGGCACCTCGTCAGCTGCAAATCCGCGCAACTACCCGAGCATGCCCGTTGACCATACTGCCGCACCGGGAATCTCCAAGATCACCGATGGAGTCAAGCTAGGCTCTCACTGCCCGGGCCCGCGCTGCGGACGCATCACGCACGGGGACCCCCGCCGCGAGCAGGGCGCGCACGGTAGCGCCTTCCTGCTTGCCAGTGCCGCCGGTGACGAGAACGGGTGCTGTGGACGAGTTCGGCATGGTCACGCCCAGAACTAGCAAACGGCGGGGTCGCCGTTTCGAGCAGGTCGCGCGCGCTGCCGGGGTCGGCTCCGCCACGGTGCGCAGGCACTTCCCCACACGCCGGGCGATGCTGGAAGCCGGGTCCCGCGAACGGGTCGAGGACCTGCGCACGCGCGCCCGCGTCCTGGCGGGCACGGTGGCGGTCGCGCTCTCCTACGACGGCTCCACGCACGACAACAGTTGCTCGGCCACTCCAGGAGGCGGCCGAACCCCTGCTGCGCGACGCGGCCCGAGAAGGCACCGTGGACCCGCAGGTCACAGCCTCCGAGCTGATCACGCTGGCGATCGGCCTCGTGATGGCCACAGAACACCACCCCGACCCCGCCGCCTCGGCGCAATGCCTCCTCCGGCTTGCCACCGGTGGACTTGCCTCCACAGATGCCTGCGACTCTTAACGCCCGTCCGGCGCCGACCGACTTCACCACCGGTAGTGGCAGGCTCTGGCGCTGACCCGTCCGGCCCGGTCTGCCGAACGGATCGGGGTGCGTGCGCGCGGCGATCGCGCGGACCATCGCCCCGCGCTGAGCCGGGCTCAGGGCAGCATCAGTCGCCTTACGGATCAACTGGCAGCGGAACACAGCGGCTTGGGGCGCCCGCGCATCGGGCCAAGTCGTGCGCACCTGTCTCGAACGACCCGGGACCAACCCGGGTGACCTCCAGTAGCCGGAATGGACGGCCTGACTACCTGCGGGTTGTGAAGGAAGCTGGCTCCAGGGGCAGACTCACCTCAAGATGATCCGTCGCGCCTTGGCTAGGTTGGCAGTCAGTTCGGGACGGGTCTGGTGTTCGTGTGCGACCCAGGCGGGTTGACCGGGACCGCTGCGCCATGACTCACTGAGGGGGCTGTTGTCGACCGTGTCGAAACCGAACTGGTCGTACACCCGGGTCACAAGTTCCACAGCTTCGGGGAAGTCGCTTGAGACCGACAGCGCGTGCCGGCAGGGAGTGCCGGCCGGACTGGCCGAGATGAAGAGGCGGGGAGCTTGGATGTGGGTGAAGGCTTTAGCCACCTTCGAGGCGGGAAGCTGTTCCTGGCGGAGTTCGTGAACGGTCTTCTCACCTGAGTCAACGACCAGGAAGCGGCCGTCGCGCCAGGGCATGTAGTTGTTTGTGTCGAGCACGATCTTGCCCGCTAGCTGCGCCACAGGCATGTCGTTGACCAGCTTGAGTGGGACGGCCACGACGGCGAAGTCACCGGCGGCAGCAGCGCCGGACGCGGTCGCGGCGCGAGCGGACGGTCCGAGCTCGCCGATGAGGTGCTTGAGCGTCCCGGGTCCTCGCGAGTTGGCGATGACGACCTCGTAGCCGTTCGCGATCGCCGCACGCGCGATCTGGCTGCCGACTTCGCCCGCTCCGATGATGCCGATTACTGTCATGGCTGGTACCTCACTCAATTTCCGGTGAGACGACTGGGGCGCCGGCGGACTTTACGCGCCCGCGGCGCCAGAACGAGAACGCCGCGGTGAGCAGCGAGGCGAGCACGCCGGCGATCACGCTCACCGCGTTCTTCATCCCCGGCAGCAGTCGGTCGTGGACCGCGGTGCCCTAGGTGAGGACGACTGAGTCTGCGGCGAGCACCACGACCGTGCCGACCCGGAGGCTGGTGTCGACCAGCCCTGACGGCTGCGACAC
>Ga0131853_10027159_pt1 | contig 10285 bp, 7 predicted proteins | sample TergutLab28metaG_FD_92764 | JGI IMG/M metagenome (GOLD analysis project Ga0131853, IMG submission 92764) | Labiotermes labralis P1 segment gut microbial communities from Petit-Saut dam, French Guiana - Lab288 P1 (version 2) (version 2) | ecosystem: Host-associated > Arthropoda: Insects >... | reverse complement strand
CTATATGCCTAAATCCATCTCCGACTGTTCTCCAAAATCTTCTAGTGAAAAATGTTCCGTTAGGGTCAATGTTGTTGACTGGATCGCCTCCGCAATACGCATATAGATTCAAGCCATTGATAGTTGTCGGCTCAAGGAATGAGACATTATCCGCTGAAATAAATCTGCCTGTTTCGGGGTCATAGAAACGAGTGTTCAGCCAGTAGAGCTTGATTTCCGGGTCATATAAGTAAGAGCGATAACGATAAGGATTAATGTTTCCAATATGGTTTTGGTCGGTTATTTCCTGACCATTTACATCCAAAACAACATGATTTCCCCATGCATCATATACATATTGTACAACGATATTTCCTTCCATGTCAAGCAAATGTGTTACATCTCCTTGAATATTTTTTCGCACGATATAATCAACTATTCCTTCTCCAATAGCCAAAAAACTGCGAATTCTATGCCTTATCATCGAAAGCCCATCACCGTCTCGAATGAAATCCAGTACGGTTTGGCTTCCTTGCAGTCCGGGATGTCTTCCGGGTATTTCTTTTTCCTGACGCAATAGAACACCTTGTGAATCGTATATATAACTAGTCATATTGTCAAGCGCAGGACCTTTTCTGATGCGTCTTCCAAAGCCGTCGTAGCGCAACATTAACCCGCTGTATTGAATAATATGTCCTCTTCCCCATCTAATAGCATTCCCTCGATAATTCAATGGGTTTCCAACTGCATTATATGTTATCTCCTCACCATTGAATGATGAAAGCCAATCACTATTGTCCGCTTGATATGCATATAGGTTTTTAGATGTAAAATCAATCTCGTCTGTTTTTTTGAGAGTTATCTTCGTTTCACGCTTTGATAGAATATTTCCGTTGTTGTCGTAAGAGAAAACATAGGTCTTTTTGAGAGTTTTATTGTCCTCACGAATGAGTCTTCCAAGCGTGTCATATTCATATCGGATTGTCAATTCACCATTTTCACGAATTTCAGTGATGTTATCCATGCTATCATAGGTGTATCTCATGCTCTCATCCATAACAAACTGATTGTTTTTTCTTCTTCCGTAACGGATAGTTGACGGCATTCCGGTAGTCCTATCGCCATGTTTGCGGTAGTAAATATACTCTCCATGCAGTTGGACATTCAGTGCGTTTTCACCCTCAGTTATTCGTTCGATGATTTTGCCTGTATTCCGTCCGTTGACATCCGTCTGAGGCAAATATATCAAATCCCCCAACAATGTCATACTCTCTAAATCTTTTCTAACATTGGGCTTATATGTAAATTCATGAGTGCGATTCAATGTTCCGTTCAAAGTCAGGCTTCGATTTATCAAAAGTCCGAAATTGTTATAAGAATAGTCTTCTGTCAAATTTGAGTTTGATATTTTCTTGACTTGCTTTGTTGCAGGATAGTATTCATATTTTGTTATTTGACCATTACCTATGCTTGGCAAAACAATTTCACCAATCTCAGAAATAGTATCATCCTCATTATAGTTATATGCTACTTGTGTATTAGATTGATTCATAATGCCGGTTACATTACTTCTCTTATCTATCCTGCGAACCCTTCCTCTCCTGTCCGTAACAACTTCATTCGTCACAACTTCATTTTGACCATTAGTTGAAACCTGAGCACTCGCTGTCATTGCCCTGACTCTGTTTCCATTAGCTTCACCCTTGAACTCCACGCTAACTGGCGGAGGATTTGGAATAATATAATAATTCCCTTCACTATGCTGGGGAAGTCCTTCTCCGTCATACGGAGGATGCGGAGCTATTTTAATCTGTCTGTCATTATCATCCCCACCCCCGTCAAAGCTAAGAGGTATGTTTGGATTTCCGGAGTTCAAATTTGAATCCATTATTGTCACCGTGCTTATGTTGAAGTTTCCATCATCATACAAATAATTCATCCGCTCCTCATCATTTAACAAAACTTTGCTTACCCTGCGTCTATGTTCATACTCATAATTGACTGTGTTTCTTCCAAAAGTCAATCGGGTTGCAAGACCTCTGTTGTAGCGGATATTGTTAGTGTTCGCTTCCCCCTCTTCGGTACTTTCGGAAATTGAGGTTAATCTGCCGCTTCTATCAAAACCATAACCCCTTTCATTTGCATTTGACTCGGCTTCTTCGCTTTTGTTGCTTTCATATTCAATGATTGCTTTGTCAGTGCTTGCCAAGGTGTTATATGAAATTTCTCTTATTATCTTTCCTCTTGAATCATAGAGAGTTTCGCTGACATCTCTTCCTCTCTCTCTTTCCTCGCCGGCAATATAGTTCTCTGTTCGTGTTAGTTGTCCTTGAGAGGTATATGAGTATTCAGTAACTAATTGTGAAGTCGAAATAGTTCCGGAATCCTTAAAGACAATATTATCCGTTCGCTCCGATACCAGTTGCCTTCTCTCATTATAGACAAAACCATTTTCGGGAGTTATAGCTTTTGCATATATCGCCTGTCCGCCAATATCACTAATCAAAACTGCACTCGTTTCTCTTTTCGTCACATTCTCAAAATCATTCATCTCAAAATATTCCCACTCACACGGTGCCAAACTAAAATTATCAAAAGTTGCCTCTCCGCCATGTCCGCTGAATTCAACAAAAAACTCTATAAGCACTCCTCCCAATCTTAAATGATTAGGCTCAAATGTTATCGGCAACATAACAATCTGTTCATCTTGAATCTTGGGGTCAAACGATGCAATAAAAGTTGACTGTTTGTTTCCGTGAACTACTGCTCGAATTTGATATTTCGGACTATTATCATTTTGAGGAGTTTCAATAAAACTTGCCATGAACGCTTCATCAGTCGGACGAGGCTTCACGCTTGCTCTTGCAGTTGCCATGAACACAATTTCGTTTTTTCCTCCCATTGTGCTTCTTAATTCACTACCCCATATTGAGCCGCTCAATATTGAAGCAAGCCGATGACTTCCGCTCGTAGTTACTGACGAAGATAAAAATGCTTGTCGAGGCGGCTGAATGCCGTCTGTCTCTTTAACATTATAGCCCCATTTTCTGTTCGGCGAAAGATAACTAAACATCGGTCTTTCCGAAAAAGCCCATGTTGTCAATGGTCCAAAAACCACATCTGGATGTCTGCTGAAATTTCCTTTTAAACTTCCGAAAGAATCAAGATAATAGTGATTTTCTTCCTTATTTTTTTCTATTACAACATGACTTGCAGGCACTATGGCTGAATTGTTATATCGAATATTATATTCTGACAAAGCTCTTGATTGAACATTGTGCGGCAGTGCTTTCTCTCCGTCATCTTTCACACCGTCTATTAAAGAAATATTGGAAATACCTGTTAATATATTAGTATTGGTGCCATAGGACAAAGTAGTGCGAATTCTGTTCCACGCATCAATTTGAAACAAATTATGATTATTATTTTGATAACTAAATGTTACCCATTCATCATTTTCAAAATTTACCCTTGTCAAATTGCGTGCATCATCATAAACATAATTCACCCGACTCCCTTGCGGATTAGTAATGGACGTGAGCAATCCTAAGCGATTATATTCAAAAATTGATCTTTGTCCTTCTTCATCGGCTGTTCCAATAATGACATCTCTTTCTCCGGTCGATGTCTGAATTCTTCCGTAGTCTATTGAAACAAAATTATCATTCCCGTCAATAATGGCACACAGATTTCCATGAAAATTAAACCCTAAGTTAATATTTCCATTCTGAACAAATGATTTTGGAAGTTGCAGTCTCAGTATTCTTAGTTTCTCAAGCGCACCAACATAATCTTTGAAAAGTTGTTCTGCCCTCGCTCTGTTATTGCGAGCTTGAGTTCTAATAAACTCAATTTGATCCCACAAATTATTTCGCATTGCACGCAAATCATTTGCCTGTGTGTTATGGGCAGGATTAACCACAACTTGCCCTTGGGCATTATGAGTTCCCACTGATTCTCGCTGACTATTAACTATTGCGAGTTGAGCGTCTAAGTTATTACTTTTTCGTGCAAATTCTCCATCATTACCACTACTACCACCACAATTAGAACAACGTTGAAAAGCAGTCCTATGAGAACGTGATCTTGAAGGATTACTTGTTATTAATGTATTAGTTTCAGTAGTAGTAAGACAAACAGGACAACCAAAAGTTCTATTTAGTCTGTCTTGTTCAATGCTCATTATATTATGTTGCCGGAATAAACTCGCTCCTTGCAATGCTAATCCGGTCTGCTGCGTTCCAAGTGATTCATGCTGTAATATCAATGCGTTTAGCTGCAATGCGCTTTTACGATCCATAACTAGATGGCTTCTTCCATCTCCTGTTACAACTCCCTTCCAAAATCCTTCCCATTGCCAGTGCATGCTATGATGAGGAAAAGAAAGTCTTAGGACTTCTCTTATAATATCATTTCCATGCACATCGACCACGACCAAATTATTTAATGCTTCTTCGTGATTTTTTATTGTTTCCTCAATCTGCCTTTCTTCATCCATTCGCTGTTCAAAATATTCCACTCTACACAATCCTTCTAGCCTAGTGTGAATGTTGAGGTCTGTGCTGGACAAAAACTCACGATAAACTTCAAAAGTTCCGATTGTAACATCATGGTGGGTCATTTTGCCGTCTGCTCCAACTATAATATCCGCTCTGTTTACTTTTATTTTTCGCCCATTAAACTCATAATAAAAAGCTTCTTCAAAATAATGTCTTGCCCCTGTTGCATCTGTATAGACACGATTGCCTGAATTCTCATCTCCATCTCTTTCCAGCCTTTGATGTAAACTAAGTCGCCAGTTTCTGCCACAGCCAAAATCTTCGCCTGAACGCTTGTGTGTATGCGAAACCATAACCGGTAATGATGCATTTCCGACATCAATATCATCAAAAATCGTCGCACATTCACCTGTTCTCAAAGTGAGTCTGCCAAAAACACCTCCGGCTAACTCAAAACTTTCTTGCGCAATCGGCAACCAATTGGTTCGCTCGCCTTCTTCTGATGGTGGAAATGATATATTAGATAGACCAGCTATTGTTTGACCGGTGATCGCCTTACCGGTAATCGCTTTTGTTAAATTATTCATATGTTTTTCTCCTTGTTTTAAGGGCAAGGCAACGCAGTTTGTTGCCCTGCCCTTGTTAATTTTTATGTTCTAGTTAGAACCTTGCAAAGTTCTTATCTGCTTCAATATTTCCGTTTGCGCTTGTTGAAGCTGCAAAAATTCCTCTTCAGAAAATCCGCCGGCGGCAAACGATTGCATCATTGTATTAATGCTGTTTATCTCGTTTTGCAAAACTTTAATCTGCATTTTAACAACTTGCTCGTTATTTTGCGGTGACAAAGATGGTTGGTTATCATACGCATATTCATTTTCATTTTGCGCTTGCCCATGTTCAGCCTGTTCACCTTTCGCCCCTTCTCTCAAATTCAAATGCATTTCGTTTCCGAGATTATATGCCTTTCTGAATTTGTCTCGAATTTCTTCTGTCCAGAGATTTTTCAGCATAAGCACTAACGGATGTGTCAAGCACGGTCCGCTTTCTCTGAAAATGACATCATTTCCGACTTCGCAAACACATTCTTCATGCTCACTGGTCTTGACAAAATTATCAAGCGCTTCCCACAAAAGCGGAATAACCGTCACTCTCTCGGGTTGACCGATATTTTGTCTGACCCCATTAATTCTAAGATATCGCTGCTTTTTTAGCGACACTATAAGGTCTGGCGTTATTTGCGTCACTGTTATTTCTGTTTTTATTTTTTCCATTGATGTTCTCCTTTTCATCGAATACTCGATGGCTCCTGTTGGAGTCTTTTGTTTTTTCTTTGTTTTTGTTGTTTTCAAATTTCATTTCTATTTTTCCTTATTCATCATGAGTTAAATATGTTATTGAACCTTGCAAAAAGTCCATATCTTGTGATATGAGATTTTTTCTAAATCCGGCACTATATATCCCCAATGAATTACGTGCGCTGCCGCCGACAAAGCCCAGCATAACACTTTGCAGCCAGCCTGCACGACCTGCTCCGATATATGACAATCTAACATTTTCATCGCTATGCCCCAAAAACGGCAAGCCTGTTATGAATATAGTGCTGTTCTGAATACGAGGAGTGATAGGTATTCTAAATGAAACCGTCACCAAATTCCCTTGCCTGATGTAATGTCCGCCATTATCAATCACTCTCTGTTGATTGCCTTCCCAATGATGTGCCTCCAATATTGGACTCCATAATCCTGTTTCTTGGATACAGTCCGGAGTTGAACTTCCGTTACCTTCAACGATTATATTCCCGGAACCCAAAATAGACTGACCATTAATAGTTCGTATGTTATGTCCGCTAATAAGCGTGTCTTGCTTATTTTCATGAAGATGTATTATTTGCTCTTCAAGATGAGATAAGTCGACTGATTTTCTCACAGACTCTATATCCCATGTCAATCTAAGTCCAGTCCCATTACCATTCGTTGTTGTCGAAATGCCATTCTGTGGCGACTCAATAGAAAGTAAAGAAACTATCGGGTTCCCAACAACTGTTCTAAAAAATGGACCTAATGTTGGATTCCCCATTACTGTCGCAATAAAGATCAACCCTCTAAATACGCCTGTAATAATATCTCCATTCGCATAATTAGAAGGAACCGTCCCCACCACTCTAGGTTTCAGCAAATATCTTCTACCCTGATGAATTTTTGCAACACCATCTATATTAATTTCAAATCTTGCTCTTCCTATAATTGTGCCATTTTTAGTGCCAATAATTAAAATTTGTCCTTCTTCTAAATATTCATCATTAATAATAGGCCCTTCAATCTCAATAACTCCATCCACAAATACTGTACCATCAGAGAGAATTACATCAATCCTATTAGGCATTGGATCATTACTAACAACCCTAACAAGCCTATAAGTTTTAGTTTCAAAAGCATCTAAACGCTCATGAGCGTTTCTCGCTGTCTCTAAAACATAATTTAGATTTTCCCCATTTAGTGGTGTCACTTCATTTTGAAATCTACCTCCATTTCTAATATCTTCTGCCATATTTCTTCTCCTTTTTTTTATTTTTCTTTTTGTTGTTTTTTTTTATTTATATCATCTTCTCTCGTCAGAAAAGTTAATATCCTTGTAGCGTTTGTTCACGCTTTTGGTGAGGCGAACTAGTTCCTCTATCCTTGCATTAACCGCCTCTGTGTCAAATCTTATTTTATTTTCAATCGCATATTGATTTGCTTTAGTCATTACATATTCCTTTTTCTCTAAAGACGAATATGCCGGAAACTTCTCCGCCTGCTCTATGTACGGGATAATTGCATTGCCAATCTTAATGACATTTTCAGCTCTTTTCTTCGCTTTCATATTCTTAACTAGTTTATATATCAAGGTCAATGTTGTTGCCGAAAACCCGAGTGCAGCTGTTGTTATTGATAGTATTACTTGAAATTGCGCCATTCTTCACCTCGTCATATGTAGTCATATGTACAGTTTTTATTAACTTAATTCAAGTGTAGCACAAAAGAATGGTGCAATTCGGTCAATTTTTGACCGAATTGCACCGCTGTTTTGTGTTATACTAGTTATTTATTCAATATTTCCTTCAGTTTCTTTTCAAAACACTTTATATAAATGTTAGTATGTCTTGATAGTGTTTTTGTTGTAGATAGTGATTTTTGGGATAATGCTAACTTTGTTTTATCTAGTTTGTTTTTATTTATCTTGGCAGTTTCGATAATTTGAGAATATGTTATGCCCTGCTCTTGTGTGTTCAAAACTAAATCTGCCCCTACTTCAAATAACAAATTTTTAGGTAATTGACGAAAATTTCCCACTGATAAATAAATTATTGAAAATGAGATAGTATGCTGCGAACCATATAAATAATCTTCTGTTTCAAAATGTTTTAGCGTTTCAAAAATAGCATTAATAACAATTGCCTGCAAAGCACTTTGAACAATTCTTCCACGATTGGTTTCTCTCCAAACAGTTATAATCAAGTTTTCAAGTCTCGCTTTGATAGTCTTTAGTTCTCTTCCCATATTTTTCCCTTTATTAAAAAAAGACTATAACTCCTAAATTATAGTCTTCAATATATTTTTTTTTCAATAAATGAAAAAGAGTCAATTTTAATAAAAAGATGAATAAATGAGAACTATCTTCAATTAAAATATTATTATTATACTGCTAAATTCTACTGTTGTCAAATATATTGCATTGATAAATATGATCAAAGAATTGTTTGATAGATTTAACATAGCAAACACAAAAATAACAACTCTTTGTTATTAGATTATCATAAAAATAGAAAGAGAGAGCAACAAATATTTAAAGCAGAGATATTGAATGGGAATTCTCGTCAGACAATATGTAGTTGATTTGAAAAAGGTGTCAACCGAAGTTAACACCTTTCAAAAAACTTATTTCTCATTCCTACTCTTTTTTAACAGTTCTAAAAATTTTTCTAGTAATGGGTCTTTTGCCCCCCATGCACAAATGCAAATTTCTTGAGAAACTTCTATGGCAAAAAACATTTCTTCATAGTCTTTTTCTGATATATCCTTAACATTTATTTCATCGTTAAAAATCTTGTTTGCTAAATCTATATCAAAATATGTTGCTCTTTGAATATTCCCGCATGAAAACATAACCCCATTACTAAATTGAAATGAATCAAAAATTTCCAGCATATTAATTCTTTCTTGTTCATTAAAATGTTTTTTCATAATTTACTCATGCATCCCGATGTTCTTTTAATAATTGCAAGAATTTACTTTGCAATGAATCTTCTGCACCAGTTACACAAACACAAAAATCCTGCGTAGATTCTAAAGCAAAAATCATTTCATCATAGTCTTTTTTTGATATGTCTTTAACTTTTATTTCGTTATTGAAAATTTTGTTAGCTAAATCAATATCAAAAAAGTGCATTCTTTGAATATCGCCACTTTTGTCCACACTTCCATTATACCATTGAAGTGCTTCAAAAAGTTCTTTAATTTCTTCCTTTTCTTTCTCATTAAAATTTTTTATCATAATTTACCTCACAAAATAAAGAATCTTGATCTTGGAATTCCTTTAACAGCAGAACTAGAATTTGCTACTCGAACAAATTTATAGGATATGGTATCAAATCCTTGTTGAGCCGCAAGATTGTTTATTTGTCCGCCTATATTTCTAATTCCAGATTGACCCAATTGATTAACAGCATCACCACCCTTAGCATACATTATCATATCATCAAGGAATAAATTTCTTCCTTCAATTCTAACATCAGCTAAAATATCAATAGTTCGTCCATTAACATCAAATGCCCTGTCAAAGAGTTCTCCGTGTTTAAATGTTTGAGCATTTTTCGGCTGAACCGCCGCATTTTGCGTCTTTGTTGTGCTTACAAATTTAATACTTGGCGGGGTGTTTGCCATGTTGGCTGCTGCGACTTTTGCTTTTAATGCTTTGAAGCCGAATGTGCCGGCGAGTATCACGGACATCGCTGCACCCATTATTGCCCCCTCAACCGCTCCGTCTATTGCTCCAGACCAGAACCCGTCTCCATTTGCCGCGCTCATCGCTCCCCCAACCAGTCCGCCAATGACAAATCCGCTAACCGCTCCCATCACCGCAATTTTCAGCATTGGCATTATCAGCGTTCCTTTGCTCGCAATTGCTGCAACTATTGCCACTATTATCGCAACCGCTATTATCCCAACCCTTATCCATGGACTTGCTCGCCCTAGCCATAACAAGAACCTGTTCCATACGGAAAACTCTCTTATGTATGTTGTATCCCATGCTAATTCCGTTGTGGTGAAGATAGCATAGAGTGCCATCATCAACGCTACTGCGTTTGTCGTCGTTATTCCATACCTGTTCAACCCATGAACTTCGCTTGCGTTGAACAGAAGATTTTCAGGCTCATCCGCCGACACATACCCGCATATCATCGGGTCGTAGTATCTTCCGTCTATGTAGTAGAACCCTGTCTCGACTGGGCTGTGCATGGTATGTGGTAAAGCAAGCCCCAAAACACCCCGAAATGAGGTGTTTTGGGTGGACTTACTCTAATTAAGCCTTAAATTTCATCGACTTCAGCAATATCAATATCCATACGAATTAGTACAAACTCATAAAAATCACCCATTTTCGACTCGGCTGGAAATGGTTCACCATAATCAAAAACAATACCGAAAACTTTCATAATATTTTTGTCCACATCAATTATTTCAGCTACAACTCTATAATCATAGCCATATTTGCGAAGTTTTTTAAGATAGTATTCATTTTTTTTTGCTTTTTTAATGTTGCGTGAT
>Ga0131853_10027157_pt1 | contig 10286 bp, 7 predicted proteins | sample TergutLab28metaG_FD_92764 | JGI IMG/M metagenome (GOLD analysis project Ga0131853, IMG submission 92764) | Labiotermes labralis P1 segment gut microbial communities from Petit-Saut dam, French Guiana - Lab288 P1 (version 2) (version 2) | ecosystem: Host-associated > Arthropoda: Insects >... | reverse complement strand
GTATGTGCTGATGTGCTGTTATGCTCTATGTTCTGTTGTGCTGTTATGCTCTATGTGCTGTTGTGCTGATGTGCTGTTGTGCTCTTATGCTCTATGTGCTGTTGTGCTGTTATGCTCTATGTGCTGTTGTGCTGTTGTGCTGATGTGCTGTTTTGCTCTATGTGCTGTTGTGCTGTTATGCTGTATGTGCTGATGTGCTGTTGTGCTGTTATGCTCTATGTGCTGTTGTGCTGTTGTGCTGATGTGCTGTTATGCTCTATGTTCTGTTGTGCTGTTGTGCTGTTGTGCTGATGTGTGTTGTGCTCTGTGCTGTTATGCTCTGTGTGCTGTTGTGCTGTTGTGCTGATGTGCTGTTATGCTCTGTGCTGATGTGCTGTATGTGCTGTTGTGCTGTTATGCTCTATGTTCTGTTGTGCTGATGTGCTGTTATGCTCTATGTGCTGTTGTGCTGTTATGCTCTATGTTCTGTTGTGCTGTTGTGCTGTTGTGCTGATGTGTGTTGTGCTCTGTGCTGTTATGCTCTATGTGCTGTTGTGCTGTTGTGCTGATGTGCTGTTATGCTCTGTGCTGATGTGCTGTATGTGCTGTTGTGCTGTTATGCTCTATGTGCTGTTGTGCTGATGTGCTGTTATGCTCTATGTGCTGTTGTGCTGTTATGCTCTATGTGCTGTTGTGCTGTTATGCTCTATGTGCTGTTGTGCTGATGTGCTGTTTTGCTCTATGTGCTGTTGTGCTGTTATGCTCTATGTGCTGATGTGCTGTTGTGCTCTATGTGCTGTTGTGCTGTTGTGCTGTTATGCTGCACACACAGAAAGTCCGTTATTTCTCAAAAGAAGATTAATTGCTGCACAGTCGGTGTGTCCACTGCGACACGGAAAGCGAAATTTCCAGTATTGTTTAGCTGTAAAGCGAAAGACATATTGTGGTGTTGTATTCTTTTGCTATCCGGACTGCTGGATAGAAGTCGTTACGCACGCGGAAGGTCCTGGGACCGGCCGGCCATCTCGACACCGGTTGGATTTCTTGGATTTTCTCTATCTGCAAGCAGATACTCAGATGGTTCCCAAGATTCCAAGTTGCTAATGCACGCTTCTCACGATTTTTTTTTCCATTTGAAGTCACAGAATTAATGCTCCTATCTGTAATGGTTACCAAATTCGTTTTTTTCTAATTAATCGTAACACCAGTAAACATGAAATCATCATGCCCTCTGCATCTTCACATATCAGACATCAAACGTTCGAACTGCAAAGCATGGAAATTCTAACATAAAGCAGTCTGAGTGTCGCCACAGCCCCTTCCCTCAAAATACCTTATTCTTAATTGTCTGTTCCAGTTCACAATTCAAACCGTTGCGACAGAACAATACAATTGCAGTTACAAAATGTAAGACAGCGTCAATGTGAAATTCATCATCATCATCATCATCATCATGTTCCTGAAGGGTTAGGTGTGTTTCCTGTTCCTTGATCCTCAAGATGAAGTTGGTTCCTCCATCTCTCCCTCGGTCGTCCTATGTTCCTTCGTCCTTTTGGTTTATATTGTAGTGCTTGTTTTGGTAGTCTGTTTGTGTCCATCCTCTGTACGTGTTGTAGCCACTTTTTCTGGTACTTTTTATTTTCTTTACTGTGTTCTGTACTCCCGTGTTTTCCCCCTAATATATTGATACTTTTCTTTATCTAGTCTTGTTATTCCAAGTAAGTGTCTGAAAAATTCCATCTATTCTGCTTCTAAACGTTGTTCCTCTTTTTTCTTCAGGACCCAAGCTTCACTTCCAAATGTGAAATTAATTGCTTTTAATCAATGTAAACATTTTTGTTGGCATTTCGTACATATTCCAAACAAATCAAGCAACAGTATGTACAATTATCCTCTAATTACACTGGTGAAATATTGTGTTTATAAAACTTTATGATATTTGGCGCTAGGATTGGTCTGTCCCTAAATACTTCACTTTCCCCCTCAAATACGATCCCATCGACAATCCAAACTCATTCATTCGTCTATCGCAGCTCTTCTGTTATTACCAACGAACAGCGATATCAAAAACACACTCATAACTTAATTAGTTGTGACCTTTGAATGCAGACGGACAGGCTGGCAGCAGTGAACTGGACATACAACTTCAGCACTAAAATTATACATAATTCCGTGGGAAAGCTTAATTCTTGTGCAGCTGGTTGAGCAAGTCTTCATATGTTATGGAACCTAAGTGTTTATTCGCCTACGTCATAAAAGATGTGTTGCACAAGTGTAATACAACGACAGTGACGGCAGCCACGTGTTTTGCTACGTAAAGCTGCCGTCATCAGGCTGTGTACTGTATATCGGAAGTGTGACAAGGCCAGCTGTATGTCTGTAGCACTGCATGCAGTTATACAAGGTTAATGGACGCTACTTCGGCCTTATGCAGGGCTTATATGAATGTTTTACACAGCAAATGTTTTGCGATATGGAACGTATTGTAAAAAAATATTAAAATTAGGGTACAAAATTTATTCCCGTGTTTTATATATATATATAAAGATTCTCTTTGTAGGTCACAGAGAAGAGAATTTGCTCTCATTACAATGGGCAATAAATCAATGCTGTCTAGACAAGCAGTGCCAATGGTTGCGAGTACCACACGGAACACATTCACACACATATCACATGGAGCACATACACACATATCACAAGGAACATGTACACACATCACACGGAACACATACACACATATCACACGGAACACGTACACACATCACACGGAACACATACACACATCACACGGAACACATACACACATATCACACGGAACACGTTTAACAGATCACACGGAACACATACACACATATCACACGGAACACGTACACACATCACACGGAACATATACACACATCACACGGAACACATACACGCGTATCACCCGGAACACATACACACATATCACACGGAACACATACACATATCAAACGGAACACATACACATATCACACGGAACACAAACACATATCACACGGAACACATAAACACATATCACACAGAATACATACAAACATATCACACGGAACACATAGAAACATATCACACGAAACACATACACACATCACACGGAACACATACACAAATATCACACGGAACACATACACACATCACACGGAACACACACACATCACACGGAACACATACACACATATCACACGGAACACATACACACATCACACGGAACACAAACACACATCACACAGAACACACACACGCATCACACGAAACACATACACGCATCACACGGAACATATACACCTACCACACGGAACACATACAAACATATCACACGGAACACATACACACATCACACGGAACACATACACACATATCACACGGAACACATACCCACACATCAAACAGAACACATACACACATCCCACGGAACACATAAAAACATCACACGGAACACGTACACACATCACACGGAACACATACACACATCACACGGAACACGTACACACATCACACGGAACACATACACACATCACACGCAACACATACACACATCACACAGAACACATACACACATCACACGGAACACGTACACACACGTCACACGAAACACACACACACACATCACAGGGAACACATACACATACTGCGCTGGCAACATGTAGAGATTTTAATGTCAAAACTAGTGGTATATATACTGACCACTAAGATTTAACGACTGCAACGGTGTCAGAATATCTTATTAACTGTCTTCAGGTCTTGGCTGTTAAAGACCATTCTATTACCACGGATAATGGTAGAATGGCAGGATGACTCCTCTATCCCGACCAGCGCAGTTCTGAACGCAGTCACTATTCAGTTCTAGCTGTATTATATTGAGAGTTTAAGACACTGTTGTTTGAAATGCAGGAGAATGTTAAAGATGTCGTTTGGTTTTCGAAAGGGGAAGGAGACTTCGAGAATTTGCAGGTAACAGATACAATGGGGTAGGGCTGGTGGGGGGGGGGGAGGCAAGCACAAGGCGGGCGCACAAAGTGGCACTGATACAGTCCGGATCCGAGCAGGGTTGAACTGGTAGAACACGTTTGAAATGTGATGGCACACGCGCGGAAAACAGATTTGGTCTTTCAGCGAAATGGACGAGTCCATTTAAAATGGCGGGGGCGTCATTTCAGTCGACTACTGGCAGCCGAGATGTGCGCATTAGCGGTAGTAATGCTGGATACACCATGTTCTGAGGTAGTGTGAAGGGTACTGGCTACCCACTCCACTCGCACGTTTCCCCTTCACTCCCCCTACCATGCGTCACCGTGTGCCATCAGGTTTCAACTGAGCTCTAACAACTGCAGAATGCTCGGGACTGTAGTGGAGGGAAGAAATATTGACTGTGGTAAATAGGAAAGTTCAAGGAGCAGGGCGTTCCTTGCGAAGCGAGTACTACTACTACTACTACTGCTGCTGCTGCTGGTGAGCCAGCCAACAGTCTGCCCCTACTCTATGCAACAAGAATGTTGAGCGCAGCCCGCTCTCGGTGCATGACCCCAGCAGCATTAACCATGACCTCAGCAACATCAACGATGACCCCAGCAACATTAACCTTGACCTCAGCAACATTAACACACTGAACACTCCAGCTCATTTTACTTCTAATATTAGCCTGCAAGCACTTATATCAGCGGTTCAGGCCACAAGTACCTATTCGATGCAGTAGTTCCGGGTTCACACACTACACGCCGTTTGTGGTATTCCTCATTCCCTCCCAGACAATGCAGGAATGGTAATTCAAATGACGGCATGACAACTGCCCTGGATGGCACATCTTCCCAGGTCTTCCAGTTCTTCGAACCACAATTGCCGCCACGGTAGTCAAGCAAGCTACGCACAAGTACCGGGTCTCACGACCGAGCAGTTCAGATTTTACACGCAGGTTTCTGCTTCAGTACGAACTAAATGCTCTAAAGAGCACCGGTCACCCCGTGTGCGAGGTACCTGCCGACAGTTTCCAGAGTGTCACAGTCACTGCTTATTACGAATTTTCTGAACACTAGGTTATTCTAACAGAATATGTGTTTTCTATGAGGAAGGAAGTCAGTTTTTAAATACAATAAGTGAAGCATGACTGCTTTAAAGCATTAAGACGACTTATTTTAACAAAAGCTTTGAGCTGCCGAACGACTTAATAGCACGAGGCCAGCTGACACTATTGGCAGTGACGTCACAATATCGTACTGTGAGCCAAGAAACTAACTTCGTACCTTGCGACAGAAAAGTGAGGCCAGTCGCAACTGTGACAGTTTACTGGAAATGGGGGAGGCGGAGGGGGGGGGGGACTGAAAGAGATAGAAGCTTCAATGTGATCTGGAAGACAGCAGTTCGGATGTCAGCTATTGACATTAGCATGCGCTTGAGCAAGATGGCACAGCGGCCTTTTCCGTGCCGGCGGGTGATAAAATGAAACGTTGGAATTGTTGTCTAGTGCCAACGCACGGTACTGGCGCTGTGATCCCTTCCATTGCACTATGAACGTCTGAGTGCCCTGTGATTAGTGCCGCTATGCTGTGTCACAAGAACGTCACCATAATGCAGTGACATGCAGCAATATTTAGCTAACGCTGACTTCTATAAAAATGTTAATTCATATATGCTTGTGTAGATTGGGTATATTGTCTGTATTGTGTGTATTGTGTATATTGGGTGTATTCTGTGTACTGTGTATATTGTGTATATTGTGTGTATTGTGTGTATTGTGTATATTGTGTATATTGTGTGTATTGTGTGTACTGTGTGTATTGTGTATGTTGTGTGTATTGCGTATATTGTGTGTATTGTGTATATTGTCTGTATTGTGTGTATTGTGTATATTGGGTGTATTCTGTGTACTGTGTATATTGTGTATATTGTGTGTATTGTGTGTATTGTGTGTATTGTGTATATTGTGTCTATTGTGTGTATTGTGTGTACTGTGTGTATTGTGTATGTTGTGTGTATTGCGTATATTGTGTGTATTGTGTATATTGTGTGTATTGTGTCTATTGTGTGTGTATTGTGTATATTGTGCATATTGTGTGTATTATGTATATTGTGTGTAATGTGTATATTGTGCGTATTGTTTGTATTGTGTGTATTGTGTCTATTGTATTGTTTGTATTGTGTGTATAGTGTATTGTGTAGATTGTGTATATTGTGTGTATAGTGTACATTGTTTGTATTGTGTATTTTGTGTGTATTGTGTATATTGTGTGTACTGTGTATATTGTTTGTGTTGTGTATATTTTGTGTATTGTGTATATTGTGTGTATTGTGTATATTGTGTGTATTGTGTATATTGTGTGTTTTGTGTATATTGTGTCTATTGTGTATATTGTGTGTATTGTGTGTACTGTGTGTATTGTGTATGTTGTGTGTATTGCGTATATTGTGTGTATTGTGTATATTGTGTGTATTGCGTGTATTGTGTGTATTGTCTATATTGTATGTATTGTGTAGATTGTCTGTATTTTGTTTTTTGTGTATATTGTGTGTATTTTTTATATTTTCTGTATTGTGTGTGTTTTGTATATTGTGTATATTTTGTATATTGTGTATATTGTGTGTATTGTGTGTATTGTATAGATTGTGTATATTGTGTATGCTGTGTCTATTGTGTGTATTGTGTATGTTGTGTATATTGTTTGTATTGTGTATAATGTGTGTATTGCGTATATTTGTGTATTGTGTATATTGTGTGTATTGTGTATGTTGTGTGTGTATTGTGTATATTTCGTGAATTGTTTATATTTTGTGTATTGTGTATATTGTGTTCATTGTGTATATTGTCTGTATTGTGTGTATTTTGTATATTGTGTGTATTGTGTATATCGTGAATATCGTGTATATTGTGTGTATTGTGTTGGAACAGATGCAGACATTTGGCTTTCATTAATATTTAGAAGGGAATCTGGGAATTTTAAAATTTAAATTTATCTGTAGTTCACGGAAGAAAGAACAGGCATAATATAACGCGGTGCTGCAGAATAGTGGATTTTGTTTAATTAATAGCTGTAAAATTATAAATAATTCCAATTGCGCTCAGTAGAAAAATATTTACCTTCTTTTGTTAATATTCAGTACAGATTTACAAAAACGCGCATATTACACCATCTACATTACATCACGCTGGATGATCATTGTGTAAGCCCTGAACCCGTTTCGGTCAGCCCAATTTCACAAACATGTTCACGTCGAAACCTCAAATTTCGAACAATTAGAAGTTCTGAGTATCTGCTTTGCTATAATTTGTCATATGACAACCAAACATTGGACCTAAATTTAAGACACCAAAAGCACTTTTATACCTTACCGACTGAGCCCCAGGCCCTGAAGTTGGTATCTCGTGCAGCCAGCTAACAACCAGCGTGCATTGTGTCAGGAAATAGCAACATGTAAACCACTCATGAAAGATTCGTTTAGTAATTAAAAAGCGTAAATTGGATTGCGACAGGAGGAGCGATAGAGTAGGAGGGAGAGTAGATGTGGCCCTGTACATGCAGCTGGCTGTGCAGCGACATGTGATGACGATGGTGATGATGATGACGATAAATCAAGACTTGGCTACCAAATGTGCACTGTCAAACGGACCGCCAATGCCATACTATAGATATGAGCCACAGTCCGTTTTCAAGAACTCCCACTACCAACTGTACTGTGACAGGACCATAACAACTTATCGCAGTACCCATAACCATAGACCGACCGACAAAACTGTGAAAGAAGCACACTCAGTAGTTGCAGCAATTCCCAATAGCCACAACCTCCACAGCACCATCACCGAGACGCTCCAGAATTAAACAGCCTTGAAAGAAGAGCTGATAACAATATGGCAATTTTAAAGTGGCCTGTATCAATACCACTAGTGCTATCGACAAAGGTTATCATGCCTCGCACATTACTCGAAAAGTTAAAACTGCCTGATCTCCGCCCTGTGCGCTCGTGGCCTGTTATATGGTGAACATTTACTGCTTCTTGTGAAGTGAGAGAGAAAACCAACAAGATGCAACAGTTAGATGTTTATTATCAACACTGTCTCAACATGTTTCGGGCATCATTATGCCCATCATCAGGAGAACAAAGACCGTGTGTTACTGCATGTGGTGTGCTGCGCTGGTTCTGCTGGATGTGGTTGGTAGCGGTTGTGGGGCGCTGCGTTGTATGGTGCGAGCACTGTGAAGGTTACAGTTCGACCTAAAGATTTACTGCTTCCTTATACATTTGCTAAGCAACGTGCAGGTGTAACAGTTGCTATTTGTGACGGTCCTGTTGTTACTGTCCGTTAGGTACAGTACATCAGTGCTGGTCACCAGACGGTCAGTCAGGACCTGTATAAGTAGCAGATGTATTGTTACTCTTAAGAGCGCAGGCTCAGAAACTGCTGATGTACCAAAAAGTCCAACAGCAGTAACAAACTCGCACTGCACACCAGTGTTACGTACGGCAGCAGTGAAGAACGGAATATGAAGATGGCCGCGAAATGTCTGTACGCTTCAGCCGGCACTGAAGACTAAACATTTGTCTGTGAATGGCGATGTGAGGTTGTTGATGACTGGGTTCAACGTGCCGGAGATGATAAAATGACCGCTTGCCGGTGGAACAGTAACTGAAAGTGGCAATTGCGAAGATTCCCGGTGAATTTTCTACATGTTTTTGACTAGTCACTAAACAATAATCTAAGATTTCCTCACTCACAATTTGTGACCGTTGGCAGAAGGGGGATGAGGGGGTCGGGGGAGGGGGAAGCGGAGAGTATGTTGAGTGTTGAATGCAAACAAGTAGTCTTCGTAGAAGCGCTAATCACGTGAAGACCAGTTTATCACGACGGATTGTTCGAGGTACAAGAAATGAAAATATAATTTTATATCTAAATTAGTGCAAGAATTTATATTAATCATTAAAATTGTAGTGATTTATTTTAACATAAAAAATCTGCTTTGTGATCCTAGAAAAAACAGCTATTATTTCCCTATACAACATTAACTGGCTGGTTTTTATAACCGAGACGGAGTGTGTTTACTGCGCGGTACGGAATGAATCTTCTACTATCGTGCGCAGAAGTACGTTGCTTTTTGCAGAGCCAAGCCGCGTGATGCGTCCTATTATCCTGTTGCAAGTAAGTCCATAATCCCATGATTAATTGCATCGCATCTCTGATTCCTTTGCCGCTGAAGATGGTGTCAGATGGACAATACGTTCTGCACAGCAGAAGGCACTGCGTTGCCAGACACAAGGAACAGAGTCACAGCTCGGCTACGCGGCAGGCAGAGCATCACTTAGGTAAGTGATAAGATGCAGCCATTAATATTTCGGAGTTATGGGACAAAGTTCGCGTCAAGAAGTGAATGTCTGTGTAAAATGGGGTAACTTGCGCCAGACATCGCAACGAGGCGCGCCATGTTTCACAGGATATTGTAACAAATTTTTATAAAGATAATCAGTCACAGGGAATTATGCCACTTTTATACTGATGGCCTAACTGCGCTCAATAAACGCTATCGCTGGTCTTTTCTTTTGTGTTTACTTTTCATTTCTTTTCCAATCTTCTTTATTTCTTCTTTACTTTTACGCCTCACAGCTAATTATTTTCAGTTCACCTGATCTTATTTCCTTCGCGTTTCATGCTTCAATAGCGCTTTCCTTTTCTTCAAATTTCTTTCACATTTCACAGTTTTCCTCATCTTCACAGCACATGTTACTGCTCTTGCTATCTTCTTTTTATCATGCACCCTCTTCCTCAGGCGGCTTACATTTTTACCCCTGAAGATGCCAGCACAAATTACCCTCGAAACATTGGCACCTAAGAACCAACATGTCAGGCGTGAAGTAAAAAAAGCGACCAAACTCTTCTGATCACACTATACAACCCTGCTCTGACGTCACTCTCCTTTCTTGCAAAGATTATGACATTGACATCTCACCACGACGTTCTTTGGGAAACGTGACAATGTGTGAAATATCACCAGTATTTGACTGGGAGTAAGAAAAGCGGACAGCTGTTGCTTAAGGCATGTAGCGCACAATGCCATTCAGCCACTGGTCTAAGCATTGCAATAGCCAGACACTGCCACATCATAACGGCCGTACTGTCATCTGGCAACATGACACGTAGTGTCACCACTTATTTTCTCTAACCCTTCCACAGCCTACTGGTTACTATATGTACAGCCAGTGGTCACTATATGTACCGCACAGTGGTCACTATATGTACCGCCAGTGGTCACTATATGTACCGCCAGTGGTCACTATATGTACCGCACAGTGGTCACTATATGTACCGC
>Ga0131853_10027155_pt1 | contig 10286 bp, 5 predicted proteins | sample TergutLab28metaG_FD_92764 | JGI IMG/M metagenome (GOLD analysis project Ga0131853, IMG submission 92764) | Labiotermes labralis P1 segment gut microbial communities from Petit-Saut dam, French Guiana - Lab288 P1 (version 2) (version 2) | ecosystem: Host-associated > Arthropoda: Insects >... | reverse complement strand
TATAAATAAGGGTATATAAAATAAAGTAACACAACCTATACAATTGCATATACACTGTCACTTCGGTTGCGCCTGTCCCTCTTAAGGCGGCCTCCCCTAAGCTTGCAGTCTTGTAACAACACAACGCTCCACACACCTTGCTCCATGCTGCATTCAAAACAGTACCGCTGACAAGACCGCTCTTGTCTTCCAGGATGTGACGCCATGTCCTTTGGGATATAGATACCGTCGTTTCGGAGTAACCCGTTGTCTCCTTCGTCAGCACAGTCACCAAAGATTCGGACAAACATGTGTTATGGGACGGTGAGTTTCGGGGCAGCACATTCGCCTGAAATATATGTATATATCCACACAACATCACGGCGCCACTTCCCCCATGACCACCAATCTCACACAGCATCACTGCTGCACTCATTGTGCATGTACAAGGACATACCACTAAGCTGCACCACTGTTTCATCACACTTTTAGGGCACCATTTTCTGAGCTTATTTAAGGCTTCATCCCCACATTTTCCAGAAAATACTAAGTAAAGCCATGAAAAAGCCCGGAATACTACCGCCGCAACCAAAATTCTTACCGGACACCTCCCTAATACAAATTACAATCGTTACCTGCTGATCCAACTTCATGTCACAAGACGGATGAACAGTTCCACTCAACTGGCAATCTTCACCATTCTACGTGTAATATTTCAGCTACCAGGTGTGGGCAAGAAGAGAGGTTCGAGCAGAGTTGTAGTGAGTAACCGAAATGAAACAATCAACTAAGAAGACAAAGACATAGACGGAAGGATAATATTAAAATGTATTTTAATTATACATGATGGCAAACCGTGGGCTGGTTGAATAGGGCTGAGGAAAGGGACAAAATCCGGGCTCCTCTTAGTATGGGTTAATAAAATTTCGGGCATCGCAAAAGGGAGGGGGGAGGAATTTCTTGACTAGGAGAAGAACTGTTAGCTTTTACGAAGGACTCTAATCTATGGACTTAACGACTCACTTATTCACGTAAAAGTATAACAGATTTATATAACCGCCTGCCAAGTAGGAGTTATAGTTTATGAACTCTCTTTCAGTCCAAAATAAGACCCCACGAAACATGACAAACTCTATCCATAAAATACTCCTGGATCCGCACCAAACGAAAGACATACTGCTAATTAATACTTAAGTAACACCTGCTTATTTTAACATGCATGAAATACTGACAGGACTGAAATCAAAACCCAGTAGTCCCGAACAGTAACCGCGTGTGAAGAGGGGTTTCTTTTCAAGTCACAACACAACTAGCTTATGATGTATATTTATTATATTGACGACATGTTTCGGCCTTAATAGTGGACCATCTTCAGGTCACAAGACGTATATTTGAGGATACTATACAGTGTGATTACTGTATAGTATTGTCAAATATGTCTCGTGACCTGAAGATGGTCCAATGGTAGGGCCGAATCATGTTGTCAATATAATATATAAACATCATAAGCTAGATGTGTTTTATCGTGAAAAGAACCCCCTCTTCATTTGCATATATAACACAACGGGGATGACGCATCTAAAGAATGTGTATCGCCGGGTGGCGAAGCTATATGAAGGCGAACTTCCCGAACCAGCGTGCGACGAAGACAATGAATACGAACGTGGCCATGACAACGCCGACGATACCCATGATGGCGGTGACAGACACTTCTGTGCTGGGTGGCTTGAAGTGCGACGGCAAGGCAGTCTGGAAAGGAGAAAACCAAACGGGTAAATCCAAAGTACGAAAAATAATAATAATAATAATAAATGTGTTAGTCCAAGGCTTGGCTTGTCGTGGAAGTTCTTTCAGAAAGTTCTCGTGTCTTCAAAAGAATTTACGGTACACATTTTTATCATTTTTCTAAACGTATACATGGAGCCTTAAGACACCAAACATGGAACATAAACTTCAAGTTTTGTAAAAATCTGTACTGAAATCATTTTATTTCTGGGTCCTCTTTTTATAATCCCCGATTTACATTCTGTGTTTTCATTCCACAATAGCACAGTTAAGAAAATGCATATAACTTAGTTTAATTCCGGTCGTATGGCAAATTAAAAATCGAATTAAACAACGTCTTGAATTGGTCCAACAATTAATTTATTCTGCTGGCGCGTTAATTTAAAAAATATATACATTATCGTTAAGTGTTAATTTTTTTTATCCTCAGCAACATTCGTGTTTGTGCTTTCCGAGCGACTACTGCCTGCGTAAAATGATGAATTTCTTGGTACCAGTTGCAATCCGAGTATCTTCATGTGACAAGACTCACGTCACAAGACGGTTATTTTGTAAACAACAAGAACTCACAATTAAACGACCGAAGCTGATCTAATTGGTTAGAATCTTAAAGCTTCAAGATATCAAAACACAGCAGGGACGGCTCATCCATAAGGTCTGCAGGGTTGCTAACCCCCTCAGAAATTCTGAGAAAAATTAAACGAATAGTTTCAATAACATTTTTCGATATGAAATAATGTTCATTCCTTAAAATAACATAAATAAAATCTTTTTAACAATCAACTACTCGCGACGGAATCTAAGCGTTCCTGAAAGAGAGCGGGATGTGCCCTGCCCAGACGATGCGCATTGGGTCAGCGCAGCTATGCCGAGTGTAGGGAAGACAAGGCGCGGGCCGGGCTGCAGAGAGGAATTCGTATATCCGTTCACCTTTTCCGACGTTTCAAACGCTTGAATTTTGATAACTATTTCTTCCTCGCTGTTTTCAATTCCACGAACGTGTTGTAGAATTTGCAATTTTAAGCTGAACAAGAACAGTGTACAGGGTGTCGATTCCTCACTATTAACTCTCACCGAGAAGAACGGGATTAAGAAATGAGTTCGTGTATCACTTGGTTTAGTGTCACTGTCATCATCACGCTGAACGGTCCGGGAATCGAATTCCGGTGCGAAGTGAGATTTTCCGCACCCGTCTTATGGCCCACCGAGCCTCCTGTACAATGGGAACTGTGTCTCTTTCCCGGGGTAAAGCGGCCGGGGCGTAGCGTTGACCCCCCCCCCCAACTAGCACCACGTTTAATGGGATAGTAAAGCTCTACCTCTGCTCCTGCTATAGCAATGTATGCGGCTGCATGGGGTCCCGAAATTTCAGAATTTATGTCAAATTTTTTAATGTAAATTCTTACTTTGCTCTGTCTGCATTATCAGATCAGGAATGCCCGTAGGTCTGGAACCCAAATTATTTTCGTACTGGGCTCAGGAAAGTCATAAATCGGCCCTGGATTTAGCCGTAAGAAAATGCACTTAAGTTCTTCCTCACGATATTTAAATAATATGAAATAATAATATCAACACTGACAGGCATGTTGAACCGCCAATCTGCGCAACAGTACAGTAGGCTTAATGAGTTTCCCTCGGAACACCTCGTCCGATTTCGACTTAGCCGACGGTCGGTCTACAATCAAACTGTACTTACCCAACCACCGTTACCTACAATCCACGCAGCTAATTCCTCTTCTAGTACTTCGCCCATGGCTTCCAGCAATGCTTGCAGATATTCGTGATGGCCTTGTCTCACGCAGTCAACAGCTAATCCTCCCGCAACCGCGAACAGAGACACCACTTTCCCCCATGTCACATCTGCCTTGAACAACTCGCGTGCTACTGCCGTTAGAACGACACCCGCAGCTTTGTCCGATGTTAAATTGCCACCTCCGGGCGACGGACTAGCCTGCCTAGCCACACATGTATAGAGTTTCGGATGCATCCTCTCCAACTCCTGTCCTATACTGGCCAATTCCGGAAACACATCTCTGACAACATAACCTCCTGGTAAACTGGCTGCTGTCCTTAACCTCTGAAGCCCGCACTTCCTGTTAAAAATACCAGAACGCTTCAAACGGTTACGCATATATTGTCCACATAAAGACTTCCCTTGCTCTACAATCTCTTCGGTTGGTATAGGCGCAGAACGCCATCCAATGGTATTCGACAGTTTGCGCGAAACCGCATCGCTGACGTTGCTAAAGCGCCGCCTTGTAGAGCCACCAATTGCATTTCCGGCATCACCTCGAGCGGATCCAGTGAGCCCTAGCAGACTGGAATGTAACGATGCTGGAAAGCTGAATTTGCGACGTTGTTGTGCAGGTGGTGACAACCCCAATGGATGGTGAGAGAGAGGCTGCGCTTCTCCCTGGATGCTGGCAGGGGCAAGAGGAAACGCTGACGAAAAGCGCCTCGCGTCACAACCAAAGCGCTGCTGGAACAACCTGTGGAACAAACAAGCGTTATGAGAGGTCGGAACAAACGGCGAGGAAGTCGCTGTGGAAATCCTACCGAGACCTGCCTAGGAGCGGGACACAGCTCGTCCATCCATTTTTTACAGGTGAAAAGATGTATGGCTCACAGCGACATTTTCTTAGTGACCGCCTGTTGTAATTCGGGAGCGACTATTACCAAATTAACCACATTCAGTTTTCGTCAGAATCTGACAAACACTCAACTGGTTAGAATACTCCCAGGCTTTAATATAAGTCAAAACTCATTACAGTTTTCACAAAACCGCATCACTGAACCCTATACTGAAACGAATTCTCTTTCTTTAAGATCTCCTTTAAAATCCTCCCATTTGTGTCCACGTTTTGTAATTTAACATTGGTGTAAATCTTATGGGATCCCGTACGACATGAAATTAATGTGTACTACAAGTAACATATTTTAAATTTTATGTAATGATGGTCTGCTGATGGTCTAATGACTGAAACTTGTTGCCAATAAATTGAGTAATACAATATTGTTGTGTTTGACTGTAAACATATATATTTATTACTGTTTTTCATTGAATATTGGCACTTTTTAGATAATCTTTTATCAAGGTTACATGAAAACTAAGCAACCTGAAAATTTGGAATTACTGCCCTTCCTACTTGTCAATGTGTGGTTTAATTTCGGAAGGCCGTAGCCATGTGCTTCTTAATGAATGCATTTTAAATTAAGTATATATATATATATATATATATACATGTGACATAGGCCTCAGTATGCAATAGCTGTGTGGCTACATGCAGGTTACTTTCGGTCAGCAAAATTGGCAAAAACAACTGTCCGGGAGCGGTGGCGTAAATAGTATATTGGCGCCAACGGCGAATATTCACAATGGCCGTCCCTAACAGAAATTATGAACTTTAAAAACAATCAAAATTATTTGAAGATAACTGAAGAATAAAAAACCAACTAACTAGATGCCACTTATTATTTTATTGTACTACTTACAGGCTCAACATGTTTCGGGCACTACTATGCCCATCATCAGGAGCTCGCGACTATGATGTTCATTACCACATTGGTCGTTTCGTTCTTGGTTTGCTGTATGTTTAGATGTTAGGTGCGGGTAGGCTGGAGTAGTGTCCGGGCTGCAGCCCGGACACTACTCCAGCCAGCTTTTTGTGTGCTATATGCATCGCCCAACTCGTTCTCCTTGATTTAATCACCCGAGTGCTATTTAACGAGGAATACAAAACATAAAGCATCTAATTGCCACTATCCAGTTTCCTCTTACTTATTCGCTCTTAGGCCCAACTGGTTGGGTCAATACATGCAATTATTGAACAGAAACGGCACAAGCCATTCTTGTCTTAGGCATTAATTCACATTTTAATATGGAGAATTAAAGTTTATCAATGTCTGTGCTAACGTATACTCATACAAAGGTCCTCTTGTCGATTGGTTAGGTGGCTTCGACAATTATCGGCAGCCACGACATGCCATAGGTTACGTCAAGAGATCCTACATTCAGGAACTTACAAAACAAGATAAACGAATTTCTATTTCAATACCAAAGGTGCATGAAACGTGTACGAACACATGATTACATACATGACGCATGGTCATGAAGCTACAAAAACATGCCAGGTGCAGCCACGTAATAAAACGTGAGTGTCCTTCAAAGCAAAGGCCTACTGTACACATCGAAACGCGAGAAATATCATTATCAGGCCAAACACAGTGACTGTATCGCTGGGAGTTTCTTCGGCCTATGTTTCACAAAATGAATGAAGTTACAATAAAACGAAAAATTAGGTGCAAAGACATTACAAGCTGCACGTCGGTAAAAACTAGAGCAGCAGTTCATACCACAGGAGGAAATGGACGGTAAGGAACGTCACTAAGCAAAAACGCATTGGGGATGTACTGACGTCATGATTACTAGTTTATAAATCCTGTGTAAACAGTTTGCCGCACAGGTATTAGCAGCTGTGTATGACAAGGCCGTTATCTGCCTTTGTTTGTACAAAGCGCCATTTCATTTCGCAGTGTTCTCCAACCAAACACAAAACATCCGACGTTGGATTAACCAATGGTATGTTACTGTGGATACGCACAGCATTAAAATGTAGTTTGAATATCAAAGGATTTGACCAAATAATGCACAAAAAAGGGGGATTTCTCTGGGGGGTAGACTTTTGGTCCGAGAAAGTATTAATTTTATGCTGGTACAAGGGACCTAAATATTTCGGTTTCCATAACTAACTCCATAGGACTGCGTCCATCTTTGTAAGCTACTTTTCGCTAACAGTTACGGTAGCTAACAACAACTACTTAAGAAATTCCTCGACTGTCATCAGACGCGAGGTTTTGTTACCGTATTCACAACAGCCCGCCACTGGTTCATATCCCGAGCCATATAAATCCTATGCAAATTGCCGTATATTATATCTTACCCCTCATCTACAACATGATATCCCAATTAATCACTTCAGGCTTCCCAACTAAACCTCCGCATGAATTTTTCATCTCCCCCAAATTTGGAGCGTTCCCTACCCATTATGTCTTTATTAATTTCGTCAACCTAATACCGTTCCTTGCAGAACAAACTCTAAGTCGCTATCATGCAAACTTCCACTGTTGCTTCCTTCGTTCTTCTTCAGTCAACAGAGGGCTGTTTTCCTAAGCACCCTGCTATAAAAGTTGGTCTGTGCCGACGGCTGTCTCCTAGCACTTGGCGCCGTGTGTTCTGGTGAAAATTATTCAGCTTCTCGGAGGGAATTACTTCCCCCACTTTCAGGATACAGCAAAGAAGAAGGCAATAAGTGACTCCGAAACGTTGGCAAATTTGTACCAGAATATACGGTATCACATCCCAGAAGAGAGAAGGCCTTTTAGTTATCGTTGTGACGGCCTCAAATCTCGCAAACTGTAAGGCCATACCTTAAGGTACGAGGCCAGACTGTGGACATGTTAAAGACGTTTCGGTTTCCATAAAGAACAGAGAATTTTCTGGTCTCGTTGAGCGATTAATGGCGTACCTAGTCACCCACAACTGCTCACCGTCATAGCTTCTGTTCTATGTTACGAAATTATACTGAACTACGTATTGGACAGTGGGTCGGGTAGCTGTTGGTACAGCGACTGACTACGGGCTGGACGGTCCGGGATCGAATCCCGGTGGGGACGAGATTTTCCGCCCGTCGAGACCGGCCCTGGGGCCCACACAGCCGCCTTTAAAATGGGTAGCGGGTTTTTCCCGGAGGTAAAGTGCGGCCGGGGCGTGCTGCTGACCACTCACCCCCTTATAGTACCGCGGTCATGGTAGGGTAGAGCTATACCTCTACCCACACTCTGGGTCACACCAGGCCTGTAACGGGATAACTTTACCTTTTTACGTACTGGACAACCTAGGAATTGCCGTTCCTTTCCTGCCAGAGGAGAAGAAATTTCTCTCCTCTCCAAACACAGCCTTTTATTTGGCAGGTAATGGGGGCTGTGGCGACAGACATTCGCCATCATCCAGCGCGGGGGTTAAGAAAACGTTGGGCTATACCTCTTGTCCCCCTGTGTGCCTTCATGGCCTAATGGTTTACGACGTACAGGGACATATTTACCTTCATGTATGGGGGACAAAATGACTGACATCACTGAGACAACGGGAAATATTGCTGGTGTTCAGGCTTCAATTTGTCTGGCTTCTATCAATAGGAATTTTTGCTTTTATCGGTTTTTTTTATTTGCTGGTTCAATACTTTGTCCTAGGATCTGTTTAGACCGTACAGGTTTTAAGAGTCGTTACTGTGGAAGAAGTACAGGATACGAAGTGGTCTGTACGACACACAGGGAACGCTACACTCACAGACTGGTTTTTGATTAACTTCAAATTAATTACAAGAAAAAACGAAGGTGATGAATCAAAAACTAAGAATACAAGACGCGAGAAAAGTGAAATAAATAAATATTTAAAAAAACTGGGGTCAAAATAAAGTCACGTCTTTAATAACAAATAAAGAATTTTAGCAAAGAACAAAGATCGGGAAAATAATTATTAAAATATAAAGGACTACAGGAGAATAAAGAAAAAGAATGAAAAATGAAAAGAAGTAATACAGTTGGAGCAAAAGGGGAATAAAACAAGAAAATAAATAAAAGAATAATGAATGAAGGCAGAAAAAAGAACAGAAAATTGGGATCGAAAACAAGAATTACAAAGGACAGAATAAAAAGTGAAAAGAAAAGTAAAGTCAAAATGGCGTCTTGACTACCGATATCGTATCAGACATCGCGACGTTATCGTTTGCCAGAAGTTATTCAGTGACAAACCATGTTACTTCAAATACCTCACCAGCTAATTACTCAACAAAAAATATTCTGTTAGCTGCCAAGTACTTGTAAAACCGAACACTTGGCTTAACACAGCGGTCTTACTGGTTGCACCGCCGTGTAATTTGGTCGAAGTGTTTCAACGTTTTACAGCGTAATTCCTTATTGTACCCTGAAGATGGAGTGGACCGGGTAGCTCATCCGGTACAGCGACCGACTATGGGCTGAACGGTCCGGGAGCGAATAGAGTCCCTATATCCAACCTACAAAAGGGGAGGAGAGAGGGGGGATGGGACCTCATAAATTTCGAGGCGAAATGCCGCACACTACTGCTGTACAGGATGAGATCTCAAGGACAGAGGACGAGAACAATAACAGCAGATTGGATGAGGAGATGAAGAATACAAAAGCAGAGCAAGAACCCGCCGTACAAGGAACGCATACCGAAGGCGCTGGGGTATCTGAGATGGTTTGAGGTGGAAGCTGCATACGTGCCCCAACAAGTCAGCACGGAATCACTTAGGGCATATATGACGCGTATATACAACACGATGGCTACCAACCTGAGAGCGGGGTCTGCCACCCCGGTGATGCGGATTGCACGGAAGTGGCCACAAGTTGACTGGGGAACGGTATAGAAGAACTTGTGGGACTCGCCAGTGCTAGAGACGACGCGAGTGGCATGGTACAGTACAGTGTGGTGCATGACATACTCCCGAAGAACGAGCGCGCCTGCACAGAATAAACAGATCACCGACCGAAGGCTGCAGGCACTGTGGAAAAAGAGACACGCTCGGGCACCGCCTCACTGACTGTGAGAAGGGGAAGCAGGATGTGGAAGTGGACAAAGAGGCGGATAGCCACTATGCTCCGAGCGGTCCCAGATCCCATACCGGATGAATGGCTGACGCAACCTCAGTTCAAAACATGGCCCCCATAACGGCGCCGAGCAGTGCTATGGATGCTGGCGCAGCTGATTGTCTTCCGTACCCAACAGAACCGTGATCAAACGCTGCAAGAGATCCTGGACTTCTTGCAACGGACCAGATGGAAGCTTTACCGGGCGGCGAGATGGAAGGCGAGTGTAGGGAACTAACTCATTGTAATAGACCATGACAAATACCAGTAAGCCCAAGGAACTATGGGCGCAAAGAGACCGTTCCCAGCGGGAAGTGAATGAAAATGGACTCAAAGTACGTACTTCAATGAGTATTGACTAATTTCGTGCAACTATAACTCATGTAAAGTGTAAGGGCCGGGTGCAGAAAGTGTATGTGTTGTAGGTACTATTCGTACCCTGTGCAAGATCCGTTATTGTGGAAGTAATCCGGGTGGAATGGCCAGACTCGAGGTGCGATTGTGGAGTGACAATGACAGAAGTGGAGGGAGTAGCACAGGACTGTAGACGATAGGCGACGATAGGTGATAATATTTGAAAGGCGATATGCCATAACCATGGACAGTGTTGTGTTGTGATGAAGCTCTTAAGTTACAGAATGTGGTACGAAATACGGGAAAGAGATGATAAGACTACTCATTTGATGGCAGACCTTTCATTTAATTGCTTGTAAGTGGTATGGAGAACTTAGTTACTTACTCCATGGTGCAGAGTCCTTCTTGAGAAGCTAACTGGTTTGCAGCTAGTCAAGAAATTCCCCGCATTTCACGGAACCCAAAGGTTCATTACCGCACTCACAAGCGTCCGCCACCTA
>Ga0131853_10027153_pt1 | contig 10287 bp, 8 predicted proteins | sample TergutLab28metaG_FD_92764 | JGI IMG/M metagenome (GOLD analysis project Ga0131853, IMG submission 92764) | Labiotermes labralis P1 segment gut microbial communities from Petit-Saut dam, French Guiana - Lab288 P1 (version 2) (version 2) | ecosystem: Host-associated > Arthropoda: Insects >... | reverse complement strand
GGCTACTTTCTGCCGTTTGGCTAAAAAATGACGTGGGGCTAAGTTGTAGCGGGGGGGGGGGGGGGGGGGAACAAAAACTGCCACCTAGGTACACGTGTGAAAACGTAAATCAGTCCCATTACAGGCCCGAGGTGCCCAGAGGGTTCCAGGAAGTTTAGGTTCCCAGATTTCATGACAACGGCCCAGGATGTTGGTAAGGTTGTCAGCCTTACGCACCAGCCGCCTTTACCACCAGGAAATACTCCAGGTACTCATTTCTGTTAGAGGCTGAGTCGACCCCAGGGCCATAGTGCGATCGGAAGGATTATGTCAATGAAAAATTCCACTGACACCGGCTGGAATCGAACCAGCGACCTCCCGACTTGTAGCACAGTACCTTAACCACTGTGCCACCGCAGGTACACGTGTGCCTGCTGATATTCTAAACGGAAACCTTCTGGCTTCAATCCTAACTAGTTCCACGAACTGCGCAACGTAGCAGGACACGTCGCTTGCTTCTGAATACACTCAGACCCACCAGTCGCTCCTATTTTCATGCCTAATTAACAGCTGGTACACGCGCAGAAACCAGATTTCGTCTTTCGGCGAAACGGACGAGTCCATTTAAACAGCGCGGGGACGTCAGTTCAGTAGACTACTGGCAGCCGAGGTGTGCGCATCAGCGGTAGTAATGCTGGATACACCATGTTCCGAGGTAGTGTGAAGGGTACTGGCTACTCACTCCATTCGCCAGTTTCCCCTTCACTACCCCTCCAGTGCGTCACCGTGTGCCATCACAACTGGAGTCTACACCTTCTTGTGTAGCCTCCGACCCAACGAAGACAACGACGGTGCAGCACGCAGCCAAACCCTCTAGTTCACCGACATCACAATATTACAAAGATAAAATGTTATAATATTAACCTTTTAAGGACGAAACAGTATTCGTCTGATTTAAAGACCCAGTCCGTACCGCGCAGTAAACACTCTCTGCCTTGGTTATAAAAACCGATAAGTTAATACTGTATAGAGAAATAATCGCTATTTGTTCCGAAATCCATTTAAAAACTCGTAAATACATTGTGGGCAGAATGCTGAATTTTTTAACGATAAACCTGGTGGTGCATATATAGCAAAGCTTAGGCTTTAAAAGGTTAATAAACAGACATATATAACAGATATACAAACAACAGGCAAGTGGGGTGTCTTCCAAAATTCCAGTCTTCAAACAAGCAGCCTGGTTCAACTCCTCAGCACGCAAACGAACAGCGCATATTTGCACACGACCTGACGCAACTACAAACGCACTGTGTATTGCGGACAGCACCATGGGCACGACTAGCTGTACTCCAAAACACCCTGACGATGACACACAGCCATGAACAGACACCACTGATACTTACAGACACTGCAATCGCCCCTGACTATGGATTCGGACTATTTGATTCTAACGAGCCCACCACCTTTCCACGTTCCAACCGAAGATGGAAACTCGCAGTCTCCGAAACTTTGTTAAGTGTTTAGACGCGTTCTCAAAATTGCCACAAGCGACTATTAGCTTCGTCATGTCTGTCCGTCCGTCCGCATGGAATAACTCGGCTCCCACTGGACGAATTTTCATTAAATTTGATATTTTTCGAAAATCTGTCGAGAAAATTATTCGCGTTCCATTAAAATCCAACAAGAATAACTGGTACCTTCCATGCAGACCGATATACATTTATGATCATATTTCGCTCAGTTCTGCTTAGAATGGCAAATGTTGTAGAGAAAATTCAAGCTTCATTAAAATCCAACAATAATAACCGGTACATGAAGACCGATATACATTTATGATCATATCTCGCTTATTTCTCCTTAGAATGGCAGATGTTGTAGAGAAAATCAAAACACACATTTTGTGTTCAATAACTGGTCTCAAAAATCGTGCATTTTGTGAGATAATGTGAAAAAAACATTTCACAGCCGGACGGGCTACAGAAGACAGCATGGCGCAGGCGCATTGCATGCCGGATACCTAACGCTACACACACACACTCGCAATATGTAACACTTAATGCTTTTCCACAGCAACAATAGCTACACGAACGCGCCTCATTGTTACGTTGTTTATCTCTGGGGACAAGCACTGGCCAAAACATCAGTGCCTCTTTATCGCCACAGAGTTGAAAACTGCATGTATAAATACCATGGAGTTTTTCTGGCGTGCTGACAGAACCCATTAATTAATATGATAAACCCGGTTACTTTCTGAAACGCCTACTCTACCTGTTACCCCTAACTTCTTGCATCCTGTCATGTGACGACACGCAGTTTGACACTAAAGACCATGGTCTCTGAAGGACCTGCTAACTCCATTTGAAAGGTCACGTAGCCCGCAGATGGGGACGCGGCGATTTCCTCCCACGTGTTGCACTTGTGCACCTGAGTACGTCGCACTAGACAGTAGACATCTTCAACGTCAGCACTGTCACGAACACTAATCTCGCAAAGAATCTCTGTCTTCTCCTATGTTGCTGATACATAGCTGAAGATCATACTGCGTCTTCCAACGAATACTCAGCAACAGGATGCAGGTGTAACAAGGGGTCCTCACAGGGGTATCAGCACTATGGCTTGTCATGACGTGACGACACAAATGTTGGCACATGGATATCGCTGCGGAGACCCGGGTTCTATCCCGGGCAAGTTCATGAGGGATTTCTGACGGACAATGTCGCACTGGAACAGGTTTCTCTCCGAAGTCTTCGGTTTTTTCCCGTCAGTATCACTCAACCATTGCTCCATATACTTCAACTACCACCGACACTAATCTCCGCACCTGCCAGCTTCGTGTAATGAACTGCAACATTTGATCACCGTTCCGAACGCAGGACCTACAGATAGTGACTGCAGAGTTCACTTCCCTCCACGCCGTCATGGTGTGAAGCTTAATTACGCACAGGGACTTCCGAAGTGCACCATTCCCGAGCACCATTTAGCCCGGGCGACTAAATTCTGCACGGTGGCGCCTCAGTATAGAACTTGTTTCATGTTACCATTCTGGCGCCTAGAATTATGAGGTGCCTCATATATTTTGGGAAAATCTGTGCATCCCTGTCCTACTTCACCTTTACTTATACCAATGATTGTTATAAATGAATACGTCAGTGTCCGGAAATGAAAAACTCTTAACTTCAGTGACGTATAATTTTGCATTACAAATACACTTGAGAATTATATCCTAACTGCTGTACAGCGAACTGTTCTCAGCCCAGCAACGTACTAATGGCCTCACTCCGCAAGCCAAATTACGCCAAAATATACGTAGAAAAATGTTCATTTTGAGGATTCAAAGGACAAAGGATGCTCCGAATTATGAGATAAGAGACACAGAAACGAGTATGAAGCCATTGTCTCCACTTTAACGGTTATGACGTCAGAACCACTGCCATATCTTCATCTCCGTGCTGCTGTTGTCGCTGTCATTCAAACCCTTTCAAAGAGCACGCATACATAGCATGACGTCATCCACAGCATCCAATCTTCGAAACAGGCTAGAAGGGCACAGCAAGGCTCAGCAGCTAAGCACTAACTGGGTATGCTGGAAGTGTAAGTGGGTAAGCTCTCTGCTCTCAGACATGAATAGAGGTATGTAGAGGCTGAAAGACGATGCACGTTGTAGCGTATCCACACGCACCTATGACTGTGGTTCAGGGTAAGCAGAAGTGCCCGCTTACAGCTAGAGTTCAGACCACGGTACCTCCTGATCCTGCCTTGAATCAAATCCTCGTAGTCCACCCCGTAGCACACTCACTATGCTGACTGAGTTATCCTGGTTCGGCCACCTATGCCCACTGTTCAGAGGGATGGATTATCATAAGTTTCAATGACGTAGCTATTACAGGGGGTCTTTAAAGCTAACACTGTCCACGCTACGAAGGCGTACGGGGTGGAGGTAGAAATCCGCTCATTCTTGTCCTTGGCACTGGATGGAGGTGAGTGATGTTCACTCAAGGGCCACTTTTCGGAGGAATCGGTCCTGGCATTCAATGGCGACTCCGGCCTTTGGTATGCAATACCGAGTATAGCTAACCTGCTCGGCCAAGGTAGCGACTTTCAAACCGTGGTGCGCGGACGATCGTCTGGTCGTACTTGAAGAAATTTATAGGAATGTATGCTTTCTTCTGGGTAATTCCCCGGCGTCTGAATTTTATATGCCAATGTTTCGGCACTCTGTTCAGTCTTCATAGGCGGGTAGATACCTAACCGCGTATGAAGATGGAACTTAGAGTGTTCCGAAACGTCGGCATATAAAATTCAGACGCCGGGGAATTACCCAGAAGAAAGCATATAACATTCACAACACGGCGAAAGTTTGAAATCAAGAAAAATTTAGGAATCATCATTTTTCTTTCAATAATTCAGTTTTAGAAATGTTTCTTGCATTATTAAGGTTGGTTTAAATGTGTTGAAAACGTACAAAGAAGTAGGCGCCAACACATTTTCATTTTTCGAATATAAATACAAACTGCCCTCTGTGACTGGCGACGCTGACCGAGGGTTGACCCCGTCGCCTGACGCGAAAGCCAAGGGCGGCAGGGGACAGCAGGCCAGTCGAGGCCATCGCCCGCGATGGCCAAGTCGACTAAACGAATCGCGTTCGGCGCTGATCAGCCGAGCGCCCTTCGCTTACCATGACTGAGGTTTTTCCGTAATTTTGCCTCATTTGTAAGGCAAATGTCAGGGTATACGATGCAAAGTCGGGGCACGACCCGCACTCCCCTCCCCCAGGCGCCTGACAAACGTCGCATACCTCCAGTTTGCGACAGAGCCAGTCTGGGCTCAGAAACCAGACAGGCAACCAACTAAAGTTATACCTCGCATACTTAGTCCAGGGAAACTTAGGCTCTAGTCTTTGGCATGATCAGTCAAGGCCCTCAGATTGACTTCAAAATCGTTAGCGTCAGCATATTCCCCTGTAGAGTTTAGATGTCTGTTACAGAGACCAGAGATGCGTCCAAACACAGGAATGGCTAACAGACAGGGGGACGTCGACTTGCGCTTCGCGCAAGTCTCCGCCCGCAGTTAACACTTTGGCTTGGCTTGACTTGGCTTGGCAACAGAATACTCTAACACAGTGTTTCTAAACCTCTGTGAGACCGCGGCCCGGTAAATTCTTTTTTCATAAGACGAGGGCCCGGTCCAAACAAATTTAATCGTAAATACCTTTCCAATTTTTTTAAGTTCATACATTAAACTAACATAAGTATTAATAATTAATTATGGCATAATCATAAAGAACATCAGTACATTTATGAATACGGTGTGGCATGTTGACAAATATAAAATTACATTTAAATTAGTTATCAATCACTGGACTAATGAGATCTTGTAGCATATTGTAGTTTCCTCAGGCCAACATCTGGGTCCGAGTTTTTTCGACACATTCAGTAATATTTTTCTCCTCAGAATATTTCCACTATAAAACATTTATTCATGAAAACTGCTTAGAAAACTAAAATGACGAATTCCAGGAGAACCTCTCGCGGCCTGGTATAATTGATGCCAGGGCCCGGCGGTTGAGAAACACTGCTCTAACATGTTTAGGGCGCCAAACAGCGCCTCACACCGAAGGAAATGAGAATCACAAAATATCCTTGTCATTCTTCTAGTTTCTTCAATTACATCTCTGACGGCGGTCACAACCGAGGGGCAGCTGTACAGCTGGGTCCAGAACAATGCAGAGACGCAAACCCTTGCACACTCACCAACATGCAACATTCGGCTGCAACACTTCCGGAGGGTCAAATCTGAAGCGACACGCAGTAAATATTTTACCAAAGACAAAATTCAAATCTACTAACTCGAAATTCCGCCGACGGGGCGCATATTCCTACGACATTTTACCACCATTTGTAAACGCTGATATTAAAACTGTCAATACGCAGTGGGAAGAGTGTAATGTGTGGAATTATTGCGAGGTAAAGGTAAAGGTCACTACATAACCTGCCATGAAGACACAGAAGGGGAGCAGAGGTATAGCTCTACTCTTTCTTTAGACTCGGCGCTAGATGGGGTAGGTGGTCAATACCACACTCCGGCCGCGTTACCTCCGGGAATGGCCCGGTACCCACTGTGTAGGTGGGTCGCCCACAGGACCGGTCTGGACGGGTGAACAAAATCTCGCCCCCCCCCCGGAATTCGATCCCCGGACTGTCCAATCCGTAGCGAGTCGCTATGCGCACTATGCGGGCAAGGGAGGGGGGATGACTATGAGTCGCACGGCTCTAGTGGAATGAGTATACACTTGTACGTCCTCAGCTACGTTCTTGGCAAAGCACGCCAATCTTTGTCAACCATGACGTGACGGATTTGTGTTGCTCACTGCTGTCTCAGCGTCCAGCCTCTCCGTCGCCACAGTCCGTGAGTGCCGTGTTACATCTTGCAGTATCACAGGAGATTGGAGATAGGAGGTTACACGGCTCAACGCAACGGCCACCACTCCAACAGGACCGCGTGGCCCTACGAAGAGCAGTAATGGTTACTATAGGGGTGGCTGGTCATTGCCGCCGCGAGACGCTCCTAAACCAATCGGGTCATCACCTTTCCACACGTTACCAGAAGCTAAATTAATATAAGGGCCTCCCAACCACAACCCAAAATTCATACACCTTGAACATGGTAAGTACAACGTTTACCGAAACGTCCAGAAGTCACCCATCTACGTGGTCGAACGTCGATCCGGCGCACTGTATATGTCCCAAAAGCCTAAAGAACTTGCGTTTATAAAACCAGGAGTCCACAAATTTTCCCAATATCTAAAAGCCACCTCAACATTTGGAGGCCACAATGGTGATCACATGACGCAAGTTCAATAAATAAAACCCCCGCGCCCGGGATTTGTGCACCCCTGCAATAAACACACCTTGTATCAACCCTCTAAAGGAAGGTGTTAGTATCTGATATTAAACGACATATAATAAGTATGCTGCTCATTACAGGAAGGTTGGTACCACCACTTTTGACACATGGGAACTGGTCACCGCCAATTCCCATACGGAAGATACGGCTGACAGACATACGTTTATTCCGTATAGCTGCCTAAACCAGTGTTCCTCAACCTTTATGAGACCGCGGCCCGGTAAATTCTTTTTTCATAAGACGAGGGCCCGGTCCCAACAAATTTACTCGTAAATACCTTTCCATCTTTTTTAAGTTCATACATTAAACTAACATAAGTATTAATAATTAATTATGGCATAATCATAAAGAGTATTAGTACACTTGGCATGTTGACAAATATAAAATTACATTTAAATTGGTTCGTTATCAATCACCGGACTAATGAAATCTTGTAGCATACGTAGTTTCCTCAGATCAACATCTGGGTCTGAGTATTTCGACACATTCACGAATATTTTTCTCCTCAGAATATTTCCACTATAAAACATTTATTCATGAAAACTGCTTAGAAAACTAAAATGACAAATTCTAGGAGAACCTCTCGTGGCCCGGTATAATTGATGCCAGGGCCCGGTACCGGGCCGCGACCCGGCGGTTGAGAAACGCTGGCCTAAAGAAAGCAGGACGTACCACAAAACGATATTTCAGACACAATTTTAACAACTTTTGAGTGACGACAGTTACCGACGCTGTCCGTGCAGAATGGCAGGTACTGTACGACTACCTCAGCAGGCGGTCCAACTGCACGCCACATTCTGATGCATGTCTCGCAACACGTTTCGAACATTCTACAGAAACCCCACAATTCACAGTTATCCAACCGACGAAGAACCTTGAGTTCACAATCTGCAGTTCGCCCTCGTAACTTAAATCCAGTACAGTTTCCCAGCACCGGCTTGCCAAGCATCATCCTGTTTCCTGCGCAGAAGTTCGCGGGTTCAAATCCCGCTGGGCACACCGACTCTTCTGAGACTTACTGCTGTTATCCTCAGTCGACATGGAAAAATGCCACGATAATATCTCGAATTACGACACGACCGCTTCCTTACCAATTCCCGATACCCACCACCTTAACATACATATCACACTAAGTGAACTGACCTGGCAAAAATTAGGCACACAAATAACGGTCGAAACTCTCATACTTTCCCTGTATTAAGGTTAGGCGTATTAGGAAACAAAGAACAGACGTTGGTAAATATTTCTTCGCAAATAGGACCATTAACAGCTGGAGCCAATTACCTGCAGGCTTACTAGCGCCTTTCTCCTGCAAAGTAAACACGTATGGAAAGAGGGTTAAGAATGTAGTTACAAGAAAGGGAATTGAAGTGGGGGTTGAGTGTAAATAAGTGATGTGAAGTGTAGTGATGTGGAGTGATCTGAAGTGATATATGTAAAATGGTTTATTCTGAAGTGAAGTGAAGTGCAGTGAAACGAAGTGAGTTACGGTGAAGTTCTTAGACACAAAAATGCCATGTACAGTAGGGTGACGTTATAATGAGCGTACTTGATTGTATTGTGACTAATTTCAGTTGGGTGTATCATGTACTGTGGTTGTTTTAACTTGTTGTGTAATGGTGGGTGTGTGTATGTGTGGGCTTTGTAATGTGTGTACTTGTATTTACTGTATTTTGTATTTTTTGTACTGTGCTTTTTGTTTTGTTTCGTTTATGTAGATTTATTCCTCTTTGATTGTATCTCACTGCGCTACAAGCCGGAAGATCGCGGATTCGATTCCTGATGGTGTCATCGGAGTCTTTCATTGACGTAGTCCTTCCGGTCGCACTATGGCCCTGGGGTTGACTCTAACAGAAATGAGTACCAGGAATATTTCCTGGGGGCAATGGCGGCCGGTGCGTAGGTGTGACAATCGTACCACCTTCATGCGCCGATTGTCTTGAAATCTGGGAGTCTCAACTTCCTGGAACCCTCCGGGCCTGTCCAGGTCTGTAATGGGATTGCTTTACCTTTTGTCTGTATCTATTGCCACCGGGTGACAACGCAATTATAGCAAATTATAGCAATAGCAGTAGTAGCAGCAGCAGTAGTAGTAGCAGTAGCAGTAGTAGTGGTAGTAGTAGGAAAAGGTAAAGCGATCCCGTTACAGGCCCGGTGTGGCCCAGAGGGTGGGTAGAGGTATAGCTCTACTCTTCCATGACCGCGGCACTGGAAGTGGGTGAGTGGTCAGCAGCACGCCCCGGCCGCACTTTACCCCCGGGAAAGACCCGGTACCTATTGTACAGGAGGCTGGCTGGGCCACAGGGCCGGTCTGGACGGGCGGAAAATCTTGTCCCCACTGGGAATCGATCCCGGACCTTCCAGCCCGGTAGCTCAGTCGTTATACCGACTGAGCTACCGGGCCCACAGTAGTAGTAGGATCTACTCTCCCCCTGCCCGCCCCAAACCATTACATGTGGTACCCCAACTCCACACAAAGCCTGTCGCAATAGATCCCCAAACTCTTTCGTTGGTGGGTTTAAGACAGAAAACGGAGAAATCCTTGCGAGGCTGACTTTCATCCCGTAACCCAAGTGTCAAGGAGGATTCTTCTTATTTTCTGCGGATTACCGCGAAAGGGGATTTTAACAGGCTACGAGTTGTGTTGTCAGCTGCAACAAACGTTTTGTTCTTGTACAAACGCAGAAAATGGCTTAATCCGCCATTGCCGGTGACATTTTAACGGACTTACAGCACCTACACTCACACTCACTCACTCTCTCTCTCTCTCCACCTCCTCCTCCTCCCCCCCCCCCCCCCCCATCTTACTCAGAAAATGTCGGATCTTCCAGTGGTTTGAAGTTACACAGAAGAAACAAAAACGAAACCAGAAAAGCGACATGGAAAACGTATTAATAGTTCCATACAATATGCTGTTCCCATTACTAAACACCGCTGGTATTCCACATAGTTTCAGACAAAAGAAAACGTATCATGTTCTAATGCAAAAATTCTGCGGGATGACATAACGTCTTAAAAGGGAGGGTATGGAGCACAGAACAAGCACCTTTCAACAATGCATCATCCAACAAATATATTCCGTGACACACCATTTATGACATATATCAACTGCTACACGTTTCGGCAGGGAGTCATTATAACAAAGGTGTATAAGGTGTAAAGCCATAAGTTAACCTAAATAACAGACCTACTAGAACCATAAACGGGGACCGCGGTAGCACAGTGGTTAAGGTGCTGTGCTACAAATTGGAAGGTCGCTGGTTCGATCCCAGCTGGTGTCATTGGATTTTTCATTGACATAAAATCCTTCCGATCGCACTATGGCCCTGAGGTCGACTCAGCCTCTAACAGAAATGAGTACCAGGAGTATTTCCTGGGGGTAAAGGCGGCCGGTGCGTAAGGCTG